>Ga0209262_10001239_pt1 | contig 10700 bp, 8 predicted proteins | sample Lowcelwee11metaG_FD_187171 | JGI IMG/M metagenome (GOLD analysis project Ga0209262, IMG submission 187171) | Freshwater pond sediment microbial communities from the University of Edinburgh, under environmental carbon perturbations - Low... | ecosystem: Environmental > Aquatic > Freshwater > Pond...
GACGGCGCGTCCCTGGCCAAGGGGATGCTGGCCGCCGGCGTCGAGACCGTGCAACTGCCGCTGGGCGCCGATTTCTTCAGGACCCCCGGCCATTCGTTCCGCCTGCTGTTGAGCCCGCGCAATGCCCCTGAAAAGACGGTCGAGAAGTATTTCAGCGTCGAGTTCGAGTACGCCTTCCCGGACGGAAGCGAATTTGATCCGCAGGCCGGGACGCTGAAGCTCAAGGGACGGGAGCCCAGGCCCGAGCAGGAGACGGAGACGCGGGTCCTCGCGCAACGCACGCGCTTCGACAAGACGCTCTTCAAGAAAACGGTCCTGAAGGACCTGCTGATCGGCGCCGCCTTTTTCGTGGTTAATGCCACCCTGATCACGTCAACGATCGACAATCCCGATTCCTCGCTGTTTGGCAAATCGTCGCTGTATGGCGTGCGGCGGGTTTTCACCCTGGCCGGGATCGGCTTCAGCATTTCGGCGCTGAGCAAGCTGCCCAAGCTCTTCAAACGCGAGCGGGTCGTCGAGGAAAAGACCCGCGAGCTGCCCGAGGCGCGGGCGGCCAACCAGGAACTCGAGCGCGACCTGGCCCTGGCCCGCAAGGGGGTCCGCGTCATGCTGGCCGTGAAGGCGATCGAATAGCTCGGGAGGAAACGATGAGCAAGAAAGCGATCTTCCTGTTTCTGGGGCTCAGCCTGGCCGCCTCATTGGCTGCCGACCTGGGGCTCTCCGTTTCGTTCATGTCCAGCGAGCACCTGACGGTCTTTACGAACCAGGATGTCTGGAACAAGGAACCGCAGCCCTCGTTCCGCGACACGCTGCTGGTCCTTTCCTCGTTCAAGCCCAACCGCCAGGAGTTCCTCGTCTTCGGCAACATCATCTCGGGAAAAGGGGTGCCGATCGAGAACGGCTTATGGGACACGAAAAAGACCACGCTGGGCATGGGCTTCGGCAAGGTGCTGACCGTCCCCGTCTCTTTGCCTAGATATGCCGTCGCCTTCGCCCTCGATTTCTCCGCCGGGCCGTTCTTCTACTTTTTCCTGAGCAACCGCTACACCCACATCGGCGGCAAGTATAAGCCGGAGGTCGAGGACGCCAGCATCCTGAACCGCGTGCAATACGGCCTGTACGCCACTGCCCGCCTGCGGCTGCAGGATCTTAAGAAATACCTGCGCTCCGTTGACGCCAGCCTCGGGTTCCATTTTTTCATGCCCTTCAGCAACCATGAACTGAACAACGACCCCAAGGCCCGCTACCACCTGTTTAAAACCTTCCTCTGCGCCGGGGTCTCATTCTGATGTTGCCGGTATGATTTGAGAGCGGAGCCTTGATCCGGCGTTGACGATTGGTCCCTTCCCCAACTATCCCGCATAAGGCCTGACCGCAAATCAGTGTCCGTGGCGCGTCAGCCGACGCCGCTGATCCAGATCGCCGGGTCCCTGAAAGGGAATAAGCGGCGGGCGGGGCCTGGTCCGGGGAAGACGGGCCGGGTTTACCCGCCGGCGTCGCCCTGGATGCGGTTGCGCCCCAGGTGCTTGGCGGCATAGAGGGCCTGGTCGGCGCGGGAAATGAACTCGCTGGCCTCGCTGATGGCGGGCGGAACCACGGTGGACACGCCCATGCTGACCGTGACCAGCGGCGCGATCGGCGACGCGGGGTGGGGGATGGCCAGGTTGGCAATGGCGCGGCGGATGCCCTCGGCGATGGCCTGGGCCCCCTCCCGGTCGGTTCCCGGCAGCAGGATGAAAAACTCCTCGCCGCCGGTGCGCGCCGCCAGGTCGGCCGGGCGCTTGACCTGGGAGCGGATGGCCATGGCCACCTGGCGCAGGCATTCGTCACCCTGCTGGTGCCCCAGGGAGTCGTTGTACGGCTTGAAAAAATCGATGTCCAGCGTAACCACCGACAGCGGTTTCTTCTCGCGGCCGGCCACCGCCCATTCGCGGTTAAACACCTCATAGAAGGTGCGGTGATTGGCCAGGTCGGTGAGGCCGTCGTAGCGCGCCAAACGCTGCAACTGCTCGGTGCGCTCGTCCACGATGCGCTCCAGCCGGCGCTCGCGCGCCCTGGCCCGCAGCAGCAGGAGCAGGAAAAAGCCGGCGACCAGCAGCAGTGCCGCAAACGCCACCAGCCAGCGGAACAGCGCCGTCTGGGTGAAATAGGGGCGCAGGGTGAAGGAGAACGAGGCGCCGCTGCGGTTCCATATTCCGTCGCCGTTGGCGGCCATGACCCGGAAGGTGAATTTCCCCGGCGGCAGGTTGGTGTAGAAGGCGGTGCGGCGGTTGCCCGGCTCCACCCAGCCGGTGTCGAAGCCGTCGAGGCGATAGGCGAAGCGCATCTTGTCCACTTGCAGGAAGCTGATGGCCGTGTAGGCGATCTCGATGTTGCCCTTTCCCGGCGGCGCCGTGGCCGGCAGGGTCGGGGAATAGCCGCGGCCGTTGATGACGGCTTTTTCGATTGCCAGGGGCGGTTGGATAAGGTTGAAGTGCTGACGGTCAGGGTCGAACATGGTCAGGCCGCGGATGGTCGGGAACCAGATCCTCCCCTGGCGGTCGATGCAGCCGGCCGGCTGGGCGGGGCCGCTGCTCTCGGTCACCTTGATCCCTTCCGACTTGCCATAGGCAACGCAGGGGATGCGCGGCAGGCGGCCGGCGGCAAAGGCGATCAGGTCGCCCTTGGCCACGTTGTAGATACCCCGGTTGCTGTTCATCCACAGCCGGCCGCGTTCGTCCTCGAGGATCTGGAAGGCTTGATCACTGTACAGGCCGTCGCGACTGGAAAAGCGGAAGATCTTCTCGCCGCGGATCCACAGCAAACCGGCATGGTCGGTCCCCACCCAGATATCTCCCTCGCGGTCGGCATGGATGACCCATACGGGCTGTTCGGAAATGTCGGCGCCCCCGAAGGAGCGGAAGCGCCTCCCCTCGAGTACGGCCAGTCCGCCGTTGTAGACGCCCGCCCAGATGCGGCCCTGCTTGTCCTCGCCCAGGGCGTAGATGAAATTGCCGGGCAAGCCATGGGCGGTCGTGAAATTGGTGATGCGGCCATTTTCGATGCAATCCAGCCCGCCGCCGTTGGTCCCGACCCAGATGCGGCCGCGGCTGTCGGCGAGCAGGGAACGGATGATGTCGTTGGCCACTCCCGGCACGCGGGTGAACCCGGAGGTTTTCCCGGGCGGCAGGCGGAGCAGGCCGCCGCCATAGGTCCCCACCCACAGCGTGCCGTCCCCCCCCTGGGCGATGGACCAGACGTGGTCGCTGGTCAGGCCCTGGGCGCGGCCGTAGGTGAGCCATTTCCCGTTTTGGCGCCGGGCCAGGCCGCCGCCGACCGTGCCTACCCACAGGCTGCCCTGCTTGTCTTCAAACACGGCGCGTACCGGATCGACCGGCAGGCCGTTGCGCGATCCGTAGAGGATGAATTTGTCGTCCTTCAGCTGCAGCAGGCCGTCGCGGGTGCCGACCCACAGGCTGCCCTCCCGGTCTTCCAGGATGGCGCGCGCCGACATCAACCCGCCCAGGCGCTGGCCCATGACCGCTACCTTGCCGTTCTTGAAGCAGTTGAGATCCTGGTTGGTGCCGATCCAAAGCACTCCGTGGCTGTCCATGAAAACGGCACGGATATCGCTGGAGGATACGGGCTCCTGCAGGGGGGCAAAACTGCCGTCACGGTAGCGGGTCAGCCCGCCGCCGCTGGTGCCGATCCACAGCGTTCCGCGCCGATCGAGGTGCAGGGCGCGGATGTCATTATGCGGCAGGCCGTTGCCGGTGTTGAAGCCCCGGATCCTGCCCTGTTGCCAATGATCCAGGCCCTGTCCGGTCCCGATCCATAAACCGCCGGTGCTGTCGCCGGCCAAGGAGTTCACGTAATCGGAAGCCAGCCCATCGGCGGTGGTGAACGGCCGGAATCGATCCTGCTCGAGGCGGTGCAGGCCATTGGTGGTTCCGACCCACAGAGTGCCGCGGCGGTCGATGTGCAGGCAGAGGATAAAATGGCTGCGCAGCCCGTGGCGCTCGTCGAAGCGCTCGAAACGGCCGCCACTGTAGCGCAGCAAGCCCGACGTGGTCCCTATCCAGAGGCGGCCCTGGGCGTCCTCGGCCAGGGCTTTGATGCTGTTGCTCTCCATCTCCGGAGTGTTGCTTTTGTCGAAAACAGTGAAGGCCTGGCCGTCGAAGCGCGCCAGTCCCTCGTAGGTCCCCAACCACATATAGCCGTCGCGCGTCTGCGCCAGGGCCATCACCGAGCTTTGCGGCAGGCCGTTCTCGGTGGTATAGCGCTCCACGGCGTACTCATCGAGCCCCAGCTTAGGGTCCAGGGCGCGTAATGGGGCCAGGCAAGCGGCCAGCAGCAGGACTGCCAGCGCCGGGCGTGCGAGATACGTTTTGTTCATTCTCCGCCGTTCTGTTAGCCAGATTTATATAGCATATCCCTCTTATTTTCAAGACCATGTCCTCTTTTTCTATTCCGGCGGCCGCAAGTGTCCTGTTTCCGCTACAGATATAGCCCGTTCATTTGGCATGCAAAATGCATGAAAAAGACAGGAGCTCTGAAATGATGCGGGCTCGCGGATCACAGGAGGCAGAATGAACGTAAAAATACACTTGATCCTATTCCTGTTGCTCGGAATTTTGCCCTTGGCGGGCGCCGACTGGCGGCCGGCGGCCACTGAAGTCGGAATTTACGGGCACATCTCCTTTGTCGACAGCGGAGCGATGGTCCTGCGCGAGGACGGCAGCAAGGACGCGGCGGTGGTCAACCTGCCGCTGGCCCCGGGCGACACCCTTGTCACTTCCGCCAACGGACGCTGCGAGCTGCAGTTCGACAACGGAACCGTCGTACGCCTTGACAAGGGCACCCGCCTGCGCCTGGCCTCTGTCCTCGCTCCCAGCCTGACATCGGACTGGAAAATCACCACCCTGGAGCTGGAGCGGGGGCAGTTGTTCGCCTTGCCCCAGTCTTATAGCCGCGAGATGTTCCAGGTCGTCACGCCCAACGCCGCCGCGAACATGAAGAGCCGGGTGCGGGCCACCATTCGCCTGGACGACAACGGCGGAACGTCGTTCTTTTCCGACGGCGGCAAGTTCCAGCTTCTCTATGGCGCCGACGTTCGTTCCCTGAAGATCGCCACGGTCAGGAGCGACCGCCCGCTGGCGATTACTGCCGCCAATATCCCGGCCGCAGAGGTGGAAGAACGGGACATCGAGTTCAGGGCCTGGAACGAGTACGTCGACAACCATTTCAAGGAGCTGCATTTCGGAATCAGCAAAGTGCCGCCCAAGCTCAAGTTCGGGAACTCGGCGCTGACGTACTGGGCCGAAAAGTGGTCGTCGCTTTTCGGCGAATGGATCTATGACGAGCTGTTCGGCTATGTCTGGCGGCCGGCCGACGATCGCTTTGCCTATGCCGAGCGCCCCTTCTTCCATGCCGATTTCATGCGCGTCGGCGACGTGCTCTTCCTGGTCCCCCAGCAGGAGTGGAGCTGGGTGCCGGCCCACATGGGAACCTGGGTGTGGATGAAGCGCGGTTGGACCTGGATTCCCGGCGACTGGTTCCACAGCGGCGTCGCCGATTACATGGGCCTGTATTCCTACCCCATCAACACCCATTACTATTCGTTCCCCACGTTCGACTACTATTGGCATCGCTACTGGCATGCGCAGCCTGGATGGCCGCGGCGGACACTGGATAAGCGGTCGCTGCAGAAGCCGGTTCTTCCCGGGCTTCCCGGACCGGTGATCGGGCTGATCAAGAAGGTCGGCAAAGTTCCGGCCAGCCAGGAAGGCCGGCGCCTGGCCGTCGAAAAGGTCGGGACGCCGATCGAAGCCGTGAAGCTGCCCCGGGCCCTGCCCGTTCCGCTCGAACCCCGGCTGCAGGCGCCGGTTCGGGGCTCCGTCGTCAAGGCGGGTTCCCTGCCCGATCGCCACGACAACGGTGTTCCCGGGGAGGCCGCCTCCGGTGTCCTGAAGCGCGATTGGAACCCCGACAGCCGCTGGGCGGCGCGGCGCTTTGTGACCATCCAGTACACGGGGAACGCCGTGAAGTGCCCCGAGCTCAGACTTTCCTCTGACGACCTGCGCGGCGTCGAGCGCGCCATGCTGCGCGACTCAGCCCGCGCCAGCCATTCCGTTTCCTCCGCCAAGGGGTCGCAGTCGGGTGCGAGCAGCGGTTCCACGGCCGGAGATCGGGCTACCGAGGGTTCCCAGGGGAACTCCGGGGAGCGCGCCAAGACCGACGACGACAAGGGGAAATAACCGCTTTTTCCGGGGCTTGATGCCCTGGAACGGATTCCGGCCCGGTTGGCCCCCGCGGGGCGGCCGGGCTTTTTTTTAGCGCTCCGTCCAGCCCGGGTCAACTTGCATGGCCGCTGGCTTTTTGGGCAGCACAATGGTGGCGATGACGGCCGTGGCTCCGGCGACGAAAAAAGTGAGCAGCCGCGAGGTGATCCGGGCGTTCATGCCCGTGACGCTCCACAGCACGGTGAACAGCAGGCCGCTGACGATGGTGGCGATGACCGCCCGGCCGTGGTAGCGTTTCCAGAAGAGGGTGAGCAGGATGACCACGGAGAAGGTGCCCCCGACGCCGGCCCAGACATAACCCACCACGGTAAAAATGAGGCGTGTGGGCATGAGGGTGGCGAGCCCCAGGGCGATGGCTGCCAGCAGGGCGGTAATGATCCGCGAACGCTTGAGACAGGTTGCCGGGTCGTCTTTTTTTAACAGGGGCTTGATCAGGTTTTCCGAGAGTTCCGAGGCCGAGAGGATCAGGAGCGAGTCGGCGGTCGAGATCATGGCGGCGATGGCGCCGGTGATCAGCAGGGCGGCCAGTGCCGGCGGGAACAGCTTGAGCAGCACCAGCGGCAGGACATGCTCCTGGTCAGGCAGCGTTGCCGGCCCGAAAATGGCGATGCCGATCCAACCGATGGTCAGTGCTCCCGTGTAGGCGACCAGGGTCCAGGCGATGCCGATATTCCTGGCTTTGCGGGCCTGGGCCTGGTTGCGAATGGCCATGAAGCGCATACTGAGCTGCGGTTGGCCCCCCAGGTAGCCGAAAAACCAGGAAAAGCACCCGGCGATCATCACGCCGGCGGCGAATCCCGAGGAAGCTCCGGTGAGAGAAACATAGCTCCCGCCGGCGGCTTTCAGCGCCCCGGGGATGGAATGAGCAAAGAGCCCCGGTGTGTTGGCGATATAGATCAAGCCGGCAATGGGGGTGACGATCAGGGTGATGATCATCAATACGGCCTGGACGCAATCGGTATAGATCACGCTGAGGAAGCCGCCGTAAATGGTGTAGGGGATGATGACCAGCGCCGTGAGCAGCATGCCCAGCCTCTCGTCCACGCCGAACAGGGTGAACAGGGTCTTGCCGCCACCCAGGAATTGGGCGCCGACATAAAAGAAAAAGAAAAAGACGATGGTCAGGCTGGCGACAGGGCGGATCCACTCGCCCAGTTCCCCATGTTTCCTGGCAATGTACTCGCTGAATGTATTCACCTGGAATTTCTCGGCCTCGTCGCGCAGGCGCCAGGCCAGGCCCGCCCAGGCGGTGATGATGCCGGCGACGCAGCCCAGCGCGGTCCAGATCTCGGTCAGGCCGGTGGCGTAGGCCATGCCCGGCAGGCCCAGCAGTGCCCAGGAGGACTCGCCTGTGGCCCGTTCCGACAGGGCCGCCGCCCAGCCGGGCAGATTGCGGCCGGCAATGGCGTAATCGCAACTGTTCTTGACCTTGCGCCCCTGGTAGAGCCCCCATAGAATCAACAGGGTGAAATATCCCGCCACGACCAGCAGCATCTGCGCGTAACCCGCCATGTTCCCTCCTGGATTTTTGGACGCGAAGCGACAGTTTAGGAAAAGGGGACGGTTTTTTCAATGCCCCGCGGCCATTCGTTTCGCTTACTTATACAGACAGAGGTAGGCGCTTTCCTCGGCGATCTTCAATTGGAATTTCTTTTTGGCGGGAACAACGAATTTCTTGCCGGGTCCGTACGATCTCCAGGTCTTTCTTCCCGGCAGCTTGACCGTCAGCTTGCCGCTGATCACCTGCATGATTTCCAGCGTCGCGGTGCCGAACTCGTATTCGCCGGGCGCCATGACTCCGATCGTGGCCGGCCCGGCCGGGCTCTCAAAAGCGAGCGATTTAACCTTGCCGTCGAAATATTCGTTGACCTTGAACATGGGCCTGTACCTCCCGTATGTGGACTTGCGGGGAAATTATAACACAATGAGATGTCGTAATTCGTAATTCGTGATTCGTAAGAAAAACCAGCCATACCTCATGCAAGTTCATTCTTTCTCGAATTACGAATTACGCTTTACGAATCACGAAAGATCGGTTCGCTTTGGGGAATATTTTGTCCTCTGGCGCGTTTATAGGGTATGATGCAGGAAGCGGTTATGGCAATCGAGGAGACAATGGCCCCACAGCTTGTCCTGGTCCGGGAACGAGACGGCAGGCAGGAGCTTCTGGCCAACCGTGACCGGGTGTACTGCCTGTGCCTGGGCTTTGCCGGAAATGCCGCCGACGCCCGCGACCTGGCCCAGGAAACGTTCGCCAAGGCGCTGGCCCACTACGAGGCCGACCGGCCCGCCAACCCCCAGGCCTGGATCATGCGCATCGCGCGCAACACCTGCCTGGACATGGCGCGGCGCAAAAAATCGCGCGGGCCCCTACATCCCGTCTCGGAATGGAACGCCGTGGACGGGCGCACCCCGGAGAGCGAAGCCGGCCGGGAAGAGGAGATCGCCATCGTGCGCCGCGCCATCGACGGGCTGCCGGGACGCCTGCGCGACGTGCTGGTCATGCGCGAGTATGGCGAACTTTCCTACCAGGAGATCGCGCTGGCCCTGGAAATCAGTTCCGGCACGGTCATGTCACGCTTGAACCGCGCCCGCCGCTTTGTATTGAAATTCTATCGCGAGGAGCACCATGAAAGACAATCGTGAACCCTGGGATGAGATCGCCGCGCTGATCGCCCTTGAAAAAAAAGCGGCGCTCGTCGATTTTCACAGGCGGGAGTTCCTCCCCGGCGCCTTGCCCCTGCGTTTGGCCGCAACCGGTTCCGGGTCCCGCTTGCAGCTGCGTCCCGCCATCGCCGCCCTGGCCGCCTCCCTGCTCCTTGCCGCCGGCCTGGCCTCTTTCTGGCTGCTGAACGGCGGCTGGGGGAGCATCGCCGCCGCTCCGGCGCTGAGCGAACTGTTCGCGGACTCCTATCTTTACAGCCTGGCCGGGAGCACCGAGGCTGCGGCGTCCGCAACCGTCCCCGCGCCTGCCGCCAACCCGAATTTTACCGCCTGGGCCGAGGCGGGCCTTGGACGCGCCGCCGCCGCAGCGGAAGCGGTGGATTCCCTGGCACCGGTCGAACGCGGAGACCCGGCGGAGGTGCGGCGGAAGCTCAGCCGGCTGATCCGCGAGAACGCGCTGGAGCACTTGTTGAAGCAATTTCGCGAAATTCATAACAAGGAGGCATAAAATGAGACGGAGAATATTGGTAGTATGTGTCGCGCTGCTGGCTACCGGGCTGTATGCCGGCGAACCGGCTGTCCTGGAGCCATCCGCTGTCCCGCCCGCCGAGGTCGCGGCTCCTGCCGGAGAGACGGCCGCGATCAAGGACGGCAACGCCCTGCTCGATTCGCTGCTCACCCTGTTCGATAACCTGTTTCCGGAAAAAAAGAGTGAAGCGGGCGAACAGAAAATATCCCTCAGCGGATTTGCTCTGGTAGACAGCCGGTTGTCCCAGCTTGCCAAGGACGCCCAACTCGCCCTAAAGAGTGGGGTGATCGACAAGATCTTCTACAATCGCTACGAGCGGATGCTGACGATATATAAACTGGTCACCATGCCGATCATCCGCAACGAGATGTTGAAGAACCTTTTCATGAAAGCGTTCGAGGAGTTTATCTGGGATACCACCTATGAGCCCTGGAAGTGGGAGGACAAGGACTCCATCGCCAAGATGGCTGCGGCCATGGAGGAGGAGTTCGTGCAGATGAAGATCTACCTTGACACACGCCAGCAGCGCGAGGAACTCAAGAAGAAGATCGGCAAGCGTATTTTGCCGCCCCCGCCACCCCCGCCTGGTGCCAAGAAAAAACCGGAGGCTCAAAAACAGGAATAGTCGAGGAAATCATCTTTCTCTTTTTAGCTGAAACCCGCCCGGCTCCGGCCGCGGCGGGTTTCTTTTTTCAGGGGATCAATAGGCGAGGATATGAATGACGCTGACCGCTTTCAGGGCGCGGTCGGAAAAGAAGTCGGCGGCGGGAAAAATGGCGTAGCGCCCGCCATCGGCGCCCGCGCCGCGGTCGAGCAGCAGGAACTCGGCCTGGTCGTTGCGGTTGAAGAGCTCGCTGCAGCTCATGGCGATGCGGTAGCCGTCGATGGAGGCGGCAACCAGGTAGCCGCGCCTCAACGTGGCGGCATCCAGCGTGACGTAGCGTTTTAGCGCGTCCGCGAGCAGGGCGCCGGAGAACTCCTGGAAGCCGTGGAATCCCTTGCCGCGGCCGTAGAAAACCGATGGGAAGCTTCGCTTTTCGGCGGCCAGTGCGGCCGGGTCAAAGGCAGAGGCCTGTTGCCCGGGCCGGAGGATTTGGAAATTTGCGACTGTGAGCGGCTTCAACCCCTTCTTGTCGGGGATCTCCAGCGGCGCCGTAAAGACCGTGATGCGGGTCGGGTTGAGTATTCCGCGCTCGCTGGTGAGGTCGTTGGCACAGACCAGCTTG
>Ga0209262_10001240_pt1 | contig 10699 bp, 6 predicted proteins | sample Lowcelwee11metaG_FD_187171 | JGI IMG/M metagenome (GOLD analysis project Ga0209262, IMG submission 187171) | Freshwater pond sediment microbial communities from the University of Edinburgh, under environmental carbon perturbations - Low... | ecosystem: Environmental > Aquatic > Freshwater > Pond...
ATGAGCGTTCGATCGTGAGCGTGCTTGCGTCAGGGAGGCAGGATGATAAAAAAGATCAAAGGGCCGACGGTCATCGAGGCGGCGGGGAACAAGAAAAAAATAATCGAGGAATACTTCGGGCTGGTCAATTCACAGGATGGCCTGGTCAGCATCGCGCGGATGATCAGCCCCCCGGGCTGGAGCGAGCCGGGGCAGAAACCCGATTTCGATGAATATACGGTCGTCTTGAAAGGCATGCTGCAGGTCGAGAGCCGGGACGGCGTTCTCGAAGTCCGGGCCGGAGAGGCGATCCTGGTCACAAAGGGCGATTGGGTGCGCTACGCTTCACCGGGACCCGAAGGCGCTGAATATGTCGCGGTTTGCCTGCCCGCTTTTTCCCCGGCCACGGTTCACCGGGACGAATGAAGCGGCGGCCCGGCCTACTTAAAATATTTTCCGATCTCCTTCAAGAGCACCGGGTAGAGGGTTTTGTTGGCGGCCAGGACCGAACCGGTGCGCACGGCCAGCTCGTTGCCGGCGAAATCGCCTGACCGGCCGCCGGCCTCGGAGACCAGCAGCTTGCCGGCCATGAAGTCCCAGGGCAGCAGGTGCGCTTCCCAGAAAAAATCGTAGCGGCCGCAGGCGGTATAGGCCAGGTCGAGCGCCGCCGAGCCGCAGCGGCGCATGTCCTTGCAAGCCGACAGCAGCTTTTGCAGGGCCCCGGCATACGCCGCCGCCTGGTCGGGCGCCTTGAAGGGGAAGCCGGTCGCGCCCAGGCTCGAGCCCAGACGCGCCGTGCGGCTGACCGCTATCGGGCGGTCGTTCAGGAACGCGCCCCGGCCCAGGAGCGCGTGGAAGCGATCTTGCGACAGCGGGTCGTATATCAATCCGAGAATGACCTGGCTTCCCTGCAGCAGCGCCAGCGACACGGCGAAATGGGGCAGGCCGTGGATGAAGTTGGTCGTGCCGTCGAGCGGGTCGATGACCCATAAATAGTCGCCGGCGGCCGCGGAATAACCGCTCTCCTCGGCCAGGATGCGGTGGTCGGGAAACTCCTTCAGAATGATCTCCGCGATAACCGCCTCGGCTTCGCGATCGACGCGGGTGACGAAATCGTTGGTCCCCTTCACCTCGACGTCGCCGGCGGCGAGGTGGCCGAAGCCGCGGCGGATCACCTCTCCCGCCTTTTGCGCCGCTTGCGCCGCGGCCTGCAGATATTGGTCTTTCATGGTGTTCATCCTGGAAACCAATGTAGCAGACCCTTGATCTGTTTTCAAATCCGGCCGCTGTTTCCGGGTTGCAAACCCCCCGGGTTGTACTATAATAACCCCATGCCCAGGAAAATCGCCGTCGTCGTGCAGCGCTACGGATTGGAGATCAATGGCGGGGCCGAATATCACGCCCGCCTGATCGCCGAAAGACTGGGCAAATATTTTACGGTCGAGGTATTCACCACCACCGCCCATGACTATGTGACCTGGGCCCATCACTACCCGGAGCGGCGGGAAGAGCTGAACGGCATCCGCGTCAACCGTTTCCGGGTGCAAAAACCCCGCGATCCAGAGATCTTCGGCAAGATCCAGCGCCGGATTTTTGAAGAAGAACATACTCTGGCCGATGAGTTGCGCTGGCTCGAGGAAGAGGGGCCGCTGGTCCCGGAACTGCTCCAGGAGCTCGAGGCCCGCGAAAGCGAATTCGCCTATTTCATATTTTTTTCCTACCGCTACTACCATTCCTTTTACGGGGTGAAAAAATTCGGCCGCAAAGCCCTGCTCGTGCCCACGGCCGAACACGACCAGGTGGTCTATTTGAACCTGTTCAAGGATTTTTTCAACCTGCCGGCGGCGATCATCTACAACTCCCCGGAGGAAATGGCGCTGATCCAGCGGGTTTCCGGGAACCAGGCGGTGCCCGGGGACGTGGTCGGCGTCGGTTCCGAAATCCCGGAGCGCTTCGCGGCGGCGGAAACCCTGGCCCGGCTAGGGGTCAAGGGGAAATATTTTATTTACATCGGCCGCCTCGATGAAAACAAGGGCGTGCCCGAACTGTTCGATTTCTATCTGCGGCTTCTGGCCGGGGAGAAGACCGGCTTGCAGCTGCTGCTGGTCGGCAAGGCCTACGTGCCCATCCCGGAACACCCCGCCATCGTCCATGTCGGCTTCCAGGAAAACAGGGAAAAATTCGACCTGCTTCAGGGAGCGGAATTCCTGGTCATGCCTTCGCAGTACGAATCCTTGTCCATGGTGGCCCTGGAGGCCTGGGCCGTCGGCAAGCCCGTGCTGGCCAACGGCCGCACCGAAGTGCTGCGCGGCCAGTGCCGGCGCAGCCAGGCCGGGCTGTGGTATTCCGACTACGACGAATTTAAGGAAACCTTTCTGGCCCTGAGCGGCGATGCCGGCTTGCGCCGGATGCTCGGCGCCAACGGCAGGGCGTTTTTCCAGGCGAACTATTCCTGGCCGGTCATCGAGGCCAAGTATCTGGAGATCATTTCCGCCCTGGACAGCGGGCGGTAGAAACAGCGCCCGGCCGCCGCCCTAGGGCAGCAATTGATACTTTTTGATTTTTGCCAGAAGATTGACCCTGGAGATGCCCAGTATTTTCGCCGCCTGGCTTTTGTTGCCCCGCGTATGCTGGAGAACTTTTTTGATCTGTTCTTTTTCGGTATCGCCCAGGCTTTGCAGGGGCAGGCCCGTGGCCGCGTCTTCCTTGAAATTCGAGTTTTCCAGGAAATAATGGGGCAGCGATTTCTTGTGCAGCTCGGCGCCGCTTTCAATGATGATGGCGCTGTTGATGATGTTCATCAATTCGCGGACATTGCCCGGATAATCGTACTGGTTCAGCAGGCGCAGCGCCGGTTCGGAGATCTTCTGGATGTTTTTCCCGTTCTGCTCGTTGAATTTCGCCAGAAAGTGCTGGCATAAGAGGGGGATATCGCCTTTGCGTTCGCGCAATGGGGGCAGGTAGACCGAGCTCATGTTCAGGCGGTAGAAGAGATCCTTGCGGAAATTGCCTTTCTTCATCTCGCTGAGCAGGTCCTTGTTGGTGGCGGCGAGGATGCGCACGTCGACCTTCTGGTTCTTGGTCGAGCCCAGCCTGAAGAATTCGCCTTCCTGCAGGACGCGCAGCAGCTTCACCTGGATGGGCAGCGCCAGCTCGCCGATCTCGTCAAGGAAAAGCGTCCCCTTGTCCGCTTCCTCGAGGAACCCCTTTTTGGCGGCGCTGGCCCCGGTGAAAGCGCCCTTGTTGTGGCCGAAGAATTCCGAGGAGAAAAGTTCGTTGGCGAAGGTGCCGGCGTTCACGGCGACGAAATTCTCGTCGCGGCGCTTGCTGATGCGGTGGATGGCCTTGGCGATCAGCTCCTTGCCGGTGCCGCTCTCCCCCCAGATCAGGATGCTGTTGTCGGGCTGGGCCATCTTTTCGACCATCTGGAACATGCGGATCATCTCTTCGTTCTGGGTGATGATCTCCTTGAAGGCCTCTTTGAATTTCAAATTGTCCGGCGAGAAAGGAACTTCCGCCGGGGTTCCGCCCCGGGCCTTGCGATTCTCCAGCACGGTGGCGATGATCGTCAGCAGCTGGTCGTTGTCCACGGGCTTGGTCAGGTAGTCGAAAGCGCCCAGCTTCATGGCCGAAACGGCCAATTCGACGTCCTCGACCCCGGTCAGCACGATGGTTTCGATGTCGATGTTCTTTTCCTTGATGTGCTTCAGTATGTCCAGGCCGCTGACGTCGGGCATGTCCATGTCGAGGATCAGAAGATCGTAGGCCTTGGTCTTCAATTCGTGAAAGGCCTTGGCGCTGTTGGCCAGGGTGGAGACCTCGTAGGTGCCGGTTTGCAGCAGCATGATGTTCAGGTAATTTAACACCGCCTGATCGTCATCGATGGCCAGGATTTTCTTCATGCGTTTTCCTCGGGCACGACCGGGATGTAGATCGAAAACGTGGTGCCCGCGCCCGGTTTGCTTTCCACCTCGATCCGGCCCTTGTGTTCCTTGATTATCCCATAGGCGATGGACAGCCCGAGCCCGGTCCCGCCCTGGTTCCGCTTGGTGGTGAAGAACGGGTCGAAGATCTGCTTCACGGTTTTGGCGTCGATGCCCTTGCCGTCGTCGCTGATGCGCAGCAGGTTTTCTTTTTCCTTCTCCCGGCAGGAGGTGGCGATGACGATGGAGCCCATTTTCTTTTCGATGGCCTGCGAGGCGTTGATCAGGATATTGACCACCACTTGCTCGAGACGCTGGAAATTTCCCTTGACCTTGGGCAGGTTCTCGTCCAGTTGCAGCTTGACCTTGGCCCGGCGGCCGATCTGGTTGGCCACCAGCCGCAGGCAGCCCTGGATGATCTCGTTGAGGTCGACCTCGTCGTTCAAAACCCCGTCGTCCCTTTTGGCGAATTTTCGCAACCCTTCGACGATCGCCTTGATGCGGTTGGTCCCCTGGGCCATGTCTTCCAGCAGCACCGGGATATTGCTGCGAAAAACATCGTAGTTGAGCCTGGCGATCTGCAGGTTCGCTTCGTTCTTGTGGTGCTCGTCCAGAATGGGCAAAATATCCTTCAGCGCTTCCTGGATGATCGAAACATTGCCGCGGATGAACGTGTTGGGGTTGTTTATTTCGTGGGCGATGCCCGAAACCAGCTGGCCGAGCGAAGCCAGCTTGTCGGTCTGCACCAATTGCAGCTCCATGTTCTTTTGCTTGGTGATCTGGCGGGAAAACTCCAGCACCCCCTCCACTTCCCCCTGTTCGTCGAAGATGGGGTAAGCCTGCAGCAGGTAGTACTCGTCCCCGTATTTTTCTTCCATGGTGATGGAGCGCTTCTGCTGGAAGACCATGGCGCCCGGGCATTTTTCGCAAGGGCCGGTCAGGTCGAATATCTTGGCGTAGCATTTGCCGCTGCCGGCGCCTTCCTTGCGGTTGGCCATCTTGATATTGAACTCGCGGTCGATCATGACCACCTGGTCGGTGATGGCGTCGAACAGGGTCTGCAGCTTGTTCTTGCTCTCGTTCAGCTTCTCGGTCAGCGAGACGAGTTCCTTGTTCTTCCTGACCAGCAGGTTTTTCTGGTTCTCCAGGTCGGCCGTCCTTTTTTGGATCGTTTTTTCCAGGTTTTCGTTCTGTTCGATCAGCTTGCGCTCCAGTTCCTTGCGCAGGCGGATGTCCTTGTAAACTTCTTCGATGCAGCGCTTACCGTCAAAATCGACATAAATGAACGAGCCGATGACCGGGCATTGATTGCCGCGCGAATCGATCAGGCTCATTTCCATGCCTTCAAAAAACCCCTTTTCCCTCAGTTTTTTAAAGATATAGGGCCGGATGCGGGGGATGTTGGCGTAGAGTTTGTCCCTGACGAAGTTAAGCTTCACCGAGCCATCCTCGGGATAATGCAGCATGCGGTAAAAAGCCCGGTTGGCCTTTAAAATGTCGCCGTTCAGTTCAGAAATGACGATGCCGTCGGGTGCGTTTTCGAAAAGGTCTTCAAAGCGTTTCGTGGATTTTTCCAGTTCCCTGGTCTTGGCTTTGACCAGGTCCTTCAGGTTGCCGACATATTTCTTCAACTCCAGCTGCAGCTCATGCTTCTCAACGGCCTTGGAGATCATGCGCCCGATCTCCTTGATGAGCTTTTTTTCCTCTTCGAGGAATTCGCTTTTCTTGGTGTAGCCGACCCGCACATGGCCCCTGGCTTCGCCGTTGACGACGATCTCGGCCTGCAGGGTGCTCTGGGGATCGGGGCAGGATGGCGGGCCGGCCGCGTATTGCGACTTGTCAAAGACGATGGTCGCGCAGGCTATTTCCGGATACTGGAAGCCCTTGACCAGGTTCGCGGCGGAGTTTTCCAGGATCTGCCCGAAATTCTTTCCCGATTCGATCTGGGAACTGATGTTGTACAGGCATTCCAGTTCCTTGATCCTTTCCTTCAAGTCGTATTCCAGCTTGCGAGCGCACTCGACGCATTCTTTACGCTGGATGGTTTTTTTCACATTGCCTGCCTTTTTAAAGCAACGCCCGTATTATAGCACCAATTTGTTTTTGATTTTGAACTGGATATAGTTTTCGCTGGAAAGCAAGGGCTGTTTTTTTATGTCGCAGGTGCCGGGGGCGAAATCGATGGGCAGGAATTTCCCCTTGCCGTCCGGGGTGAGGAAGTTTTCCCGGAAAAGGTCCTTCCCCCAGAACCCGCCCGCTTCCACCCCCTGGTAGAACGGGTTGGCCTGGCCGATCTCTTTGAAAATCCCGTCGGCGCCGGCGAAGTCGATGGGCATGCCGGTCTTTTCCGCTAATTTGCCGATGATCTCCAGGTTGGTCAGGCCGCCGCGCGGAGGCAGGATGGCGGTGCTGCGCTGGACGCGGCGGTCACAGGCCGTGTAGGTGCCTGTGCTTTCCAGCGGCGTCGACATGGGCAGGACCAGGTCGGCCTCGGAGGCGGTGGCGGTCAGGAAGAAATCGACCACCAATTTGAATTCCACGGCGGCCAGCAGGTCGGCGGCCGCTTCCGAAGCCAGCGGGTCTTCGCCGAAGATCAGCGCGGCCTTGATCTTGCCTTTGGCCAGTCTGTCCCGGATATCGACCGGTTTGAATATCTTGTCCAGATCGGCGCCCCACAATTGCTTGAGCCGGGCGTTCGCTCCATTCCCCATGGCGGAGCCGGGGAGATAGCGCGGGTCCGCGCCCATGTCCAGCAGCCCCTGGGCGTTGGCGTAATCGCGGATCAGGATCAGGCCGTTGCCGGCCTGGCCGGTTTTGCCGAGCAGCAGCAACAGGTTGCCCAGCGCCTTCAGGTCGTCGGGCGATTTTTCCAGGCATTGGTCCATGCCGTAGACCACGACCAGGTTGGGCGCCGCGGAGAGCATGGCCACGATGCGGTCGAATTTTTCCACGTCGAGTCCGGTCAGGGCGGCGGTCTTTTTTCGATCCAGCGCGGCCATGGCGGATTCGTGGGCGGCAAAACCCTCGGTGCGGCGGGCGATGAAATCGCGATCGATCTTTCCAGCGCGGATCAGGGCGCCGGCTATGCCGGCGAGCAGCGCTGTATTGGTGCCGCGTTTGGGGTCCAGCCAGAGGTCGGCGATCTTGCTGAGCGCCGTCTCCGATGAATTGACGGTCACCAGTTTGGCGCCTTTTTTCATGGCGGCCTTGATCTTCAATTCTGCGATCAGGTTCTCTTCGGTCAGCTCGGCGTTCACCACCATGATGACGTCGGCGTTCTGGAATTCATCCATGGTCGTGGTCGAGACCGTGCACCCCAGCATCTTGTCCAGGGCGTCGAGACCGCCGACGTGAAACAGGTTGCTGAAACTGGAGATGTGGTTGGTCTTGAACCCGGCGCGCACCCATTTTTGCAGCAGGTACAGCTCTTCGTTGGCCATCCGGGGCGATGCGAAAACCGCCACGGCTTCCGGGCCGTGTTTCTTGCTTATGGCGCTCACGGCCTGGGCGGCCTTTTCCAGCGCCTGCTCCCAGGTCGTTTCCTTCAGGCCGCCCTTGCCTTTCATCAGGGGCGCGCGCAGGCGCTGTTCGTCCAGCATGTAACGGTAGCCGAAGCGGCCCTTGTGGCAAAGATACCCCTGGTTGTGGGCATCCCCGTCGAAGGCCACAACGGAATAGGCGTCGGGGTTGAAAACCTTGTATTGCAGCACGCAGCCGATCGAACAGAAGTGGCAGATCGAAACCTGCTTTCCGGCGGCCCATGGCCCTGGCTTGGCGAAGGGCAGGTGCTCGGCGATGGCGCCGGTGGGGCAGGCGGCGATGCAGTTGCCGCAGGAAATGCAGTTTGTCTCCAGGAGCTTTTTTTCCATGGAAGGCCGGACCACCGACTTGAAGCCGCGGTAGACGAAGCCCAGTGCCGAGACGCGCAGTATTTCCGAGCAGGTGCGCACGCAGCGCCCGCAGGCGATGCACTTGTTGGGGTCCAGGGTGATGAACGGATGCGCTTTGTCCACTTTATACTTCCTGACCTCGCCGATGAATTTTTTCAGGTCCACCTTGAAGTCCACGGCGTGCTTGCGCAGCGCGCAATCGAAATAGGCCGAACAGCCGCATTCCAGGCAGCGGCTGGTCTCGTTCTCCGCCTGTTCGGGAGTGAACCCCAGCTCGACCTCTTCGAACGTTTTCGCCCTGGACGCCGCCGGCAGTTCGGGCATCTTTTCCTTGGCGATCGCCGCGAAATCGGAAAAATCGCTGTCCGGGATGTCGCCGAAGACCTCCTTGCGGCTGATGAATTCCTTTTCCTTGCCCGCGGCCTTGCCGCTGCGGATATAGTGGTCGATGGCATTGGCCGCGATCTTGCCGTGGGCGATGGCGTCGATGGCCACGGCCGGGCCGGTGGCCATGTCGCCGCCGGTGAAAACGCCGGGCAGCGAGGTTTCAAAGGTGTCCTCAGCGAAGACCAGCGTGTTATAGCGCGTCGATTTCAGCAGCGGGTCCTTTTGCAGGCCGCACAGGTCGACGTCCTGGCCGATGGCCGAAATGGCGAAGTCGCAAGGCAGCGGATATTCGGAGCCCGGGACCGGGACCGGGCTGCGCCGGCCACTGGCGTCGGCTTCGCCCAGTTCCATGCGGATGCAGGTCAGGGCCTTGAGCCGGCCCTTTTCCTGCACCAGTTCGGTCGGGGCCGAAAGCAGGATGAGCTCCACCCCCTCTTCCAGGGCCGCGTCGATCTCCATGGGGTGGGCCGGCATTTCATTGCGGGTGCGGCGGTAGAGGATCGTCACCTTGCCGGCGCCCAGCCTCTTGGCGGTGCGGGCGGCGTCCAGGGCGGTGTTGCCGCCGCCGACCACCACCACGTTCCCGTGAATCTCGGGTTTCTTCTCGTCCTGGAGCCGCCAGAGGAAATCGATGCCCGGAAGCACGCCGGCGATGGTTTCCTCATCGGGCAGGCGCATGCTTTTCGCCTTCTGGGCGCCGAAGGCCAGGTAAATGGCTTCGAAACCCTGGTTTTTCAGCTCGGCGATCGAGAAGTCCCTGCCCAGTGCCGAATTTTTCTTTACGGTCACGCCCAAATTGGTGATCCAGGAGATCTCCTTGTCCAGCAATTCTTTTGGCAGGCGGTATTCGGGGATGCCGTAGCGCAGCATGCCGCCCAGTTCCGGCGATTTTTCGAACAGGGTGACGGCGTAACCCTTCAGGATCAGGTAATAAGCGCAGGTCAAGCCGGCGGGTCCGCCCCCGACCACGGCGACCTTCCTGCCGTTGGCCGGAGCCGCGACCGGTGTCCAGGGGTCCTCGATATCGATATCGCTGGCATAGCGCTTCAGGTAGTCGATGCCCACGCGCTCGTCGACCCGGTTGCGGCGGCAGGCCACTTCGCATTCGCGCACGCAAACGCGGCCGCAGACCAGAGGCAGGGGATTGGTCTCCTTGATCAGGCGGATGGCTTCGTTGGGCTTGCCCATGGCGATCAGGGCGATATATCCTTGCACGTCGACGCCGGCCGGGCAGGTCTGCTGGCAGGGGGCCAGGCAGTCGGCGTAATGGTTCGACAGCAGCAGTTCCAAGGCCGTTTTCCTGGCTTCATGGATGCGCGGGTTGTCGGTGTGCACGACCATCTTGTCGGCCACCGGGCTGGAGCATGACGGGATCAGCTTTTTTATCCCTTCGACCTCCACCACGCAAAGGTAGCAGGAACCGTAGGGGGGGAGCTTGGGCTCGTGGCACAGGGTGGGGATCTCGGCGAGTTGATTTTCCCGGATCACTTCCAGGATGGTTTGATCGGCGCGGGCGGTCACTTCCCGGCCGTCGATGGTGAGTTTTACTTTTTCCATGGCTGCGTTCCCCTTCAATCCTTGCATATGGCTTTGAAATTACAGGTTTCGAAACATTTTCCGCATCGGATGCAGGCGGCCTGGTCGATCACGTGGACCTTCTTCTTCTCGCCGCTGATGGCGGCGGCCGGACAGACCCTGGCGCAAAGCGTGCAGCCGGTGCATTTGTCCTCCAGGATGGTGAAGGTCAGCAGCGGGGCGCAGCTGTGGGCCGGGCATTTTTTATCGCGAATATGGATCTCGTATTCGTCGCGGAAATACTTCAGCGTGGTCAAGACGGGGTTGGGCGCGGTCTGGCCCAAGCCGCAGATGGTATTGTTGCGGATCTTGTCGGCCAGGTCCTCCAGCAGTTCGATGTCTCCCTCTTGCCCCCTGCCGTCGGTGATGCGCTCCAGGATCTCCAGCATGCGCTTGGTGCCGATACGGCAGAACGTGCACTTGCCGCAACTCTCGTCCTGGGTGAAGCGCAGGAAAAACTTGGCCATCTCCACCATGCAGGTCGTCTCGTCCATGACCACCATGCCGCCCGAGCCCATGATCGCCCCGGTCTGGTTGATCTTCTGGTAATCGATCTGCAGGTCGCCCATGCTGGCCGGGATGCAGCCGCCCGACGGGCCGCCCATCTGCACGGCCTTGAATTTCTTTTCGTCGCGAATGCCGCCGCCGATGTCGTAGATGATCTCGTTGATGGTCAAGCCCATGGGGACCTCGACCAGTCCGCCGCGGGCGATCTTGCCGGCCAGGGCGAACACCTTGGTCCCCTTGCTGTTCTCGGTGCCCATGGCGGCGAAGGCCTCGGCCCCATTCATGATGATCCAGGCGATATTGGCGAAGGTCTCCACGTTATTGATATTGGTCGGCTTGCCCCACAGTCCTTTTTGGGCCGGGAAAGGCGGCCGGAAACGCGGCATGCCGCGCTGGCCCTCGATGGACGCGATCAGGGCGGTTTCTTCGCCGCAGACG
>Ga0209262_10001241_pt1 | contig 10694 bp, 11 predicted proteins | sample Lowcelwee11metaG_FD_187171 | JGI IMG/M metagenome (GOLD analysis project Ga0209262, IMG submission 187171) | Freshwater pond sediment microbial communities from the University of Edinburgh, under environmental carbon perturbations - Low... | ecosystem: Environmental > Aquatic > Freshwater >...
CAGCGTGGCGATCGCGGCCTATTACCTGGAAAAAAGGGCTATTCCGGCAGACAACCTGATCCACGTCCGCTTCAAGCCGGGACGCGCCACGCTGACGCGGGAGGAATTCGCCAAGCTCAAGCGCCACGTGGATCGCGCCACCCCGAAAGGCGTGCAGGCCTTCGCGCTGACCTGGGCGCAGCCCTACCGGGTGGACTGCATGTCGATCACCGCTGCGTTCGCCTTCGGCTTCGACCCGGCGTACTGTGCCAGCGGCTGCAAGCCGACCCGTCCCAGTCCCTATTTCAATAGCAGCGTCGCGTTGCCTTTCAGCGCCTACAAGATACGCCCGACCATGAGCCTGGCGGCGACGAACGTGGCCGAAGCGAAGAAGCTGATCGACCGCGGCGTGGCGTCCGACCAGAGCAACCCGGCAGGCACCGCCTATCTGGTGAGCACCAGCGACACATCCCGCAACGTGCGCGCGGCGGACTACGAGGCCGTGCGCACGCTGATGCAGCCGGTGATCCCAACTGAAATCGTCCGTACCGAGGCGCTGGAAAAAAAGCCCGACGTCATGTTCTATTTCACCGGCCGCACGCATGTCGACGCGCTCGCCAGCAACACCTTCCTGCCGGGGGCCGTGGCCGACCATCTCACCTCGGGCGGCGGCGAGCTATTTGGCGGCAGCCAGATGAGCGTGCTCAGATGGCTGGAAGCCGGCGCCACCGGCAGCTACGGCGCGGTGGTGGAGCCGTGCAATTTTCCGACCAAATTTCCCATCCCCCGCCTCCTCATGGCGCACTACCTGCAAGGCGAAACGCTGATCGAGGCCTACTGGAAAAGCGTGCAGATGCCCGGCCAGGGAATCTTCGTCGGCGAACCGCTGGCGCGTCCGTTCGCCGGCTATGCCAGCGAGCCTCGCGAAAACGGGCTTGTCCTCAGCGCACGCGTATTCACGCCGGGCGTGTACGACGTGCAGGCCGCCCCGTCGATGATGGGGCCCTACCGCACCGTCAATCGCATTCAGATTGCCTGGGGCATGCGCGAACTCCGTCTCGATCGCCTGCCGCCCGGCTACTATCGCTTCGAACGCCGGGCGGCGCCCACCCCTTGAGCACGTGCTCACGTGCTTGACCCGGTCACCCCGATCACGCTATCAATCGCACCCCCAAGGCAGCCCCCATGGATATCGGCATCCCGAAAGAGATCAAGAACCACGAATACCGCGTCGCCCTCACTCCCGAAGGCGCGCGGGAACTGATCCGCGCAGGCCATGAGGTCAGCGTCGAGAGCGGCGCAGGGGTCGGTTCAGGATTCGACGACGACGACTACCGGGCTGCAGGTGCCCGCATCGCCTCCAGCGCGGCCGACATCTGGGCCGCCGGCCTGGTGGTCAAGGTCAAGGAACCGCAAGCCGAAGAACTCCCCGGCCTACGCAACGGCCAGATCCTGTTCTGCTACCTGCACCTTGCCCCCGCCCCCGCGCTGACGCACAGCCTGATGGCCAGCGGCGTCACGGCCATCGCCTACGAAACTGTGAGCGGCGCGGATGGCAGCTTGCCGCTGCTGACGCCGATGTCCGAAATCGCCGGGCGGCTCGCTCCGCAAATGGGTGCGCTCGGGCTGCACAAAACCCACGGCGGCAGCGGCGTACTGGTGAGCGGCATGCCCGGCGTGCCGCCTGCGCATATCGTCATCATCGGTGCCGGCATTGTCGGCATCAATGCGGCGCGCGTGGCCATCGGCCTCGGCGCGCGCGTCACCCTGCTCGATCGCGCCGCCGACAAGCTCGCCCGCGCCGGACAGCTGTTCGGCTCGCGCATCGAAACCCGCTTTTCCACGCCGGATGCGCTGGCCGACTGCTTCAAGACCGCCGATATCGTGATCGGCGCGGCGCAGATTCCCGGTCGCCACGCGCCGCGCCTGATTCCGCTCGATCTGCTGAAGGTCCTGCGCCGCGGCAGCGTGCTGGTCGACGTCGCGATCGACCAGGGTGGCATCGCCGAAACCTCGCGACCCACCACCCACAGCGCACCTTTTTTCGTCGCGGAAGGCGTGGTGCATTACTGCGTCGCCAACATGCCCGGCGCCGTGGCGCGCACCGCCACCGAGGCGCTCACTCATGCCACCCTGCCTTATATACAGTCCCTGGCCACACATGGCCTCGGCGCGCTCGATCGCGATGCCGGACTCAAGGCCGGCTTGCAGATCCATGCTGGGAACATCGCCCACGCCGGGCTGGCGCAGGAACTGGGCGTCCACCCATAATCAGGTGGCGGCCGGCCCGTCCAGCCACGCATGCCCCATCACCGTGAGGTCCGGCGCAAAGCGGTAAACCAGCGGCACGCCGGAGGCGATTTCCACCCGCTCCATCGCCTCGGCACTGAGGTCGTCCAGATGCATCACCAGCCCGCGCAGGGTGTTGCCGTGGCTCACCACCAGCAGACGCCGGCCGGCACGCAGGCGCGGCAGCAGCACCTCGTTCCAGTACGGCAGCATGCGCTGCTGGCAATCGCGCAGGCTTTCGCTGGCAGGCAATTCTTCCGCAGACAACGCCGCATACAGCGGGTCGAAACGCGGATGGCGCGGATCGTCAGAATCCAGCGGCGGCGGCGCTTCGAAGTAGCCGCGCCACCAGCGACGCGAGGCGGCCTCACCCCAGACGGCAAAAATCTCGTGCTTGTTCATGCCCTGCAGTGCACCGTAATGCCGTTCGTTGAGGCGCCAGCTGGCAAAAAACGGCACCGCGGGCGTACCCATCACGGCCAGCAGGATCTCCACCGTCTGCCGGCTGCGCTGCAACACCGAGCCGTGGACCTCGTCGAAGGCATAGCCCGCCTGTGCCAAGCGCCGCCCCGCTGCGGCGGCTTCGGCCAGCCCCACGTCGGTCAGCGGAATATCGGTCCAGCCGGTAAAGCGGTCGCTCAGATTCCATTCGCTGTGGCCGTGACGCAGCAGCACCAGCTCATGCTCCGGCGCGTTCATTCCGGCGGCTCCATCAGGACTTCATGCAAATGGTGGCGGTCGCCCCAGGCGTCCAGATGCCAGCCCTGGCCATCGAAATGAAACCAGTTGAGCGCGCAGTTGGGAATCTTGAAATCACGCGGCGTGTGCAGCGGGCGCCCGGTGGCACGGCGATACACCACGTCGAGCACGCCGCTGTGACTGACCGCTGCGATGGTCTGTCCACTGTGATGCCGAATCAGCCAATCGATTCCGTCCGCCACCCGGGCCGCGAACTGGCGCAGTGACTCGCCGGTCTCGAAGGCATAGTCGAGGTCGCGTGCCACATAGTGCGCATGCGCAGCGGGGTACAGTTCGGCGCCCTGCACGGCGGTGATACCCTGAAACACTCCGTAATGCCGCTCACGCAACTGCGGCAGCGGTTTAACCACCTGATCCTCGCGCTGCGCCAGTGCCTGAGCCGTCTCCAGCGCGCGCGTCAGGTCGCTGCTGTAGATTGCATGAAACCGCTGGTGCGCCGCATTGAACGCCATCGCCAGCGCCTGCGCCCGGCCATTCTCGTTGAGCGGAATGTCGGTATGCCCCTGGATGCGCTTCTCCACATTCCAGTCGGTTTCGCCATGGCGAATGATGCAGATGCGCGTGGCGACAGGTTTGGAAACATGCGTCATATCAATTACGTACAAACTGATCTATATAGAGTCTAAATCCGGCGCCCCGCAAAAAGCCAAAATGATGTTTGTATCGGCAAGCCAACACCATTTGGTCTGCTCGCCCCGTTCTGGGGGTGCGACAACTTGACACAGTCGCTTATAAGTAGATATATTTATCCTTAATATGCGAATTGGGCCATCCAATCGCATGGATTCATCCAGTTATCAATCACGGGAGACGTGTATGGAAGCGACAACCTACAACTATAAGGTCGTCCGCCAGTTCGCCATCATGACGGTGGTGTGGGGGATAGTCGGCATGCTGGTCGGGGTCATCCTCGCAGCGATGCTGATCTGGCCGGAATTAACGCATGGAATCGAGTGGTTGTCGTATGGCCGCTTGCGCCCGCTGCATACCAACGCGGTGATCTTCGCCTTCGGTGGCTCCGGGCTGTTCGCAGTGTCGTATTACATCGTGCAGCGCACCTGTCAGGTGCGGCTATGGGCTGAAGGTCTGGCCGCATTCACCTTCTGGGGCTGGATGGCGGTCATCGTGCTGGCGGCGGTCACCCTGCCGCTGGGCTACACCAGCAGCAAGGAATACGCCGAACTGGAATGGCCGATCGACATCCTGATCACGCTGGTGTGGGTGGCCTACGCGCTGGTGTTCTTCGGCACCATCGCCAAGCGCAAAACCAAGCACATCTACGTGTCCAACTGGTTTTTCGGCGCCTACATCCTGACCATCGCGATTCTGCACATCGTCAACAACATGGAAATCCCGATCGCCTTCTTCGGCGGTTCCATGCTCAAGTCCTACTCCGCCTACGCCGGTGTGCAGGACGCCATGGTGCAGTGGTGGTACGGTCATAACGCAGTGGGCTTCTTCCTCACCACCGCCTTCCTCGGCATGATGTACTACTTCATTCCCAAGCAGGCCGGCCGCCCGATCTACTCGTACCGCCTGTCGGTGGTGCATTTCTGGTCGCTCAACTTCATCTACATGTGGGCGGGTCCGCACCACCTGCAGTACACCGCGCTGCCTGACTGGGCACAGTCGTTGGGCATGGTGTTCTCGCTGATGCTGCTGGCCCCCTCTTGGGGCGGCATGATGAACGGCATCATGACCCTGTCCGGCGCGTGGCACAAACTGCGCACCGACCCCATCCTCAAGTTCCTCGTCACCGCACTGTCGTTCTACGGCATGTCGACCTTCGAAGGCCCGATGATGGCGATCAAGACGGTGAACGCGCTGTCGCATTACACCGAATGGACCATCGGCCACGTGCACTCCGGCGCGTTGGGCTGGGTGGCGATGATCACCATCGGCTCGATGTACTACCTGATCCCGCGCCTGTTCGGTCGTGAATCGATGTTCAGCACCAAGCTGATCGAGTGGCACTTCTGGCTCTCCACCATCGGCGTGGTGCTGTATATCGCCTCGATGTGGATCGCCGGGGTGGCGCAGGGTTTGATGTGGCGCGCATCGAACGCCGACGGCACGCTGACCTACAGCTTTGCCCAGGTGCTCAACACCATGTACCCGTTCTACGGCATTCGCCTGCTCGGCGGCGCCCTGTTCTTCAGCGGCATGGTGATGATGGCTTACAACGTCTGGCGGACCGTGCGTATCGGCCGGGTCGTCAATGATGCTGCCATCCCGCAAGCCGTTCACGCCTAAGGAGACCGAACATGATTTCGCATGAAACAATCGAAAAGAACCTCGGTCTGCTGATCGTGCTGACCATCCTGGTGGTCAGCGTCGGTGGCCTGGTGCAGATCGTGCCGCTGTTCTTCCAGACCTCCACCACCACGCCGGTGGCGGGCCTGAAGCCTTACACGGCTCTGCAACTGTCGGGACGCGACATCTACATCCGCGAAGGCTGCGTCGGCTGCCATTCGCAGATGGTGCGTCCGTTCCGCGCCGAGACCGAGCGCTACGGCCACTATTCGGTGGCGGGCGAATATGTCTACGACCGCCCCTTCCTGTGGGGCTCCAAGCGCACCGGCCCGGATCTGCTGCGCGTCGGCGGCCGTTACTCCGATGCTTGGCACGTGGCGCACCTGAACAACCCGCGCGACGTGGTACCGGAGTCCAACATGCCTGCCTACCCCTGGCTGGACCGCCCGCTTGACGGTTCGTCCATCCAGGCCAAGATGCGAGCGCTGAATACGGTCGGCCACGGCTACACCGAGCAGGAAATCAACGAGGCTCCGGCCGCGCTGGAAGGCAAGACCGAGCTCGACGCGGTCATCGCCTACCTGCAGAGTTTGGGCATCCACGCCCCCAAGAGCTAAGGAGCGTCAAATGGACAGCGGAACCATAAGTGGCATCATCACCGCCGTGTTTCTGGCTGTGTTCATCGGCATCGTCTGGTGGGCCTACAGCAAGGGCAACAAGAAGCGTTTTGAGGACGCGGGCAAGCTGCCCTTCGGTGACGACGACACGCCAGGCAAACAAGGAGACAAGCAATGAGTGACTTCACAAGCGGCTTCTGGCCGATTTACATCAGCCTGATCACGGCGGTGAGCATCATCGGCACCTGGATTTTTCTCAGGTCGCACACCACCCGCAAGCTCGCGCCCGGCGAAAAGGCCGAGTTGATCCAGCACACTTGGGATGGCGACCTGCAGGACTTCGACAATCCGCTGCCGCGCTGGTGGCTGGGTCTGTTCTACGGCACCATGATTTTCTCCGTCGCCTACTTGGTGTTGTGGCCGGGGATGGGCAACTTTGCGGGCGTGCTGGGATGGACGTCCAAAGGTGAATACGAGGCCGAGGTGAAAGCCGCCGAGGCCAAATTCCAGCCGGTGTATGCCGGGTTCATGAAGCAGGACATCGCTACCGTCGCCGCCAATCCCGAGGCACGCGCCATCGGCAAAAACCTGTTCCTGACCTACTGCTCGCAGTGTCACGGCTCCGACGCAGCAGGTGCCAAGGGCTTCCCCAACCTGACCGACCACGACTGGCTGTATGGCGGCGAGCCCGACACCATCAAGGCCACCCTCACCGATGGCCGCGCCGGGGTGATGCCCGCGCTCGGCGCAGCACTGGGTGAGCAGGGAACGAAGGAAGTGGCGAACTATGTGCTGTCGCTGTCGGGTCGCCAGCACGACGCCGCGCTGGCAGCCGCCGGCCGTCCGAAATTTGCCGAGAACTGCGCAGCCTGCCATACGCCCGAGGGCACCGGCATGCATGCCATGGGCGCGCCCAACCTGACCGACAAGGTGTGGCTGTATGGCGGTAGCGAGGCCACCATCATCGAGACCATCACCAAGGGGCGCAACGGTGTCATGCCTGCCATGGCGCAAACCCTGGGCACCACGTCCAACAAGGAGGCCAAGCTGCATCTGCTGGCGGCCTATGTGTACGGTCTGGGCGGTGGCGTGGCTCCGGCTCCGGCAGCAGAAGCAGCACCCACCGCTCCCGCAGCAGAAGCCGCTGCACCTGCTGCACCGCAGGCTGCCAAGCTGTACTTCGATACGGGCAAGGCAGTGCTGAGCGTGGAAGCCAGTGCTGCCCTGCAATCCATCATCGACTACGCGACCGCCAACGCAGAAGCCCGGATCGCCATCTCCGGTTTCCATGACGCCACTGGCAGCGCGGCCGCCAACGCCGACCTGGCGAAGGATCGCGCCAAGGCAGTGAGCGCTGCCCTGGAAGCGGCCGGGATTGACGATGATCGGATCGAGTTGCGCAAGCCTGAAATGACGGAAGGCGGCGGTGATCCGGCCGAAGCGCGTCGGGTGGAAGTCAGTGTGATGTAAAGCAGCAAGCAGCGGTTGCCGGAGTGATCCGGCAAGCTGCTTGAGCGTATTGGCTGACCTTAATCCAGTACGCTCAAGCAGCTCAGACATTCCCTGGTTAACCATCAAGTGACCGACGACGACAAGCCTGCCCCCGCCGACGCACCCATCGAGCAACAACTCTACGCGATCCGGCAAACCATCCAGACGCGCGCGGTGCATGGCGTATTCGCCAACTGGCGCGTCGCGCTGGTACTGATCACGCAACTGGTCTATTACGGCCTGCCCTGGCTGCAATGGGACAACCGCCAGGCGGTGCTGTTCGATCTGGCAACGCGCAAGTTCTACATCTTCGGCTTGGTGTTCTGGCCACAGGATTTCGTCTATCTCACCGGCCTCCTGATCCTTGCGGCGCTGTCGCTGTTCCTGTTCACCGCGGTGGCCGGGCGGCTGTGGTGCGGCTACGCCTGTCCGCAAACCGTGTACACCGAAATCTTCATCTGGGTGGAAAGCTGGCTGGAAGGCGACCACGTTGCGCGCAAAAAACTCGACGCCTCGCCGTGGAATGCCAACAAGCTGAAAAAGCGCGGGCTTAAGCACGCCGTGTGGTTCGCGATCGCGCTATGGACCGGCTTCACCTTCGTCGGCTACTTCACGCCGATCAAGGAATTGGCCGTCGAATTTGTCAGCTTCGGTCTGGGACCGTGGGAAACCTTCTGGATTTTCTTCTACGCCTTCGCCACCTGGGGCAACGCCGGCTTCATGCGCGAGCAGGTCTGCAAATACATGTGCCCCTACGCGCGCTTCCAGAGCGTGATGTTCGACTCCGACACGCTGACCGTGACCTATGACAACTCCATCGGCGAACCGCGTGGGCCGCGCAGCAAAAAGACCGACTACAAGGCCGCCGGACTCGGCACCTGCGTCGACTGCAACGTCTGCGTGCAGGTCTGCCCCACCGGCATCGACATCCGCAACGGCCTGCAATACGAATGCATCGGCTGCGCTGCCTGCATCGATGGCTGCGACCAGATCATGGACAAGATGGGCTACCCGCGCGGGCTGATCCGCTACACCACCGAAAACGTGGTGAAGGGCAAATACCCCGACAGCGGCATCCTCAAGCACATCCTGCGCCCGCGCACCATCATCTACACCGTACTGCTGACGCTGATTGCCAGCGCCTTTGTGTATAGCCTCGCCACCCGGGTGCCCTTGCGCGTCGACGTGGTGCGCGACCGCGTCGCGCTGTCGAAGGAAACCGACGAGGGCATGATCGAAAACGTCTACCGCCTGCAACTCATCAACAAGGACGACCAGACGCACCGCTACACGATTGAGGCGCAGGGCATCCCGGGTTTGCAGGTGATGACCGCCAACCGTGAAGTCAGCGCCGCGCCCTTGCAGACCATCGATATTCCGGTCAGCCTGATTGCGGATCCGGTCGAACTGAATGGCCGTTCGATCGAGGTGACATTCAGCATCCGCTCCGTCGACGACCCGGGCATTCACACCGATGTCGACACCAAGTTCTTCAACCGCTGATCGTCCATGAGAAATGACGCCGTGATGAATGCTGCACTGCATCCCAAACCCTGGTATCGCGAATTCTGGCCGTGGTTCCTGATGAGCCTGCCCGCCACCGCGGTCATCGCCGGCGTGACCACGGTCGTCATCGCCGTCCAGAGTGCGGATGGCATGGTGGTCGGCGATTACTACAAGGCCGGGCTGGCCATCAACCAGACGCTGGCGCGCGACAACGCCGCCTACGCGATGGCGCTCAGCGCCACCCTCAAGAACGAAGACGGCGCGCTGCTGCTGACCCTGGCCGGCCGCATGCCCGCCTACCCCGAGCAGTTGAGCCTGACCCTGGCGCATCCCACCCGCTCAGGCATGGACCAGACGCTGGCCCTGCATCACGCGGGCGACGGCCACTATCGCGCGGCACTGTCCGGCATGCCCGCCGGGAAATGGCACGTCCTGCTGGTCGATGGCGCCTCCACCTGGCGGATTTCCGGCATCGTGCACATGCCGCTGGATCAGCCCGTCACCCTATCCGCATCCACCGTTCAACCACCCCAAGGAGACTGACATGAACGCTGCACTCGACCTCTTGTTCACCAGCGGAATCGGCCTGTTGAGCCTGTTCACCATCCTCTTCATCATCGGCATGGGCTTCTTCATGGTGAAACTGGTCAAACGCAAGATGAACGAACCGGAAGAATGATCCGGTTGAGCCGGCTCACAATAATCGACCCGCATTCGGCCTGAGCCTGTCGAAGGCCAGTCCGACGAGGAGTAAGCACCTATGATGCAGCGCCTGATCCACATCCTGTGGCCATCCTTTCTCGTTGCGGGGGCGGCCGACATCATTTTCACCACCCTGTTCGACCCGCTGGAAATCCTCTATCGCGGCGAGCCGCTGATCGAACACCGCATCGCCGCCTACACCGTAGGCTTTTTCATATTCTGGCTGCTGGGCATCGCCTCCAGCATGATGACCTGCTACTTCCAGCGTGGTGCCGACGAAATCAACCGCTGTCCGCTGCCGCCGCGCAACCGCCCGGAAGGCTGCCCCAAGCGCGACGACGGCAGCGGCTGCTGCTGACCGCCGGGGTCAGCCGCGCCGCGCGCGCTGATTCTGAAATACCCGACCTGACTCGACCCTGAAGAAACCGGCTTTTCTGCTGCATCCAGGCGTGCACGCCCAAGCCTTCACTGGTCAGGGGGCTAAGCGGAGTTTCGCGTCGGCGCGCATGCATTCCGGGTAGGCTTTGCCTTTCACCACCAGCGTGGCGCGCTCCCCCTTGGACCAGAACGTCGTCGTCGGATCGCCGATCGCCTCATATCGGGCGCCCGATGCCGACACGACCTGACGCAGCGGATAGCGCGCTTCGTCCACCGCCAGGTTCAGGGTGTCACCTACCATGCCCACCATCACCAGTTGGTCGCCGCAGCGCAGCGTGGAAGCAAAGGCCAGTACCTCGACCCGCGTCATGTTCAGCATTCCCATATCGATGGCCGGCTGCGCCGGATCGATCGCAATCGATGCGCTCGCCCAGCTTGCGCGAGCCCCCTGCCGGATGGCCCCGCGCACAGCATAGGCTTGACCGGCAGCCAGCGCGGAGCGCTCGACAGACAATTCAAACGAAACCGGCACCTGCTTGCCCGCCAGAGCGATGCGCTGCTCGGCAACAACCGCGGCGTCAGCCGACGAGGTGCCGCGCAGTTCAACGATAGCGACGCTGTCGGGCGGCAGGGCGATCCGTTCGCGATAGGTGAGCGCCCCCTTGATCGACAGCGTGGGCGAAGTCACAGCTTGCTCACCCACACACCCGGCCAGGGAAA
>Ga0209262_10001242_pt1 | contig 10692 bp, 11 predicted proteins | sample Lowcelwee11metaG_FD_187171 | JGI IMG/M metagenome (GOLD analysis project Ga0209262, IMG submission 187171) | Freshwater pond sediment microbial communities from the University of Edinburgh, under environmental carbon perturbations - Low... | ecosystem: Environmental > Aquatic > Freshwater >...
AGTCCGCACGGCTCCGCCATTACGGAAAAAAGTGCCGCCATTGGCGGCTTCGCCGATTTCCGGCGGGCGTTCGCGAATTTCGATTTTTCCGGGGTCATCGACGGCGAACTGGACGTCGATTCCCGTGCCCTTATGCGGGGGATGCGCCTGGTCATGGACGGCGATATGGCCGCCGCCGAATCCAAATTCAGGGAATTGGCCGTCGCCGCCAGGGATGCTTGGTCGCGTGCGATCGCTGCCGAAATACTGGTCCAGTTGTACTATTTTCAATCCAAATGGAAAAGCCTGCATACGGTATTCGGACCGGTTTCCGGCCGCAAAGACACTGCCGAGGACAGCGAGCTGCCGTTCCGTGAGCTGAGTCTGGCCTTTGCTGAAAACTACAGTTTCCCTGAACGGCCCGTGATCCTGCCCTTGAAACTGAGCAGTTCGGGCACGCCCGTGATCCGGCTTCAGATCAACGGCGAATGGGAAAGGTTCTGGCTGGACACCGGCTCGGGTTTCACTGTCCTGGCTTCCGACCTGGCCGACAAATTGAAGATTTTTCCGCTGAACCGGACCAGAGCCCAGGCCGGTACCGGCACCAACAAAAGGGTGGCTGCCCGGTTGACGGTCATCGAAACGCTGCGGATCGGCGATCTGGAGATCCGTCATCATCCGGCCATGATCGTGCAGAAAAAAGATCTTTTTTTCAGGATCCCCGGTCTTTTTCAAAGAAGAAAAATCATGAAAAATACCGGGGTGAGCGGAATTTTGGGGATGAACGCCATCAAGAACCTGCGCCTGCGCATCGATTACCGGAAAGGCCGGATCATCATCGGCAGACCGGCGCACCTGGCCGGGGGTGCACGCAATTTTTTTTGGCTGGGATATCCGATCCTCATTTGCCGGAGCCAGGACGGCGTGCTCCTCCATTTCGGGCTCGACACCGGGGCCAAGCATTCGGTCATCTCCTCGACCATTTTCGCCAAGATCCGGCCTGCCGAAACTTATCGCATGCGGTTGAAGGTGTGGGGCGCCGGCGGTGAAATGAAAATCAGAACCCAGGTCCTGCCCCGCTTGAGAATAATTGCCGCCGGCCACCTGCTCGAGTTCAAGGACATTGTTTCCATGCCGCTGAACCAGTTCGGGTTCGTCAGCCTCGACGGCGTATTGGGCAACGACTTTTTTTCCGGCTGCGGCAGCCTGGCCATCGACCTTTCCAGCGGGGTGTTCGCCCTGGAAAACGGCCTTTGATACACAATGCTGCCGCTGGTTCTGCAGCGGACCGACCATTCCCTCGGCTGTTCCGCCCAAGTCCCGCTGCGTTGTTCTTTAGGAAAAATTGACAGGAAACCGCAAAATCGGTAAGATGACCACTCAGCAAAACGAGGAGGTTCGCTCATGAATATTTCCCGGGAACTGACCGCCAAGGAAAAATTGAAGCCCCTGTTCGACGATCCCCTGAAACTGCCGTTCGGAAAGAATTTCACCGATCACATGTTCAGCATGGACCATTGCGGTTCGGGTTGGCAGAATCCCTGCATCAAACCCTACCAGCCGTTGGTTTTACAGCCGTCGGCCAATGTTTTTCATTACAGCCAGGAGGTTTTCGAAGGCCAGAAGGCCTATAGATCTCCCAAAAACGAAATCCTTTTATTCAGGCCCCGGGAAAACGCCCGGCGCCTGAACCGTTCGCTGCAGCGGCTCTGCATGCCCGAAATTCCCGAGGAGATGTTCCTGGAAGCCGAATGCGAATTGCTCAAGATCGAGGAACGCTGGGTTCCGGGCCAGAAGGGGGCGAGCCTGTACATCCGGCCGACCGTGATCGGCACCGAAGCCGCGCTGGGGATCAAGGCCTCCAGCGAGTATCTTTTTTTCATCATCCTGTCCCCGGTGGGACCCTATTTCAAGGAGGGCTTCAACCCGGTCAGCCTTTGGGTCTCCGCTACCTATTCCCGAGCCGGCAGCGGCGGGACTGGAGAAGCCAAGACCGGCGGCAACTATGCCGGCAGCCTGCTGGCCACCCGTGAAGCCACGCAAAAAGGCTACAGCCAGGTCCTCTGGCTCGATGCCGGCGAGCACCGCTATATCGAGGAAGTCGGGGCCATGAATATTTTCTTTGTCCTGGGCGGCAAGTTGGTCACCCCGTCTCTGGGAGGGACCATTCTGCACGGCATCACCCGCAAATCGGTCCTGGAATTGGCTCCTGAACTGGGACTCCCGGTTGAAGAACGGCGTATCGCCATCGATGAAGTCATCGAAGGCATTCACACCGGGAAATTGACTGAAATTTTCGGCGCCGGCACGGCTGCCGTCATCAGCCCGGTGGGGAAGATCGCTTTCCAGGGGAGCGATCATGTGATCAACGGCAACCAGACCGGTCCATGGGCGCAAAAATTCTTTGCCACACTGACCGGGATACAGTACGGCGAAATCGAGGACAGGCACGGTTGGGTCTTCAAAGTGAAGTAAGGAAAACGAAAAAAATGGCGGAACGGATTCAGCCCCTGGCCGGCCGGATCATTTTATTGTTGGCGTTTTTGATTTTTTCCCCCACGGCCCGGCAGCGGGCCGAAGCATTGCCTCTAGGGCAGATATCCGATCCGGTTCCGTGCCTGCATGATGCCAGCCAGAGCTACGCGCTGTATCTGCCGACGGCGTACCACGCCCAGCGTCGCTGGCCGATCGTTTATTGCTTCGACCCCGGGGGCCGGGGCGCTGTCCCCGTCGCCCTTTTCAGGGAAGGGGCCGAGAAATACGGCTGCATTCTGGTCGGTTCCAACAATTCCAAGAACGGCCCCTGGGAAATTGTCCTGCAGGCGGCGCGGGCATTCTGGCGCGACACCCATGCCCGCCTGGCTATTGACGACCAGAGGATTTACGCGGCCGGCTTTTCCGGCGGAGCCAGGGCGGCATGCGGATTTGGAAAAATGCTGTCCATTAATTTGCAAGGCATCATCGCTTGCGGAGGCGGGCTGCCCGAATGGCTTGAGCCCAGGGATATCATGGGCCTTCCCTGGTTTGGCACTGCCGGGCTGTATGATTTCAATTATGCGGAAATGCGGGAACTGGCAGGGCAATTGGAAGCTCAAGGCACGCCGCAGCGGCTTGAAGCTTTTCCCGGCCGCCACAGTTGGCCGCCGCCGGAACTGGCCCTGGCTGCGCTGGAATGGCTGGAGCTGCAAGCGATGAAATCCGGTAGACGTCCCCCGGATGACAAAACGATCGCGGATTGGCTCTCCCGGGCGTTGGCCAAGGCCCGCGAACTTGAAAATCAACAGGAATGGGGGAGCGCTTACGGCCGCTATGCGTCTATGGTTGCCGATTTCTCCGGGCTGGCCGACGTCACCGCGGCCCGGGAAAAAATGCTCAGCCTGGGAAAATATGGTGCGGTGAAGGACTTTAAAAAAAGCGAAAGCGACCGGGAAACCGAGTATGCGGAGTCTCTCACGCGGCTGAAAGCGATATACTGCCAATTGCGGGGCCCCTTGAACGAGCCGGGCAAAGCCCGAAGAATCGTCAATGAACTCAGAATAGCCGGGCTGAGAAAAAAAGCCGATGCCAAAGATCAGGGACGCGAGCAAATCATTGCCCGGCGTTTGCTGGGGGAATTGTCCACCCAGGCCTGCGCTGACGGTGATGCCTATATGCTGAAAAAAGATGGCCAGCGGGCGGTCGCTGTTTTTCAGATCGTGGCCGAGATTCATCCCGGTCATCCGGCCGTTCTGGCTGCCTTGGCCGGTGCCATGGCTCTCAATGGTGAAAGGAAAAAAGCTTTAAAGACCATCACGGAGGCGATTCGAGCCGGTTTTGACGATCTGGAGGCATTGGAGCGGGAATCGGCCTGGAATGGATTGCGCACTGACCCTGAATTTTTAAGAATAATTTCCGCCATGAGGAAATCCCCGGGCCCCTTATAGATGGGGATTCAATTGATTTCTTTATAGGGTTCGCGTATATTTTTATTTGGAAATGAATGTGGGAAAAGCGTCCATTCAATGATCCGCCCCAAAAGGAGGTCGGCAAATGGCTGATTACGATGAATTCACCCGCTTTCGCCAGCGGCTGAACGAAAAGATATTGGCCCAGGGCAATCTGGGCATCAAGCGATTTTTCGCCCTGGACGAGCAGGCGTATCAACCCGGCATACTCGACGCCAAAACCAAGGAACTGATGGGCTTGACCGCCTCGCTGGTTCTGCGTTGCGACGACTGCGTCGCTTATCACCTCATCCAGGCCAAAGAAGCGGGAGCCAAAAAAGAGGAATTTTTTGAGACTTTTAACATCGCCTTGATCGTCGGCGGGTCCATTGTCATCCCGCACCTACGCCGGGCGGTCGATTTTCTTGAAGAGCTCGACAGGCGTCTGGAAAAATTCCCCAATTCAGAAGGGAAAGGATCCGCTCATTGAGGCCTGACGATATTCGGGAATGTCAGTAAATTTCGCTGACCAGGGACTGGTATTCGGGTTTTTGGTAATTCAGCAATTGCACGCCCATGCCTCCGGCCGGGGACATGGCCGGCGATTCGCTGTCCCTTTTGTTCCAGCGGATGAAGCCGGCCAGGCTGATCTTCTGGTTTTTGCCGTCAATTTCGATATTGATCCCTTTGCCGGGGGGGCAGGGGTGCAGTGTTTCGATGAAAATTCCCCGGCGTGACATGTCACCGGTGATGGAATGAAAGGCGGTTCCTTCAAAGTAGAAGCGAACCGGAACTTTTTTCCTGATGCGGTTGTCTCTTCTTTTTTCCATGCCGCTCTCTCCCGAATTGCCGCTGGATAGTTATTATATGTTCTCAAATTCGGAAAATGTCAATTTATTAATTGATTTTTTAGTCGTTATTCCGGTTTTTTGCCCCGGCACAGCCCGTGGAATTCGCAATACCGGCAATAGGGATTGGCATTGGCATAAAAGACGCCGCCGTTGATGTTTTCCACCACGTGCCCGATCAGCTGGAGCAATTTTTCCACGGCATCGGCTGCGGGGACGATAACAAAGGTTTGATGCCGGATATGGCCGGCATTTTTCGCATACAGTACTTCATATTTCAAGCTGGCCTGAACAGATCCAAAACTGCGGTCGAACAGGTATTTGTAAATGATCATCTGCGGAGAATTGTTGGCTCTGCTCGACGACCATCTGCCGGTGGTGGTCTTGAAATCGGTGATGCTGAAGTCCTCTTCAACCAGATCGATGACTCCTTTTAAAATCACGCCGATCTCGGGGATTTCAGCGCTCAATTCCTTTTCCACCATCAGCGGCTGGATGGCGGGAGCGATATGGCGCATAAAATACTGTAAAAAAGCCAGTCCCCTTTCCCTGGTTTCCCGGCGCGGGGTCTGCCAATGAATCTCTCTTTCCAAGCAGGCGGCGTCGAATGCGGAGCTGAAAACGTCGGCGGCTTCTTCTTCATTCGGGGGCGAGCCGCTTATTTTCCGGCCGAAATATTCTTCAATGGCGGCGTGAAACATTTCGCCCAGGAATACTTTTTCGTTGATGGGCGGCTGGATGCCTTCAATATAGGCGAAGTAATATTTTTTGGGACATTCCCTGTAGGTTCGGATCTGGCTATGAGAAATATAGCCGCGGGGAAGGGGCATCCCGAATGATTATTTTTCGCTGCTTTTGATCAGGTTGTGCAGGCGGGATTTGTAGCGCGAGCCGGTGTTTTTGTGGATGGTGCCTTTGCGCACGGTCATGTCGATGATGGAGATGGCCCCGGGAAGAAGCTTGATGGCTTCCTCTCTCTCGCCGCCGCTGATTTTTCTTTTCAGGGTCTTGATTTTATTTTTCATCTTGGACCGGTTGCTGCGGTTGACCATTCTCTTCTTTTCATCCTGCTTGTGCTTTTTGACGGCCGATTCATGATTTGCCATTGGCGATCCTCCAGAATTAAAGTCCATCATACACAATTATCGCGGCGCTGTCAACAGGGAGATCATCCCAGGAGCCGCTTTTGATTCCCCCCAGGTCCAGGGTTACGAATTGGAAATGGTGGATTTTGCACAAGGCCAGCAAATCGCTTTTCACGGCCATGATTTTTTGAAAATTGGTTTCCGTGGTTTCGATGCGCACGCCGTCGGTCATGTAACGGACACGCAGCGGATAGATCCCCCGCTTCAGCAGATCGTGCTCCACCCGGCCAATGGCGTCTATCTGTCCGGCGTTCAGGGTTAGATCGTAGGGAAAGCGCGTGGCCAGGCAGGTAGAGGAGGTCAGGAAATAGTCCTTGATGCCTTGCTTTTTCAATTCCGCGGCAATTTCAGGCCCGGTGAAACCGGCATCCTTCAGCGGCGATGCGATGCCGAGTTTTTCCAGTGCCAGGCGTCCGGGGCGGTTTTCACCGAGGTCGGAAACCGTGGACCCGTCAGCGACCATGGGAATGCCAAATCGTTTGGCCTCTTTTTTAAGGGCGGTGAACATCAATTTTTTGCATAAAAAACAACGTTTCCTGGAATTCTGGCGCACGTGGATGTCTTTGAACAGATCGAGGCGGATCTCCCGCAAGGTGAAGGGCATTCTTTTCTGGAAATAAGCGACCCGTTGCCTGGCGGCTTCTCCGGTGAATGGCGTGCTGACAAAATAGGGCAGGACATTGGCCGCGCCCAACGCCTCCAAAGCGGACTGCAGCAGAAAAAAAGAATCCTTGCCTCCGGAAAAAGCCAGCAGCATGCTGCCCTGGCGCTTGAGCCGCTCGCGCAGCAAGGCTTTTTTATCACGCATTTTTCCTGCCGCCGTTTCCATCATTTTAAGGAAGCAGCCGGAGTTTTTTTCACGCCCAGCTCGCTATAACGGCGCAGCACATCGGCCATTACGGTTTTTAGGTCCGGGTTGCCGTCAATGCGCACCAGGTTGGCCCCGGTCAGCTTCAGGTAATTGCAGCGCACTTTTTCCAGGAAATCCTTTTTTTCAAAAAGCTTGGCCACTTCCCGGCGGGTGCTGCTGATGCGTGCCAAGGCCCGGTCCACATCCACGTCAATGATGAAAACCAGGTCCGCTTCGGGAGCGAACTGCCGGTTCATGCGCAGGATGGCATCCATGTCCAGTCCGCGGGCGCCCTGGTAGCAGGCGTTGGAATAATAATAGCGGTCAAGAACCACGGTCTTGCCGGAACGCAGCGCCGGCAAAATATTTTTTTCCACGTCCCAGCGCCGGTCGTCGAGAAAATATTGCAGTTCCTCCTGGATGGATATGCTTTCCTGGTCCTGGGCAGTGCGGCGGATTTTATCTCCCCGCGGCGAATCGGTGGGTTCGCGCAGCCAGATCGCCGGGACGCCGCTTTCCAGCATGGCGGCGTGAAACATCCGCGACAGCGAAGTCTTGCCCGAGCCGTCGATTCCTTCAAACACGATCAGCCTTTCCATTTTATTTCCCGAAGCAGGTGCCGACGGCCATGGCGGTTTTAACCAGATCGCTTTCCGGATCGACGCGGCGCGGCTCGGCGATGGCCTCCTTGATCGGGGTGGTTTTGATCTCGTTGCCGCGCAAGCCGACCAGGCATCCGAATTCTTTGTTGACCGCGGCGACCACGGCATGGTAGCCGAAACGGGTGGCCAGGATGCGGTCATAGGGGGTCGGGCTGCCTCCGCGCTGCACGTGGCCCAGGATGGTGTAACGGCTTTCGATCCCGGTCATGTCTTCGATCTGGTTGCCGACCCGGGCGGCAATGCCTCCCAGCCGGATCGGGTCGCTGGCGTCGTTCACCTGGCGGGCAACGACCAGTTCCCCGCCCTCGGCCCTGGCCCCCTCCGCGACCACGACCAGGGAGAACCTTTTGCCTTTTTCGGCGCGGCGGATGATCTTGGCGCAGACCTTGTCCATCTGGAAGGGGATCTCGGGAATGAGAATGACGTCGCCGCCGCCAGCCAACCCCGATTGCAGGGCGATCCAGCCCGCGTAGCGGCCCATCACTTCGATGACCATGACGCGGTGGTGCGCTTCGGCCGTGGAATGAAGCTTGTCGATGGCCGTGGTGGCGGTGTTGAGCGCCGTGTCAAAGCCGAAGGTGACATCGGTGCCGTTCAGGTCATTGTCAATGGTCTTGGGAATACCGATGACGGGCAGGCGGTATTTTTCAAAAAAAAGCTGGGCGATATTCTGGGTGCCGTCGCCGCCGACTGCCAGCAGCACGTCGATTTCATGGGCTTCAATAGTCGCCATGGCCTGAGCCGATATGTCACAGTGCTCTTTCCGTCCTCCCGGGGACTCGTCGGAGTAGTGGAAGGGATTGTCGCGGTTGGAAGTGCCCAGGATGGTCCCGCCCCGGGGCAGAATGCCCGAAACATCCGCCAGTTCGATCTTGCGGACATTTTTTTGGATCAGGCCGGCATAACCGTCCATGATGCCGCAGACCTCGAGGCCGAATTCCCGCTGTGCCGTGTGGACCACGGCGCGGATGACGGCATTCAGTCCCGGGCAATCGCCGCCGCCGGTCAGGATGCCCAGTTTTCTGATCTTTTTCATTTGCCTTCCTTTTATGGCCATGATAGCAAAAAAAAACATCCCTGCCAATAAAAAAAACTCACCCCCAGCCCCTCTCTTGCGAAGAGAGGGGAGCATTTCTTCCCCCCTTCTCTTGCCAAGAGAAGGGGTGGGGGGATGAGTTTTGGACATGGCGCCGGTGTTTTTATAAGGATTCTTCGAGCCGATTCAGCTTTTCAGCCAGCATGTCGCCGGCCTGATCCGGGTCGGCGGCGCCGGCGTCAAGGCGCAGCGGCTGGCCGAAAGCGAAATGGATGCGCCCGAAGGGCAAGGGGATCATGAAGCGGTCCCAGCTTTTTTGGAGCACTTTTACCCGTGTACCGCTCCAGCTGATGGGGATGACGAATGCCCCCGTCTTCACCGCCAAGCGCACGGTCCCTTCCTTGACTTTCCGGGCCGGACCTTTGGGACCGTCGGCCGTGATCAGCACCGCGGCTTTTTCATTTTGCACGCAGCGTACCATGTGCAGAAACGCTCGGGCGCCTCCCTTGGAAGAAGAGCCGCGGATGGGATTCATGCCGAATTCCTCGGCCACGGCCGCGACCAGCTCGCCGTCGCTGGACAGGGAGACCAACGGCCTGGCGCCGCTGTCCTTGAATTGATGGATCACGCAAAGGATGTGGCGGTGCCAGAATATATAGATCAAAGGCACGTTTTCCCTGTGCAGGGCGGCGATGTTTTCCTGACCGCTGATCTTGACCCGGCTGCTGAACACGATGGCATGTAGCATCACCTTGGCCAATTTTTTCAGCAGCAGGAATTTAATCTTTTTCAGCAAGGCCGTATTCCTTGATCTTTTCCAGCAGGGTCTTGTAGCTGATTTCGAGGATTTTGGCCGCCTGGGAGCGGTTGAAAGCGGTCGCGGCCAGGACTTGGCTTATCTTCTGCTTCTCGACCAATTTCTGCGCCCGGGAAGCCACCGCCTTCAAGCTGCCGTTGAGACTGAAACTGTCATGGACGGGAAACGCCTTGCCGGGCAGGATGATCTCCTCGGGGCCGATAACCGGGCCGCGACTGATGATGACAGCCCGTTCGATCGTGTTCTGCAGTTCGCGGACATTGCCCGGCCATGGGTAGGCCAGGAGTTTTTCCCGGGCCGTAGCGGAAAGCGTGAATTCGCTTTTTTTGATCTCCAGAGAGAGTTTTCTGGCAAAATAATCTCCGAGCAGGTGGATGTCGTCCTTGCGCTCGCGCAAGGGAGGCAGTTCGATGGGAAAGCTGGTGATGCGAAAATAGAGATCCTGGCGGAAGCGTTTTTCCGCCGTGGCCTTTTCCAGGTCCTGGTTGGTGGCGAAGATGAAGCGGATATCCAGCTGGATGAGTTTGCCGCTGCCCAGGCGGGTGATCGATTTTTCTTCCAGCACGCGCAGGATCTTGCCCTGCAGGTGAATGGGAAAATCGCCGATTTCATCGAAAAAGAAAGTGCCGCCCTGGGCCAGTTCGAGCTTGCCGAGCTGGCGCATGTAGGCGCCGGTATAGGAGCCTTTTTCATGGCCGAACAGTTCATTTTCCAGGAGGTTGTCCGGGATCGACGCCGAATTGATGGTGATAAAAGGCATTCCCTGGCGCGGACTCAGGGCGTGGATGGCGCGGGCAAACAGCTCCTTGCCGGTGCCGCTTTCGCCGCGCAGCAGGACCGTGGTGCTGGTCTGCGCGACCTGTTTGACCTTCTCGGCTTCGCACAGGATCTCGCGGCTGCTGCCAATGATGACGGTTTTGCCCAATTCCGACTGCAGTACCTCGCGCAGCACCAGGTTTTCGCGCGCGATATGGGTCGTGGCCAGGGCTTTATCGATCATCAGCAGCAGGTAGTCTGGGTCCACGGGCTTGGCAATGAAGTCAAAGGCGCCTTCCTTGATGGCCTCGACGGCCTTTTCGATCGAGCCGTAGGCGGTCAGGATGATGAACGGCAGCTGCAGGTTTTTGATTCTTTTAAAAAAGCTCAGGCCGTCCATATCGGGAAGCTGCAGGTCGGAAATAATCAAGGCATAATCGTTGTTTTTCAGCAGGGTCAGGGCTGAGGAAACATCCGCGGCGGCGTCGATGGCGAAGCCCTTTTCGGCGATGATGCTCGAGAGCATTTCCCTCATGGAGGCCTTGTCTTCCACGACCAGGATTTTAACCATGCTTCCATTATCGGTCATTGGCGCCGTTTTTGTCAACTGCGGACCTCCCGCCCGGTTGGAAGCCGGTCAAGCCGTTTTGGCTTGACACGCAGGCATTTTTAAGAT
>Ga0209262_10001243_pt1 | contig 10691 bp, 8 predicted proteins | sample Lowcelwee11metaG_FD_187171 | JGI IMG/M metagenome (GOLD analysis project Ga0209262, IMG submission 187171) | Freshwater pond sediment microbial communities from the University of Edinburgh, under environmental carbon perturbations - Low... | ecosystem: Environmental > Aquatic > Freshwater > Pond...
GAGCAGGGTTCCAGCCCCGATACTACCACCGACAAAGTGGCTGAAAGTCCTCTCAGAGATTTATTAAGGAAGAAAAGGTAGTACAATGGACATTTACCGCCAGAGGCTGATATGGAAGATACTGCTGTTGCTTTTTGCGGTAATTATCGGCTTCGGATCCCTCTTCTATACACGTGACCTGGTTGACAAACTGAAAATTGAGGAGCGGAAGAAGGCAACGATGTGGGCAGAGGCAACCAGGAGGCTTGTAGGAGCCTCCGGCGGGACAGAGGACTTTGAGTTCCTGTTCAGCATTGTGGAAGGCAATACAACAGTCCCCATAATCCTTACAGACGACGAACAGAACATTATCTCATTCAGAAACCTGGGGCGTGCCGGCGCCGGTGATACTGCCTTAGTCCGGAAGGAGCTGGAGCGGATGAGTTACAGGAATGACCCGATTGTCATTGATCTTGGAAACGGAATAGAAAACTATATCTATTTCCGAGAGAGCTCCTTACTCCGTCAGCTTACTGTTTTTCCCTTTGTACAGCTTGCGGTGATACTGCTCTTTATTGCAGTTGCCTATATCGCATTCAGTTCGTCAAGAGAGGCTGAACAGAACCAGGTGTGGGTGGGGCTGTCAAGGGAAACAGCCCACCAGCTGGGGACACCAACCTCTTCACTTTCGGCCTGGGTAGAGATACTCAAATCGCGGTATCCTGAAACTGACATCGCTGAAGAACTGTCGGCTGATGTCGAGAGGCTCGGCAGGGTGGCAGAACGCTTTTCTCTCATCGGATCGAGGACGAAGCTGCAGCCGGTGGATATGGTCATACTTATTGAAAACTCAATGGGGTACCTCAGAAAGAGAATCTCTTCAACGGTCGGGATGAATATAGTCAACGGGCTTGCGGAAGACTCAACGCTGCCTGCCAACGCGGTGCTGCTGGGCTGGGTAATAGAGAACCTTGTCAAGAACGCCACCGATGCCATGAAGGGACGGGGCGAAATTGTAATCAGGCTCTCCGGGAACGGAAAAGAGATGTTCATAGATGTCGAAGATAACGGAAAAGGTATCCCGAAAAAGGATTTCAAAACCATCTTCAAGCCCGGATATTCGACCCGTGAACGCGGATGGGGCCTGGGACTTTCCCTTTCGAAAAGGATCATTGAGGAGTATCACCGGGGCAAAATATTCGTGCACTGGTCTGAGCCGGGTAAAGGGACAATAATGAGAGTGGCCCTGAAAAAACATTGAGCAATGCTATCTTTGCCCCGGATGAAAAGAGGTGATATTGAGATAATGGCGCCGGCCGGCTCGTGGGAATCGCTGCATGCGGCAATACAGGGAGGGGCAGATTCTGTTTACTTCGGTGTGGAACAGCTGAACATGCGGGCGCGATCTTCAAATAACTTCACGGTTGAAGATCTGCCTGAGATCGCAAAAATATGCAGTGAAAACGGGCTCAGAAGCTATCTGACACTGAATGTTGTCGTATTTGACGATGAGGAGACGGTTATGAGGCAGATAATCGGCTCAGCGAAGGCGGCAGGCATCAGTGCCGTTATCGCTACAGACCAGTCCGCAATTATAGCAGCCACGGAGGCAGGCCTGGAGATTCATCTTTCCACGCAGCTCAATATTTCAAATTCAGCGGCCCTCAGATTCTATTCCCGCTGGGCTGACGTGGCAGTCCTCTCCAGGGAGCTTAACCTTGACCAGGTGAGGCAGATACACGACACAATTGTGCGTGATAACATCTGCGGTCCCGGCGGAAGCCTGATGAAACTTGAAATTTTCGTTCACGGTGCCCTGTGCATGGCTATTTCCGGGAAGTGCTACCTGAGCCTCCATGAGAACAATGCATCAGCCAACAGGGGCAACTGTTACCAGACATGCCGCAAAGCCTATACGGTCACTGAAAAGGAGACGGGATACCAGCTTGAGGTTGACAATGAATACATAATGTCGCCTAAGGACCTGTGCACAATTGGGTTTCTCGATCAGATCATAGGAGCAGGGGCAAGTGTCCTGAAGATTGAGGGCAGGGCACGCGCTCCGGAATATGTAAAAACAGTTTCTGAATGCTACGGTGAAGCCTCCGCCGCAGTTGCAGACGGCTCTTTCGGAGAAGCAAAGGTCACTCACTGGATGCAACGTCTTTCATCTGTGTTCAACAGGGGTTTCTGGGACGGATATTACCTCGGGCAAAAGCTTGGGGAATGGAGTACAACATACGGGTCTGCAGCTACCAAAAGAAGGATTCTCCTGGGAAAGGTCACCAACTGGTTCAGTAAGCTGAATGTGGCTGAGATTAAGCTTGAGACCGGCGGGCTGAAAAGGGGTGATGTAATTCTCTTCACCGGGCCCACTACCGGAGTAATTGAACATACTGTTGATGAACTTCGCAACGAGGCTGCCACCGAGGTTGAATCAGCCGAAAAGGGCACCCTCTGTTCTGTCCGGCTCCCGTCGCTTGTCAGGAGAGCAGATAAGGTGTACAGATGGGTTGATGCTTCAGAAATAAGGAAGAAGTGATCCTCATTTGATTGAAGAAGCAGCATCAAGCACCTTTCCTGCATTTACGGCTGTATCATCTGTGTCTGTATCAACAAATACTACCTGTCCGCTTTTACGTTTTGACAGGCCGTAACTGTATGCCCTGTCATAATACTCAAGTGTAATTCGTATGGCGGATGAAAAATCATTCCGGTCTACGGCCTCTATAGCCTCTTTTGTCTTTTCTCCTCCCAGCCTTCTGGATATCTTTAGTACCGAGGCCCGTATAAGATCAGGCGGGAAGGCCGAATATTCCTCAAGCAGCCTTGGCAGGCGTGTATCAATGCTCATCATAAGGGCAATGACAGGTGATTCCTGCATCCGTCCGTAAAAGCCGTCAGGCATGAAGACAGTGCCTATGTTACGGCTCTCATCTTCAAGCCATATTGGCCTCTCAGGGTTCATCACACTCAGGCTGGAATGAAGGAGGTTGGCAAAGTGTTCAGTAGTAGGTTGTGAGGGTTGCCCGAGAGCCCCGAAGGCAGATCCCTTATGGCATGCGAGGCCCTCCAGGTCTGCCACCTGGTGGTTTTCCCGGGCCAGCAGTTTAAGGATATGGGTTTTGCCGCTTCCTGTAAGGCCTCCGAGAAGAATGTACCTTCGCGGTTCAGCCAGCTCTTCAAGGATGAAATTCCGGTAAGACTTGTATCCCCCGTCAAGAACAGAGGCTGTGATGCCTCCCATCGAGAAAAGCCAGGCCATGGCCTCCGAACGCATACCTCCCCTCCAGCAGTGAACCAGCAACCGGCCGTCACACGCCAGGCTAAGGGCACTTTCAAGTTTGTGTGACATTGCGGGGGCTGCAAGGTCGATTCCCCGCAATACTGCCTTCATATTGCCTTCCTGCCTGTAAATTGTGCCAACCTCCGCACGCTGGCTGTCATCGAACAGAGGGATGTTAACAGCCCCAGGAATGTGGCCGCTGGCATATTCGCCCGGCGATCTGACGTCAATTACGGGAAATTTTGCCGAGAGCTGCAGGAATTCATCGGCAGGCAGTTTATTTACAGCACCGGACATGGGTCAGGCTTCCTTTGGATACTTATCAATCACCCTTCTCAGATCCTCAACAGAGACGGGTTTTGAAAGCAGTTCTTTCATGCCTGACTGCTCAACCTTTGCCTTTGTCTCAGGCATATTATCGGCTGAGAGAGCAACAATCACAGATTTGCCGTCAAAGTCAAGTATTGCCCGGGCAGCCTCAAACCCGTCTATCTCAGGCATAATTAGATCCATGAATATCAGATCGTAGGGTTTTTCCAGCGCTTTTTCCACTGCCTCCTTCCCGCTCTCGGCATATTCTGCAATGATCCCAAGGACCTTCAGCAGTGATCCCACGACCTTTCTGTTCAGGTAATTATCGTCCACTACCAACACCTTTGGCAATGCGCTTTTGTCCCTTGAGGAGCCGTCAGTGATGCCCCCCTTAAGTTGCGGAAAATGATCCCTGAGTATGTTCAGAAGGTCCTCGCTGGCAAATGGTTTTACCAGGAGATGGTCAACGCCAAGGTCAACACAGCGTGAATAATGCCCCCTTGGATCGTTTGATGTAAACATCAGGATCACATATTCACCTGCAAGCTTCGCGGCGTGAAGAGCCTCCGCCACAGCAAATCCGTCAGAATCAGGCTCATCGAAAATAATTAGAAGTGCATATCTGTCAGGGTTATTCAGCCTGTCTGAATTGATCTGGGAGACTGTGTGTTTCTGGAAGCTGGTCACCGAGACGGGCAGCCCGAGTCTGTGTATTACATTCAGGAAATCGTCATCCCGTCCCTCACCGCCGGTAATTACTAGGGTACGAATTTCGCTCACCCTTGTGTACCTGCTGAGGTCAGTCTCCTTTTTAATTCTTTCATTGAGATGAACCTTAATTACAAATGCCACCTTCATCCCTCTCCCGTGTCCCGAAGAGTCTTTCCCTGCCGGACTTGTGGCGATCAGTTCGCCACCCATCAATTCGACAAGATGCCGGGCAAGTATAGGTCCGAGCTTAAGCTCCTCAGCCCATTCATCGCGGCCTGTACGACCAGAAATGTAGTCTCCGAACAGCTTCTTTAACTCGGCTTTGGTATATGTTCTACCGGTGTCAGTAAGTGAAAAAGCCAGCCTGAGTACATTACCGCTTGCTTCGGCCACCGAGCAGGTGAACATTATTTCTCCGGTCTGCGTGCTTGAAAGTGAATTGTTAAAAAGGTTGGTGATTACCTGCCGCAGCCTGTAAGGATCGCCGATAAGACTATCAGGCACCCCGGGATCGATTTCGTGTCTGAACTTCACAAGGGATTCCGGATTTTCCCGCCTCACAAGGTTCAGACAATAAGCAACTTCCTCCCTGAGTTTAAACGGGATCTCATCAAGAATCATCTTGCCGGTCTCGACCTTTGAAACATCGAAGATGTCATTGATTATATTAAGGAGAAGATCGGCTGATCGGCTGAGCAGCCTTACAACTTCAGTTGATTCCCCCGGCAATCCTGCCCGGCTAAGCATCTCCGTCATTCCGAGGATTCCATTCAGTGGTGTCCTGATTTCGAAGCTCATCCGCGCCAGCAGCTCTGACTTGGCAATATTGGCTTCGGCCTCCTGCTTACGTGCTGATTCCAGTGCCGTGACATCGATGAACACATCGAGGGTGGCATCCTCTCCGCTGTAACTGACGGGAATGCTGTTCCGGAAGACAATCTTTTCACTTCCCGTTCCTGCCAGCCTTATTATTTTTCCCTGTCCGAACTGCCCGTTAATATCGCTTAAATACTCGTTTCTTGAGAGGTCAGGTAAAAGTTTACCTGTCATCTGCAACTCATCGTCATAGGAAAAGAGGATTGCAGCATGCTTGTTGGCCTTAAGAATCTCGCGGTTTCTGTTGTAGGCAATAATCCCGACAGGCATCTGGTCAATGATGCCGGCAAGTGTCGATTCTGAATCACTGGTTTCCTTATACTGTATTTTCTGTCTCCGGAAGTGTGTTTTAAAAAGGAAGATAATAAAGAAGATCCCCGCAACTGTAAGCAATCCTGTTATGAAGGCATTGCGTATTATATACTTCTGGAAGAAGTCAGTGGGTGCCGAGAATACGAGTCCGTAATCCATTCCAAGAATGCTGACCGGGTAATATGAAGAGAGGATGCCGACGGATTTTCCGTCAGACCTGGCATCATGGAGAATGTTGCCGGCAACTCCGGCATCCAGCTGTTCGGTGATTTTCCCGATTTCGGTATAACCGGTTTCACCTGAGTGGTTATCAAAAACAACATTTCCCGAGTCGTTTACAAGCCACTGCCACTGGTACTGTTCCAGCTGGTATTCTGCAAGAAGGCGGGAAAAATACCGGTTTATGTCAACAGTGATCACGAAATTACCAAGCACTTTTCCGTCACTTATGACCGGCAGAAAGTATTTGTACTTACCTCTTTCCTGTTCAATTTTTTCACGTTCGGAAATGTCCGGCAGTGTCTGGGCCCTGTAGGAACCGTCAAGCCAGGAGTTTTTCTCTTCGTCCTTGAACAGGGTATAGACATCTCCCGCATTGTTGTAAAGCATCAGGCTGACAATGACGTTTTCATACCTGGAATAGTAGAGCTTCATCTTCTCCCGTGCGCGCTCATTGACATTTTTGTCGGCAAAGAACAGAGTGATGTCATCTGAAAAATCAATCTCGGTGAGGTCGCTTATCAGGTACATACTTGTATTGTCAATATCTGTTCCCACTATTCGTACCTGCCTGTCAAGCATTTTCACCGAATATTCAAGCTGGTTCCTGTAGAGGCTTCTGTAAAAGAGTATGTTAACTACCATTATCAGCAGAAAGGCAGAGTAGGCAATAATGGTTATCTTTTTCATCCGGGACTGTATTAATGTGCAAAAATAGGGTATTATCTGTATTTCGAGGTGTCTTCGAGCAACATGCTTATATAGCTTCTGTATCGCCACGGTTCTATTTCGCTCCCTGCAACAGCCTTGCGTACGGCACAGTCGGGTTCATTCAGATGCAGGCAGTTATGAAACCTGCATCGCGAAGAAATCCTGAAGATTTCGGGGAAAAAGTGGTATATCTCATCGCGGGCAAAATCAATTACTCCAAATCCTCTGATACCCGGGGTGTCAATTACGAAGCCGCCGCCGGGCAGGGGATGCATCTCGGGGAAGGTTGTCATATGCTTGCCCTGCTCGTGGTACTCGGAAATGACAGCCGTTTTAAGCTTCAGCGAAGGATTGAGCCTGTTTAGAAACGAACTTTTTCCGACTCCCGAATTGCCTGCTACGAGAGTGGTTCGTCCGGTCAGCGCAGCCCTGACAGGCTCCAGGTTTTCATTTTTTTCCACAGAGACTATCCATGTCTCATATCCTATGCTGCTGTAAACACTCTGCAGTTTTTCCGCAAATGTCTGTTCTTCGGCACCGTAAAGGTCAGACTTGTTTATAATAAGCGCAGCCGGGATCCGGTAGGCCTCTGCAGTTGCAAGAAAACGGTCTATAAACTCGACCGGCGTTTCAGGCATTTTCACGCTTAACATTATGAATGCCTGGTCAATGTTTGCAGCTATGATCTGAGATTCCTTCGAGAGATTGGAGGCCCTGCGAATCATATAATTACGCCGGGGGGTCAGGGCGGTAATGATGCTGTCTCCGGGGTCAAAGGAGACATTGTCTCCCACGGCAACGGGATTGGTGGTTCTTATTCCCTTAACCCTGAACTTGCCTTTAATGACACAGTCGTGGATAATACCTTCAGAATCCAGTACCTTATACCGGCTTCCTGTCGATTTTATTACTATCCCGTGCTTCAACTGCCTCACATTTAGGACAAAAATAGAATAAAAAAAGTGATATAAGGAGCGTCCTCACATCACTTCATGCCAGTGTTTCAGGCCTTGTTTCTAATATTCGGCTGCCATCAGGAAGAACGGTTTCATTTCGAAGTTGGAGTAGTAGGGTCTCAGCCTTTCAGTATTGTAATATTCAGAAACCTTAACCACCTTCTTCGAAGAAGTCACAACGTCAATGGGAACATTGTCATACCTTCCGTTCTTGAGAACCACCACCCTGCCGTGTATGCCTTTCATAATCAGGTCAAGCGCAAGGTTTCCGTAAGCCATAGGCACGATGGAGTCCACGGCGTCGGGGTCACCGCCCCTGACCATATAACCCAGCTTCTGGTTAATGACGTTTATGGTTTTGCCCTTGTTGAATTTTGCTGAGAGATTCTTCAGCTCTGCAGATACCAGGTCACCAATACCACCAAGTTTTGCGTGGCCATAAGCGTCTCTTTCGGTATTTGCAAATATCATATCACCGCCTCTGAAAAGAGAACCCTCTGAAACAAGTACCACTGCATATTTACTCGGGTTTGAGTTGCGGTCCTCGACAAGGAGCTTAGCAAGAAGTTCAATGTCATACTTGTATTCCGGGATAACGCACCTGTTTGCGGAGCCGGCCATGGTGGGCAGCATTGCCGTGAATCCTGCATAGCGCCCGAAAACCTCGAGTACCATGAGTCTTTCATGAGACCCGGCAGAGGTCCGGAGACTGTTGGTCATCTGAATCGTCCGTGTGACGCAGGTACTGAAGCCGATGCAGTAGTCAGTGCCGGGCACGTCGTTGTCCATAGTCTTGGGAATTGCGACAACCTTTACTCCCTGCTTGTAAAGATGAACGCCGTAGCTCAGAGTGTCATCGCCGCCGATGGGTATCAGAAAATCAATGCCCAGCCACTCGAGGTTTTTTATTACCTCGGGAGTAAGGTCATTCATTTCTTCCTTATAGATGTCTTTCAGATGTTCGGGCACATACTCCTTCGGCACATGGCTCGGCCTGGTGCGCGATGTGTGAAGAAAGGTTCCGCCGGTTCTTCCTGATTTGTTTACTATGTCGTCTGTAAGCAACTGGAAACATTCGCTGTTATCTGCCTTCGGATCTCTGATGATCTCAATGATACCACCCCATCCCCTGCGTAATCCTATAACCTTGTAGCCTTCTCTGTTTGCCCTGATTGTCACCGCCCTTATTGCGGGATTCAGACCCGGAACATCACCGCCGCCTGTCAGAATTCCAATCACCCCTTTGATTTTCTTCACATTTGCCATTTGTCTCTAGTTTTGAATAAGTTTTGCAGCCGATAAAAGTAGATCATTTCAAAATCATATCAAAAAGGATATGGCCCTGCCCTTTAATTTTTTAATATTTTTGAGGAAAACTGAGATGGAAAGAAAGGAAAATGCTGTCGGCTATTTCAGGGACGGTTTCAGCTGTGCCCAGTCAGTTGTAATGGCCTTTGTCGGAAAACAACACAACTCTGTCAGGGCAGCTTCGGCATTCGGCGGAGGGATGGGCAGGATGCAGCAGACCTGCGGTGCCGTGACCGGGGCATATATTGTGTTCGGGCTTATTCACGAAGCCCCGCAACTGCCATCAGAGGCAGAAAAACTCCTTATCTATGACAGGGTGAGGGCCTTCCGGCGGGAGTTTGTAAAAAGAAACGGCACAGACAGCTGTTCTGAACTCCTCGGCGAAGACCTTAATACTGAAGAGGGCAAGGCGGCAATAAAATCAAAGGCACTGACAGAAAATATATGCGGGAAATGCATCCGTGATGCTGTTGAGATTATTGAATCGTTAAGCTGAAGGATGCAGCGGATAGTAATAACAGGCGCCACAGGACTGATAGGCAGTCATCTGAGTCCTCTGCTCGAGGAGGAAGGGTATGATGTCGTGCACCTGACACGTGATAGAAAGAATGGCGACAGGGCCAAATCATATGTGTGGGACCCGTCGGGGTTTTATGCTGACAGTGATGCCTTTCGTCACGGTGATATTATAATTCATCTTGCAGGAGCCAATTTAGGCTCAGGCCGGTGGAGTGACAAAAGGAAAGAAGAGATAATCTCCAGCCGGGTTAATAGTGCTGCACTTCTCTTTTCGAAAACGTCAGGTGCTGGAATCAATCCCGCTGCATATATTACTGCCTCTGCTATAGGGTATTACGGTGCTGTCACCGCGCAGCGGATTTTCACCGAGTCTGATCCTCCTGCTGCTGATTTCCTGGGTGAAACCTGCCGGATGTGGGAAGAGGGGGCACAGCCTTTCGTTGAGAAAGGGGTCAGAGTTGTAAAGATAAGAACCCCGGTAGTGCTTGCCGGTACCGGATCAGCACTCTCCAGAATGACAGTGCCTGCTGCGGCGGGTCTGATTGTACGGCCGGGGCCGGGAGACCAGTATTTTCCCTGGATACATATCGACGATCTCTGTGCAGTATACCTGATGGCAGTCAGGGAGGCAGGCATGTCAGGCGCTTACAACGCCGTGGCACCGGAGCATGTCACTCTTGACGGTGTCATGAAGGAAATTGCCCGGCAGAAACACCTCCCGGTGTTTCTGCCTCACATACCCGTCTGGCTGATGCGCGCTGTGCTCGGCGAGATGTCAGTGATGCTTACAGCAGGCAGCAGGGTATCCTCAGAACGGCTCACAGATTCAGGCTTCACCTTCCAATACCCTGACGTCGCATCTGCCTTGCGAGTCTGCTGATCATATTTATCTGACCGTAAACTCCCTGTCCTTAAGTATGCCGGCACGGGTGGTTATTACAGAGGCTTTACCCCTGAGAGTGGAGCTGTTGCTCACCCTGATACTGAACACGGCTTCAGTGACAGCACCTCCTTCGGCATATCCTGCATTTTTCGAGACCGGTCTGCGGCCGGAACCCTCCTCCTCAAACATCATCATTCCTCCGCCCCCGCCCTGGCGTGCACGCGGCTTCGGATCCAGAACACGGTAAGCCGGTTTCTCTCCCTCTTTCGTATCAAATTCAAGTCTCACCTCATCCTCTCGTACAATCTTGACAAGATGGGCCTGCTTCAATGCCGTCGGCAATTTGCCCGCATTACGGAATCTAACCTTTATTTCATAGTCGGTAGAGTCACCGCCCCTTACAGCTTTACCCTTGCTGATATCCACAGACTCCCATTCAACAATCGGGAGATATTTCATCATCTCAATATTGAACAGAGCCTCCTTTGATGCCCATTCTTCAAGATGTCTGGCGGGCGCATTCTGACTGAAGAACTTGGGGTCAAAGCCACCGACCTCAGCATCAGGATGATCGGGGTGTTTGACGGGCTTCCATTCGATGAACCCGTCCCCGTTGTTT
>Ga0209262_10001244_pt1 | contig 10690 bp, 6 predicted proteins | sample Lowcelwee11metaG_FD_187171 | JGI IMG/M metagenome (GOLD analysis project Ga0209262, IMG submission 187171) | Freshwater pond sediment microbial communities from the University of Edinburgh, under environmental carbon perturbations - Low... | ecosystem: Environmental > Aquatic > Freshwater > Pond...
TCGAAGCTGATATTCTTGAATATCAACAAGAAAGGATCGTTCAAAGATGACGCACTAGACGATGCGAGAACCAAACTTTAATTTTCATAAATGGTATTAATAAAGAAAATCGAGGTCTCCCATGCTATCTAGTATCTTCAGCAGATTTTTCATGATCTTTGGATTGTTATGGGCGACATCCCCTCTTCTAGCAAACAATATCATCGTGACAATTGCCGGAAATGGAATTCCCGGATTTAGCGGAGATGGAGATTCGGCCACAGCTGCTGCATTACATCGACCCTCTTCTCTCTTCGTAGACACAAAAGAAAATGTATATATCGCAGATTCTTTTAACCATTGTATTCGCCTTATCAATACCCGTGGAATGATTTCTACAGTAGCCGGGAATGGCGTTGCTGGATACAAAGGAGATTTTGGTTCTGCATCTTCTGCTCAATTAAACACGCCGCTAGCAGTTTTCTTAGATAAAATGGGGAATATTTATATTGCTGATACACAAAATCATTGCATTCGCAAAGTGGACGCGCAAGGAACAATCTCTACCATTGCAGGGACTGGTACTGCTGGTTTTAGCGGAGATAATGGCCCTGCTATTTTTGCGCAGTTAAATACTCCTTGCGGTCTCTTTGTAGATAGCAATGGAGCTCTCTACATTACTGATGGCGCAAACCAACGCATTCGTAAAGTCGATGCATCCGGAACCATTTCAACAATTGCAGGAACAGGCATTGCCGGTTTTAGCGGTGATAACGGACTTGCAATCAGCGCTGAAATCCGCATTACTCCTGGAGAGTACAATATCCCTGCAGGAATTTTTGCAGATACCAAAGGCAATATCTTTTTTGCAGACCGTCTCAATAATCGTGTCAGAAAAATCGATGCATCTGGAATTATTTCCACTGTAGCTGGAACTGGATTTAATGGACTGAGGGGGGATGGAGGTCTTGCCATCAATGCCGAATTAAATAATCCCTCATCTGTGTTTGTAGATCCCCAAGGCAATCTCCACATTGCCGACTCTTACAAATCCCGTGTTCGCAAAGTAAATACAGCAGGAATCATCACCACAACTGTGGGAACCGGACAAGCTGGATTTAGTGGAGATGGCGGCCCTGCAGTCTCTGCCAAACTAAACTTTCCATTTGGAATATTCCTAAACTCTTTAGGGGATATTTATGTAGCCGATTCTCTCAACAATCGAATTCGTAAAGATCCCCCTTCTACCTCTGGTATGCAAACCTTTATTCAAACAAGTGCTGGGATCGGAACATCTCCAGGATATAGTGGAGATGGAGGCGATCCCACATTAGCCAAATTAGATACCCCTTACGGCGTTACTGTCGACCCTTACACAGCCACATATTATATTGCAGACACTGCAAATGACGTAATTCGTAAAGTTGCTTTTTCTGGGTCAGGTTTTACGATTACTACTATCGCAGGAAATGGGACTCCTGGGTATAGCGGAGATGGTGGATCCGCTACAACTGCGCAATTAAATGGCCCCCGTGGAGTATGTATCGATGCCGCTCTTGGAGAGATCTATATTGCTGACACAGGAAATAACTGCATTCGCAAGGTGACATCTGCGGGGGTCATCTCTACCTTCGCCGGTGATGGGACAGGAACTGCAGGAAATACTGGAGATGGGGGATCCCCAACGGCTGCTGGTGTACTATTTAATGCCCCTGAAGGCGTATGCATAGACTTGCTCAACGCTCTATATATTGCAGATACAGGAAACAATCGTATTCGTTTAGTGAATCTTAATGTTCTTAGCAATTATGCAGGAAATAGCGCCGGAACATCTGGATCTACAGGAGATGGGGCTCTAGCGACAGCTGCTTTCTTAAACGGTCCGAAGGGAGTAGGAGTCCCATTCAATCCTATTGGAAATTTCAATCTTTATATCGCAGATACTGGGAATAACCGTGTCAGGTATGTAGATACCACAACTTTGGATATTAATGGGTTGGCAGGAACCGGAACAGCTGGATTTAGCGGAGATGATGGTCTTGCGACATCGGCTCAACTCAACATGCCCGCTGGGGTATCGGTACCCTACACAGAAGGACTCACAACACTGGTTTATATTGCAGATACAGCAAACTCAGTGATTCGTTCCGTCGACATCTCGACCGGTATCATCACAACAATTGCCGGAACTCCTCAATCTCCCGGATTTAGTGGAGATGGAGGCCTTGCAACATCAGCCCAACTCAACAATCCTGCAGGAATTGTTGCTCAACTTCCTAATATATTCTATATTGCGGATACAAATAATGATGCAATCCGAAGTGCATATGAGGCACCATCACCGCCGCCACCGCCACCACCAGGATCATTTCCTTTTGCGGGATAAAAAAAGACAAGAATTATCGAGGCAAAGGCTCCAGCAATGAAGAAACGGTCTCTACATCTACCATACAAAGCATTGCCTCTCTCTCTTCAATAGCAATCGACAAAATAAGTTTCTTTTCTAAATGATCAAGCGTCATTCCACAGCAAAATTCTATCCCCTGGTGCTTGAATGTAAATGGTTTTGAAAGTTTTTGAAAACGAAAATTCGAGTCAAAGAAAACAAACCGATGAAGAAAAATAAAAGACCCATCTTCTCGAAAACATTCTTCATTGATCAACATAAGGTAACCATCTTCAAATGCAATAGGAGCTGCCGATCCTCGAAAACGGGAAAAATCATGCACAATCTCAGATTCGAAGATAGTTTCACACTCACCTGTTTCTAGGTTCACTTGATAAAAAATCCAAGGATCATATCGGTAAATCATCCATAACTTCCCATCTTTCACAAAATGGAGCCAATCCTTTTCACATCGTTCCCAATCCGGTCCCTGAAGAAGAGTCAATTTTTCAATCATTGTTCTTTCAGAAAAACCATGACTCCCTAATTTACAGAGAACCATCTTAGGAATCCCTCCAGGATGAAAATTTCTTTTCATACCTGTAAACCAATATGAATGGTTCAATTCCAAGAGACGACAATTGATCAGACCTTCAACAGGGCTGCGAAATAGAGTCTTCCCCTGCGAGGGATTTTCTACAATTTCTGCTTCAGAAAGCAAATTCCAATAGCGATCATACGTCAAAAGAAAATTTTTGATGCGAAAAACACCTTGAGAATCGACTGTATTAAAAACGATGCCCCCTTTTTGAATATAATTGGCAGCACCGCAAATGACCAAGTAGCCTTCATCTGTTTTAATAATTGAGGGATTTCTAGGTCGATATCGATCCGTGAACCCGTCCTCAACAAAGGGGAGCTTGAATGAAATCGGCACAAATTGCGTACCAGGAAGATTTTGTACATAAAACAAAATATTTTTAGCTGTCAAATCCTTGGCCCACCAAGAAGCATCTTTTCGGATCATTAGATTACTCGCTGTCGCAAAACCCTCATCTTTAAAACGAGTATAATAGGCAATGATAGAAAGTTCTGCATCAAACTGATTATTATAAAATGCAAAATGATCGAACATTGTTCTTCCAAAAAAGGGATCTAGAGCCGTTCCGTGTTTAGCAAAAATATATGCAATTTCGTTTTTCTCTAAATACCGATAGTGAGTGATGATTTGTTGTATTGGTTCCGATCTCCGAGAATCTGTCTGATAGGCTTCGAGATACCACGAAAGCGCAGAATCCCACTGATCTAACTCTTCATAGCATTTGCCGAGCATATATTTCGAAAACCATATCTCTTCACTATTTCCCCCTTTTTCAATTCTTCTTTTATATCCATCAATAGCCTCATCGTAATGACCTAAATTCTTATTCATTTGAGCAAGGTAAAAGACAAAATGAGAGTTATCTGGATTCTCTGTAATATTTTTCCTAACGCGTCGCAGCTCTCTATCAACGAGAAAATCATCACAGTAAAGAGTCAGTTCCGGCAGAGCGATAGAGTTCTGGGGGATTTGATAGGAACCTGACTCGTAAGCAATATCGCTACCTCCCCAGGAATGATCAGCGCGCAAAAGCCGTCCACAATATCTAGAACATCCTGCGGCTTTTTCTAGAAGAAGATATGACTTGGCTTCTAATGCGCCTTTATCGAACGCAAAATCGATATCCATACGTATCCATGGATCCAAGACAAGAAAATAAGATTTCGATAAAGAAAATTTTTGTTTTTCAAGAGTGTTTTTTGCCGCCTGTAAAGCAAATATCCGACTTCGTTCATTATTATAATACCGATTTCGATGAAGTTTTCCGGGAATTTTGGTTTCTTCTAAAAATTGCTCAACTAAGGAAATCGTATTATCCGTAGATCCTGCATCATAAATTGAAATACAATCTATTAAATCGGAAACTCCTGAAAGACAGCGCCAAATTACATCTTCATCATTTTTAACGATCATTGTAAGGCATATTTTAATATCTTCTGCCGCAAAAAACGGGCAAGAAAATGAAAACAACACAAAAAAAAGTAACTTTCTAAAAATGTTCATAACATCCTTATAATAAATGTAATAAAGACTGCACTGTTTCCTTATCCACAAAACAAAAACTCGCTTCACGATCTTCTATGCCAATCGACAAGATCAATTCTCTTCCCTCGTGATCAAGCGTCATCCCGCAGCAGAATTCAACGCCTTGGTGCTGAAAGGTAAATGGCTTGGAAATTTTCGTTACAGAAAAGGAATCGTCTAAAGCCAAAAAACGGTGAAGATAAACGCGGAAACCATTTTCAAGCGGACAAACTTCATGAACCAACAAAAGATACCCGTCTTCCCATGCAATTGGAGGCGCAGATCCGCGAAAACGAGAAAAGTCATAAGGGGGATCTGAATGAACAAATCTGCTGCATTTACCCGTGTACTCCCGAAGGTCAAAATTTTGGGACTGCAGGGTAGCCCTATCTGGTTGATAAACAATCCAAGGATCATAAGAATAGATCAACTGAAGAGACCCTTTTTTAATAAATGGCATCCAATTTTTCTCCGGACGATCAATATCTGGTCCCTCTAACGCAACAAGACTTTCCACCGAAAAATCCTTTCCTAATTTACATAATGCAATTTGAGGAACCCCTCTAAGATGTACATCTCTTGTCGTACAAGTAAACCAATGAGCTCCTTGGAATGTAAATAAGCGACAATCTTCAAGACCTTCGACATAAGAGATCGTCTTTTCTCGAGGAAGATTTTCATGCATTTCCTTTTGGGATAACAAATGAAAGTCTCGATCATAAAACAATAGAAAATTTCTTGTTCGAATGACTCCATCAGAATCTAGTGAAAGAAAAATCTTTCCTCCTGTCTGCGTATAATTGACGGTTCTACACAAGACGAGGTACCCTTCTTTTGTTTTAAGAATCGATGGATTCATCGGGCGATATAATTCTCCAGACTCTGAATCAATCAAAGGTAAATCTAATGCTATCGATTGAAATCGGGTATTTGGTAATGGTCGAACATAAAAAGGAAGATTTTTAGTTTCTTGTTCCTTCAACCAGCGCGGAGTCTCTTTTCTCAGCATGAGCGCCTCTAAAGAAGAAAATCCTTCCTCTAAAAAATCATTGCTACTCACTTTTAATTCGCTAAGAGAATGCAAATAAATAGCCCCCTCCTCACAATCTGCTCGAATGAGCTTAGCCTCTAAACTATTACCCAAACAATAGGCCTTTTCAGTAAGAGCATTTTTTTGAAATGCATGGGAGATCTCTAATTTCTCATGGGGTTCTATGTGCAGAAAGTAGCTATTTATGAAGGGGAATGAATCTCTTGGCCTCTCTCGATAAATTTCTCCTGGAATCTTTGTCTCTTTTAAGAACTGATCAATCAGACTAATTGTACGATCGGAAGAACCCTCATCATGCACAAAAACATAATCAGCAACATCGACTGCGCTCGATAAGCAGCGCCAAATAAACTGTTCATCGTTTTTCACCTTTAGCATCAAACAAATTTTCACATCTTCCTGAGGACTGGCGTGCATACATACAGTCAAAAAGAAAAGAAACGCTTTACAACTATTCATTTTCTATCTCCATGAAGAGACAGACAGTATAAACAATTTTTATTTAGTATACAAAAAAAACATTCCAACCGGGCTTCGTATGAAGCCCGATATAAGAATTGTTCCTTATACCAATCGCAACAAATAAATTCATAATTCGACAGCTTTCACGCTAACCAATTATGAATTTATTTGTTGCGATTGGTATTAGAATCTGTTTAAACTTTTGCACAAAATATGTGATCGATACAAAAAAGTGAGGGATTTTTCGCTGAACATCCTATTTTGTCTGCGATTTGTCTATGTTCCTCCATTTTCTGTTGTTGTTTATACGCGATTTCCTTTGAGCCTAAAGAATCAAAAAGAATCTCAGCCTGTTTTTGGGTACTTGCATATTGCATGTGCTGGGCCGCATTTGCCAAAAAAATCGTCTTTAAAGGCACTTCTTTAATTCTGCTGATACAATCTTCTAAACCATTTGAATCTTCCTCCGGTCGCAAGCTATATCCGACAATTACCATCGCAGGGGATTCTGATAACGGAAACAAATCTGGGTTGATCGAGGGTTTCTCTCCTATTTTTTTTACAAAAGCTTCCGCCTTGATTTGGTAAGGTTCTTTTGTTTTTTTAGGCCGCTCAAAAAGAACATTCCAGTCTCCGACATAAATGCCTCCTTTAAACTGCTTACAAGCAAGAAGAATCCGTTCTTGTTCTCGCAAAATCGTTTTGACTGAAAAATAACATGGCACCATCGATCTTCCGTGCATGTCTTGTAAACGTGCTTGTCCACTCACAAAAGGTTTTAAAGAGGATTTTGCAGATTGTGCGACATAATCAGCCGACATTGAAGAAAGCTCTTTTTGTACTCGCAAAATCAACAAATTGGCTTTCGTTTTTGACATCCCACATGTATCGACAAGATATCTTGGATCCATCCTTTCCGTATATGTATGTTCTTTCACTTCCACTCTTTTTATTTGAGATAAAAGATAACTACTTACCAAAAAGATACGATCTTGTTCCGACAAACTTGTTGAGGCAAGTTTGCATATTTTAGCTGCCCGAACTTGACAGGCATTTTCGCCAACTAATGCATCAAATTTTTCATACTCTTTGCTCTCAAAAGCAGCAAATGCTTCTTGAACAACCACAGTGGGCAGTTCTGAAATAGATAAAGACATAAATCTCCTAAAAAAATATAAACAATTAAAAATCAATTACTTGAATTTTCTAAAAAATAAGAAAAGAGGGATTGGCTATCGCCAATGACGAAGGATGAGAAAGGAAGAAAGAAAAGAAAAAGAGAAAATGGCTTGTCTCTTTTTATTTTGTATCGTAGTTTTCATTGTTTACCTGCTGCTGTTGCAATGACCCGTGCAAGAGTTCCCGGGACATAATGATAAGGGAAAATTTGTAAATCCACCAAGCGGACATCATTTTGGTTTGCTCCTAAAGAGATTGCCAAATCGATGCTTTTACGGGTGATTTCACGTAAAACGCTCTCTCGCTCTGTAAGCGATACGACAAGATCGACTGTTCCTGAAATTTCAGAAAGCGCTGCCCCAAAGGCATTGGCAACGCCTGCAAAATTGGGAATTATATATCGACTAGGGTCCAAAACTCCTTTAACAAGCTCCGCCCCCCCGCCAACAACGATCACTGGGAGGTTTGTATCGGATCCTGCGATCTTTTGCACAAGGCGCTCAATTTTAAAAGCTCCCATGGATAAAATCTCTTCTGCTTCTTGCATTTGTATCTGCGCCCTTGCAGCACCCGGGATCAATTCAGGGTCGCAGAAAAGTGCAATATCGGTAAAAGTCAGCTTATCTCCTCCAAAACAAATGGCTTCATAACCAATATTTTTCGCTGCACTTTTCGGCCCAATTGCAATGGGATTTAATGAAACATAGCTGCCACCACCGAGCGCAATTGACAAAACATCCGGCATGGGGAAATTCAATGCAATGCCTCCAATATTCGAACATCCAAGAGAGCGTCTTGGAAAACCATTTTTCACAACCCCCACATCTGTTGAAGTGCCTCCAATATCAACCACAATACAATCCGTACAACCCGCTAATTTTGCCCCTCCGATAAATGAATTCGTGGGGCCTGCAGAAATCGTCAATACAGGATATTTTAAAGCGGTCTCAAGAGAAATGATCGTCCCGTTATTTTGCGTGATATAAAGAGAAACGTCTAAAGAAAGACGCTGCAAAGCATCTTTTAGCCGTAAAAATCCTTTTTCCAGAGGTCTTCTTAACGCAGCATTCAGGATGGTAGAATTTTCTCTTTCCACAATGCCCATCCCTCCAATTTTATAAGAAAGGGAGGCCTTCTCTTCTCCAATCAACCTCCCAAGCATTTCCTCATGTTGAGGATAAAGAGGCGAAAATGCACCGACAATTGCAAAGCTTTCCGCACCCTTATGGAGAAGACGATCAATAGCACCCCTTGCCTCTTCAAGATTAAAAGCGGAGATCTCTTTTCCACTGCACTCATGTCCCCCATCAATGGTTTCAAAATCAACAAGAAGAGTTTGTTTGAGATCCATCGGCCAGCCAAAGCAAGGAGGGAGAAGCGTCGATTTTTGCCCTGCAATACGAATGAGGCCTACTCGGTATAGATCATTTTTTTGCAAAAGGGCATTCGTCGCATGGGTGGTTCCAACAAAAACTGCACCAATGATTTGAGGCGCCGTATTTGTTTTTTGTAAAAGGGAAAAAATAGCATTGAAAAATCCATCATCAATGTCTGCTGTCGTAAGACATTTGACACTTCCGATGATTTGTTTTTTTTCATTTAAAAGAACAGCATCCGTATTTGTCCCTCCAATATCTACTCCGATTGTGTACATAAAAATGCCTCCAAGCCAAAACATTGCGGGCCTACAAGTGCAAGCCCTTTTTCAGTCTTCCAAATATCGGGCGCTTCAATTCGCAAAAGCAAAACCCTAAGTCCATATTTTAAGGACTCGCTCGTAATCGGCTCTCCCGATTCTTCCTCTATCGGCATGATGATTTCTGGGGTCATCGCGAGCACCTGATTATCCTTACTTAAAGCTACGAGATATTCATTTTGAAAACACACCTTTACACCGCTATCTAAAGTAAAAGATCCTTCCAAAAAACCCCTTTTTACTTCCTGCAAAATATCTACAATTTGACCGCTGCCAATAATCTCTTTGGAGGAAAACTTCATTTTTTTACCAAAATGGATCGCTTTGGAAATGCTTCCGGCAATAACCGCTTCTTTCGCCTCTTTTCCAGTCATAATATAACAAGCAAGCGCTGCATTGGATCCAAAAGAAATCGTCATATCGCGGGCCAAACGCTCCATCATCAGAGGCGTTTTTGCATGGATAATCGTTGCATTACCAAGTGAGTCTGCTAAAAAGGCAGGACCTTGAATCCCAAAAAGGTTGCACGAGCTCATCTGTAATTCTGGGAAAGCTCTACCTAGTGTATCAGCATCGAGAACCGGTACTTTTAAGCGGTTCGCAATGCAAATCGGAGCTAACCCATTGGCTCCACCAATTTCTGCCGGCATGATCACAGTAGGTCTTTGTCCAAACCATTTTTCAATGAGATCAAAAATGAGGATGAACTCTTTTCCACTTGGAAGATTTTCAAGGCAAACAAGCGGTGCACCCATGAAAGCAATCGGAGCGACAAGATCCTCGTCTTTCAACTCAGAAATATCAAGGAGGGGCACAGGACCTAATATTTCGAGTTGATATTGCGCTATAAGGAGCTCATAAGCGGGATTTCCACCGCCTCCGCTTCCAAGCATCGCAGCTCCTTTAGCAAGCGCTTGAATGTCATTATTTTGTAGATATCGCATCGAAGATCCCCTCTTTTTTTATTCGACTATTTAAAATCACAGCGAATCCTCCCGCCCCCAAAAACGCATCAACAACGGAGGCTCCTGTAACCGTAATCACCCCAAAAAGGGTCAAAATCCCGAGAATTAAGCCCATAAAAGAGGCGGCATAATTAGACTGAATACTGCTCTTTTTTTGAAGATATACAGCTAACATCACACCTCCCATACTTGCAATCAATATGCCCATCACTTCCAAAACAATCGCGAAATGATTGAGCAGCCCAAAGCAAGCAAAAAAGGTTCCCAGAGCTCCAATCAGCAAGGTGCGAGCCACAAATCCCAAACGAGGAATCAAAGCAAATGAATTAGTTCCCGCCGAATAAAGATTAGTGTTATTCGTTGTCCAGCCAGCGAGAAGCAAAAATCCAGCAACCCAAAGACTCCAAAATGCCCCGCCCCCTTGCGTGAGAGCGTCTAAAATGGTTCCATTGGGAACATGCATCCCTAAATAAATGCCAATGCCTTCCACAAAAGGTAAAACAAGCCCAAAAAGGAGAATAGCTGCAATCATCCCATCTTTTTTTGTCCGCGCATGGCGAAAGTAAGTTGGAAGATCAATGACTGCTGCAATAGCCGTGGAAATCACAAGAGAAACCCCGCTTCCAAGCATCAAAGAAGGAGACGAGACGACGATTGCCCCTGTCCCCGATACAATATAAAGCGCAGCCCCCAAAGTAAGGATCAAAAGAGGCGTGCAAATTTGTGAAAGAATGCCAAGGCCGCGAATGCCAAAACTAGATACCGCAGTCATCGCAATTCCAAGACAGACGCAAAGCAATAAAGGAGACATAGCCATATCTGGAGATACGGCGGAAAAAATTTGCAA
>Ga0209262_10001245_pt1 | contig 10680 bp, 8 predicted proteins | sample Lowcelwee11metaG_FD_187171 | JGI IMG/M metagenome (GOLD analysis project Ga0209262, IMG submission 187171) | Freshwater pond sediment microbial communities from the University of Edinburgh, under environmental carbon perturbations - Low... | ecosystem: Environmental > Aquatic > Freshwater > Pond...
TCGATTATAGCCGCGCACGCCTCGGAATAGGTAAAATGCCCTCATGCCGGACTCCCGCGCGCCGTCAGCAACTCACTTCGTGAGTTAGCTAAGAGTCCAATATGTATCTGAACTTATTCAACGCCGCCGTGCCCGTCCGGGGTTGCTTTTTCCCCGTGCTTTTTTTATACTCAGCCGCAGGTGGTGACATGATCAAGGGAATCGGCGTGGACATGGTCGAGATCGGCCGGGTGCAGAAACTGATCGAAAAAGACCTGGGCTTCGCCGAAAGGATCTTTACCGCCCGGGAGATCGCCTACTGCGAGAGCAAGTTTTTCAAGGCCCAGCACTACGCGGCCCGTTTCACCGCCAAGGAAGCTTTTTTCAAGGCGCTGGGCACGGGATTCCGCGACGGCATGAGCTGGCAGGACGTGGAAGTGGAGAACGACGCCCTGGGCAAGCCCCAACTGCGCCTGGCCGCCGTGGCCCTGCAGAAGTTCGAAAAGAGAAAGTTGAAGAAGGCCCTGCTCTCGCTGTCGCATACCCGGGACATGGCGGTGGCGCTGGTGGTGATCGAGTAGGACGCGGAGGCGGGAGTCTTGCGAAAAAACGGCTATTTGAGCTTGATCAGGTCGGACGTGACCATGCCGTAGATGATGCGCGACGTATCGTAGATGTTGACGCCGCACTCGCGCGAGATCTGGTTGATGCTTTTCTTGCCGTCGATCTTGGCGATGATCACCCACTCCATGGTCGACAGCGAGATCTTGCGGCGTTCCTGGCGGTCGATGTCCGAGAATTCGGGTATGGCGTCGATGGAGCCGATCTTCTTGCGCAGCAGTTTCCATTCGTCGATGCGCCGGGCGGCTTCCATCAGCAGCGAAGTGATGGGGCGGATGACGCTGCTGCCCGTGTCGAAGATCCCCTCTTCAAAAACGAATTCGCCGTCATCCCAGGAAATGAGGGTGAATATGGCGTCTTCGCCCTTGAATTCCTCGACGTCGGCGTGAACGATCTCGCCGTTTTTAAGATAGATCCCGCCCTTCAAACCGTTGGCGCGGGTGAGGACGAAGCGGCCGGTCTGCTTGGAATTGGAAACGAGCTGAATGATATCCGCCAGGTTGATCGAACTCAGTGATCCTTTTAAACTCATTGTTCTCTCTTCTTTAAAAAACAGTTTTGAAACTAAATAGTATAGATTTTTCTTACTTTTGTCAAGATTTATTAAAAAATCGGAAAAAAGCGCGGTTTTTCGCTTGTGGTTTACTCGGAGACGGTAATTTCCTATAATTGGCGCATGGATCCCCGCAAGCGCATGGAATTCCTGTCCGGCGAGCTGCTGCGCCATCAGCATTTGTACTACGTTCAAGCCCGCCCCGAGGTCAGCGACGCCGAATACGACCGCCTGCTGGACGAGCTGCTGCTGCTGGAAAAGAAGTTCCCGCAGTTCGCCGGCGCGAATTCTCCCAGCCGCCGGGTCGGTTCCGACCTGGACAACACGTTCCCCGAGCGGGAGCACACGGTCCCGGTCCTCAGCCTGGACAAGATCTACCGCGGCGACGATCTGCAGCAGTGGCTGCTCAAGACCGCGGCCATCTCCGGTGCCAGCGTCGGCTTCACGGTGGAGGAAAAAATAGACGGCGCCTCCATCGTGCTTTATTATGAAGGCGGGGAATTGCTTTACGCCCTGACCCGCGGCAACGGCTTCAGCGGCAACGATGTCAGCGACAACGTGCGCACCATCAGCCAGGTGCCGCTGCGCATCGCCGAGACCGGCCGCCTGGCCGTGCGCGGGGAGATCTACATCCAGCGCGCGGATTTCGAGCGCTACAACGCCGGCCAGGCCGAAAAATATGCCAATCCGCGCAACCTGGCCGCCGGCTCGCTGCGCAACCTAAAGTCGGCGCAGACGGCCCGCGTGCCCCTGAACATCTTCGTGTACGAGGGCTTTTTCCAAAACGAATTCAGCCGCGACCAGTTGGAGATCCTGCAGCGGCTGCGCGAGCTCGGTTTCCGCGTCAACCCGCCCCTGGGATACTTTTCCGACGACCCGGGCAAGCGCCAGCGGGCGCAGCGGCTGTTTCCCGGAGTGAGCGCCGGCCCGCTGAATGCCGTCGACGAAACCCTGCTCCGCCAGTCCGCAAGCCGGAAGAGCGTGCCTTACGATATCGACGGCCTGGTCGTCAAGGTCGCCGAGATGGAACTGCGCCAGGAATTGGGAACCACGTCCCATCATCCGCGCTGGGCCGTGGCGTACAAGTTCGACGCGCCGCAGGCCCGGACCGTGCTGCTGGACGTACAGGTCCAGGTGGGGCGCAACGGCCGGGTGACCCCGGTGGCGCTGCTGAAAGCCGTGACGCTCTCGGGCAGCACCGTCACCCGGGCCACGCTGCACAACCAGGACTACATCGACATGCTGGAGCTGGGCATCGGCGACGAGGTAAGCATTTCCAGGCGCGGAGACGTCATCCCGGCCGTCGATGAAGTTCTGGAAAAAAGCGAGCGGCACCCCTCCACCTTCCGCCTGCCCGAGCGCTGCCCGTTCTGCCGCACGCCGCTGCTCAAGGAGGGCGCCCATCATTTCTGCAAGAACGAGTCCTGCCCCGAGCGCCGGCGGCGCGCGCTCGACTACTTTTGCGCCAAGGACCAGATGGACATCGAGACCCTGGGGGAAAAGACCATCGCTCTCCTGTACGCCAAGGGCTGGGTGCGGACCATCCCCGACCTATATAGCTTCGATTACGAGAAGCTGGCCGGCGAGGAAGGGTTCAAGGAAAAGAAGATCGCCCGCATCCGCGCCAGCATCGAGAAGAGCAAGTCCCGGCCTTTTGTCCGGGTGCTGGCCGCCCTGGGCTTTGAAGGGCTGGCCGCGGCCGTGGCCGGCGATCTCATCGCCCACGGCTTCGACGATATCGACAAGATCATCGCCGTGGCCGCCCGCGGCGACTGGGAGGCCTTTGCCGCCGTCGAAGGCATCGGCGAAGCCACGGCGCGGCAGTTGGTCGGCCATTTCAGCAAGCCGGAAAACCTGACCCTGAACGCCCGCCTGCGGCAAGCCGGATTGAAATTCGCCGCCGAACCCTCGGCGGCGTCACGGCTCGACGATTCCTTCGCCGGGCAGGTCTGGGTCATCACCGGCTCGTTCGAGAAGTTCAGCCCGCGGTCGCTGGCTGCCGCGGAGATCGAAAAACGCGGCGGCAAGGTCGCGGACAATGTCGGCGCCCGCACCACCCATCTGCTGGCCGGCGCCCATCCCGGCTCCAAGCGCGCCAAGGCGGAGAAGCTGGGCGTCACTATTATCACGGAAAGCGAATTCGCCGCTTTGCTGGCGGCGCCGGCGCAAAAATAATTCCAGGAGGATACGGATGGATGCACCTTTGTCGGTTACTGTCGATCTGCAGGATGAAAAAGTTCGTTTCAACGGCACGGCCCGCTCGCTGCCCGCGGTTTGCGCCGACTATTTTCCGCCGCTCGGCGACGGACGGGGCTATACCGGCCTGGAGCTGCTGCTGCTCAGCCTGGCCGTCTGCAGCGCCACCAGCATCGTCTCCCTGCTGCGGCGCATGAACAAGCCGGTCGCCGCCTTCCGGGTGAACGCGTCGGGCACGCGCCGCGGCCAGCATCCGACCTCGTTCGAGCGCATCCGGCTCGAGTTCATCCTGACCTCGGCTTCAGCCGGCGTCGATGACCTGCAAAAGGCGGTGCAGATGTCGGAAGCGTCGTTCTGTCCGGTGTGGGCCATGCTCAAAGGCAACGTGGAGATCGTCTCCGAGCTCAAGCTCGTCGCCCCCGCAGCCACTCCCGCGGGCGCCGCGCCGGGCGCCCCGGATCAGGGATAACGCAGAAGCGGATAGCTCGTGCCGAAATAGGAGTTGAAGACCAGGCGGAAATTGTTTTCGGGCGACAGGGCCCGGTCGATCGCCGCTCGCACTACCCCGGGCAGGTAAAGGGCGTTGAACACGTGGCGCATCTCCCCGGGGCTGATCGCTCGCGCCCCTTGCCCCGGACGGCGCGAGCCGCGGTAGCCGTGGTCGGATTGGATGAGGATTACCGGGGGCGCGGGCGAATCACGGAGGATCATGGCCGCTGCCTCGCGCATGCGGCGGCTGATGTAAGCGTATTGCCCCAGATAATACCCGGGGTCGGCATGGTTCCAGATATTCCCGGCGGCGACGGGCCCGCCATCGGCGGCGAAGACGAACGGTTCATGGGGAGAAAATAAATGGACGAAAACAAATTTCGGGCCCGGAGACTTCACCTCGGCGGGCAGCTCGCTGAACACCCGCAAGATCCTCTCGCGGTAATAACGCGTCAGGTCGGTCTTGCGGCGGCGCCAGTGGTCGGGCAGCAGGCGCAACAGGGAGCGTTCGAACAGGGAACGGTAAAAATCATCGAAAAAAATTGAAGCGCGGGCGAGGCGGTAGTAATGACGCCGGTCGGCCGCATCCATGAACAGCGACCGTTGGCTGGCGAAATCGACGACGCGGTAGCCGCGCCCTTTCAGGAAAGCGGCGACGAAATTGCGGCGGACCCGCAGGAACGGATCCTCACCGCCGGCGGTCTCTCCCAGGTTCAGGATGGCGGCGATGGCCGGCTCGGTCAGGGCGAAGCGCGACCGGCTCTGTTCGGCCACGAAGAAGCCCATGCGCCGCAGGCCATCGGCAAAATCCGGGTTGTCGTAGCCGAAGCGGTTGAGCAGCGCTTCGGGCGCGGCGAATTCGTCGAGAACGAAACAGTAAATGTCCGGCCTTGCGGACGGCGTGGCGGGCAGGATCTGGTTTTGCGCTTGCTTTACCCGCTGCGGGCTGAAAAAAAGGCGGGCGTGATGGATGCAGATCCCGGCGCTGTTCCAGGCCAGCAGCAGCAGCACGGCGGCGCTCAAGGCGCGCCCGAGCGCAGCCATGGACCGCTGCGAGCGGCAGACGCGGCAAGTGAGAAAAATCCAGGCCGCGCCGGGCAGGGTGAAGGCCAGGGCATGGGCCGCGATGGGCGTCAGCTCAAACAGCCAGCCCTCGACCAGCGCGTAATAGAGCCCGTAGAAATGGAAGAGCAATAAGAAGAGAAAAAGGATCAGCGCCCGTTTTTCGTGGTGCCCGGAAAAGAGCCGCGTCAGGAACCAGCCGGCGCCGGCGATGCCTAAGGAAGCGGCCGCCGCCCAGAGAGCCTGGATCAGGGCCACTTCGCGGATATTGCGCAGGTACAGGAACAGGACGGGATACAGGCTGAATAAAAAGGGATACAAGCATCTCCAGCCGGACGCTGCGCCGCCGGCAGAGAGCTGCCGCCAGGGTTCAGGCATGGGGCTGCGGCAGGACCTCGTCGCCGCGCAGGGAGTGCGGCCCGGCGGCGGTGATCTTCACCCGGGTGAACGCGCCGACCGGGGACGCGGAAACGAAATTGACCACCCGGTAACTTTCGCTGCGGCCGATCACCTCGCCCGCTTTTTTGGGGTGCTTTTCCACGATGAGCACCTCGACGGTCTCGCCGATCCGCAGGCGGTTGTTTTTCAGCTGGATCGCGGCCTGCAGCTCCTGCAGGGCGTACAGGCGCTCCTTGACCGCCGCGGCGGGCAATTCCTGGACCAGGGCGGCGGCCCGGGTGCGGGGGCGGGGGGAGTAGGTGAAAGAAAAAATGGACTCATACTCCACCTGCTCGAGCAGGGACAGGGTGAGCTTGAAGTCGCGGTCGCTTTCGCCCGGGAAGCCGACGATGAAGTCGGAGCTGAATTTCATTTTGGGCATGGCGCAACGGAAGGCGCGGATGATCTCCAGGTACTGGGCCCGGGAGTAGGCGCGGTTCATTTTTTTTAAAATGCGCGTCGATCCCGACTGGGCCGGGAAATGGATGTGGCGGGCGATGGAGCGGTTCTCGGCCATCACCTTGACCAGCTCGCGGTCGTGGTAGCCGGGATAGGAGGTGATGAAACGGATCCAGCGCACGGGCACGCGGGCGGCGAGCTGGCGCAGCAGGTCGGAGAAGGAGCTGCCGCTCCCGGCCTCGTGCCAGTGATTGACGTTCTGGCCCAGCAGGACGATCTCCTGGTAGCCGCGGCCGGCCAGGTACTCGGCTTCACGAACAATCGCGGCCAGGGGGCGGTGCTTTTCGCGGCCGCGCGTGAAGGGGACGATGCAGTAGGAACAGAAGTTGTCGCAGCCTTCCATGATGGAGATGAAGCCGGTGACCTTGCTGCTGCGGGCCCGGGCGTCCGGGACCAGCTCCTGCCATTGGCGGTTGAACGCCACGGCGGCGCCGGGGGCGGCCCCGTCCTGCAGCTCGGAAACGATCTCGGCGATGCGATAGAACTGGTGCGTGCCGACCACGTAGTCCACCCGCACCTTTTTCTTGAAAATGTCCCGCTGCTCGGCCTGGGCCACGCAGCCGGCGACGATGACCCGCCTGGCGAGCGGGAACTGGCCGATATAGGAAAATATTTTTTCCTGGGCCTTGGCGCGCACGGCGCAGCTGTTGACGATGAGCACGTCGGCCGTTTCTTCTCCGGCGCTGGGCGTCAGGCCCCGGGCTTCCAGCAGGTGGCGGATCTTCTCGGAATCATTGACGTTCATCTGGCAGCCGAAGGTCTTGATGAAAAAAGTCATCCTTGCGACCGGGCCAGGAGGAGCTCGGCGGCTTTCAGCACGTCGGCGTTGATGGTGCTGCCGGCCATGAGGCGGGCGATCTCGCGCACGCGCTCGCCGTTTTCCAGGAGCGCTGCCGAACTGAAGGTCTGGTTGTCGCGGAATTCCTTGCGGATGAGGAAATGGCGGTCGGCGAAACGGGCGATCTGCGGCAGGTGCGAAATGCTGATCACCTGGTTGCGGGCGGAGATCTTGCGCAGCTTCTCGCCGACGAATTCGGCGGTCTTGCCGCCGATGCCGGAATCGATCTCGTCGAAAATGAAGGTGGCGCCGGCATCGTCGCCGCTGATCGATTTCAGCACCAGCATCAGCCGCGACAGCTCGCCGCCCGAGGCGACGTCCTTCAGCCTTCCCGGCGGCTGGCCGGGGTTGGAGCTGAAATAGAATTCGATCTTGTCGGTGCCGGCCTCGGCGACGTTGTCGGCGCCGGGCTCGATCTCCTGGCAACGGATCTCGAAGCGGGCCTTTTCCATCTCCAGCAAAGCCAGCTCCCTGACGACCAGGGCGCTCAATTTTTTCGCGGCCGCGGCCCGGGCTTGCCTGAGCCGTTCCTGCAGGGCCTTGTATTCGGTGAGCGCCCGGGCGATCTCCTTCTCCGTGTCCTGCAGCGAGAAATCCAGGTTGAGCAGCTCGTCCCTCTCCCGGCGCAGCTGGGCGTATTTTTCCAGCAGTCCCTCCAGTGGCAGCTTGTGCTTGGCTTTCAGTTTTTCCAGGCGCGAGAGTTTCCCGGATATTTCGTTCAGCTCGCCTTCATTGAATTCCACCTTGCCGGCCAGGGAATTGAGGTAGGCCGACATTTCGGGCAGCTGGTTGTAGAAGCGGTCGATCTCTTCCTTGAAATGGCCGAACTCCGGGAAAAGGGACTGCAGGTAGGCGGCGGCGGAGAGCGACCCGGCCAGCAGGTTATAGACCGAGTTGTCTCTCTGGTAATAATCCTGCTCCAGGGCGTCCGCCTTCTCCAGGATGGTCTCGGCGGCGGCGAGGATTTTCAGCCGCTCCTGCCACTGCGTCTCGTCCCCGGGCTTCAGGTCCAGGCTCTCGATCTCCTGCAGCTGGAAATTCAGGTAATCGGTCCTTTCCCGCGCCTGCTTGTTCTTCTCCTGCAGCCCGTTCCAAAGCTCCTGCAGGGAACGAATGCGCCTGCATTTTTCCGCCAGCGCGGCCAGCAGCTCGCCGCTTTGCGCGAACTGGTCGAGGTAGACCTGGTGGTTGGCGGTCTGTAGCAGGAAAACATGGTCTTTCTGGCCGTAGATGTTCAGCAGTGCCTCGGCTTTTTCCCTGACCTGGGCGAAGGGAACCAGCTCGCCGTTGAGAAAGGTCAGCGACTTGCTTTTGTTGATCTCCCGGCGCAGGACGGTCTCTTCGTCGTTCAGGCAGAACAGGGCCTCGACCGTCAGCTTTTCCTTGCCGCCGCGGATGATGTGCGCCGGCGTTTTTTTGTTGAGCAGGAGCATGATGGCGTCGATGAGGATGGATTTCCCGGCCCCGGTCTCGCCGGTCAGGATGTTCAGATGCGGGGAAAAATCCAGCTCGACTTTTTCCACGACCGCCAGGTTCTCTACTTTGAGGTAGGAAAGCATCAGCCCGCGCTATATGGGAAAAAGCGTACGATCACAGCCATAATGCGTTCTCCTTGCTCGAAAAATATACGTGAAAAGGGGGTCGATGTCAAATGGATTCGAGCCGGAGAAAATGCTATACTGCCGGCAATGGGCAAGCCTATTTTACGCGTGATCCTTTCGGCGGCGGCCGTGACCTTCACCCTGAACCTGCTCTTTTTCAATTACAGCCTGCACCTCATCCTGCCGCTGCTGGCGGCCCTGCTCCTGTTGCTGGCGCTCTACGTCCTGGGGGACGTCCTGGCCGGCTGGCTGGCCATCGCCGCTCCCGGCGTCCTGGAGCGGACCGGGCTGGGCTTGATGGCGGCGGCCGCCTATTTCTACCTGGCCGGATTTTTCAAGGCGCTGAACCGCTGGACCGTGCTGCTCTTTTTCGCCGCGGCCGCCGTGATCTTCATCCGGCGGGTTTTCTTTCGTGACGGCCAGCCCCCTGCCGGGCGGAGCGGTTGGGAAAGCCTGCGGCTGTTTCTCTCCAGGCCGCCGGCCGAATTCGCCGTTTTCCTGGTTCCCCTGGCCTACGCGGCCCTGCCCCCGACGTTCTACGACTCGCTGGTCTACCACCTGGGCATCCCCAACCTTTACCTGCAAAGCGGCGGCTTCGTCTCCAGCCCGCAATTCGTTTACGCCAACACCTTCATTTATTATGAGATCTCACTGATCCCCGCCGTTTTCCTGGGCGACATGGTCCCGCGGCTGTTCCACTTTTTCCTGGGGACGGTCTTGGTGCTGGCGGTGGCGGACGAAGCGGTCGAACGCTGGGGCATCCAAAAAAAAGCGCACCTGGTCCTGCTCCTGGTCTCGCTGCCCATGACCTTGTTCCTGCTGGTCACCTGCAAGAACGACCTGGCCGGCGCCGTTTTCATTTTCCTGGCCATCCGCCAATTCCGGCTGGGGCGCTGGAAGCAGTCGGCCGTGTTCTGGGGTTTTGCCGTGGGCATCAAATATTTCAACCTGTTGCCGCTGGCGCTCTTCCTTTTGGTCGCGTTCAAGCCGTGGAAAAAAGCCGACTTGAAAAAAGGGCTGCTGGCGGGCTTGATCGTTCTGCTGGCCGTGTCGCCGCTGCTGGTTAAAAACCTGCGCTTCACCGGCAACCCGTTTTTTCCCTTCATGCACGGGACGTTCCCCTCGGCGTACTGGGACGCCGACCGTTTTCAGCGCCTGCAGGATGACGTGGGCAGGATGGCGCGCACGCCGGGCGATCTCATCCGCCTGCCTTACAGCCTCTCTTTTTTCAACAGCGGCTACGGCGGCCTGGTCGGGCCGGTTTTCCTGGTCTTCCTGCCTTTTCTCCTGCTGGGGCCGGTCCGGGACAGGAAATGGCTATTGTGGGCCTTGCTGGTCCTGCTCAGCGCCCCGTGGCTGACGGCCAGCCTGCGTTTCGTTTACATCGTTTTCGCCCTGCTGGCGATCTTCGCGGTGCGGGCTTACGAGGCCGCGGGCGGCAAGCTGCTCAAAGCGGTTTTTTATATGCTGATCGCCATGAATTTCGTCATGGGCGTCGCCATGCTGGAAAAGTTTTACCAGGCCCATTCCGTCTGGAGTGGCGCCGAAGACGGCGAAAGCTACCGCCAGCGTCTTTTCCCGGCATACCCGGTGTTCGCCTATATCAACAAGAATACGCCGCCGCAGGCCAGGATACTTCTGGCCGGCGAAGCCCGGAATTTCTACCTGAAGCGGCCGTACCGGCTTTCCACGGCGCTCGACCACTGCATATTGAAAAAATACCTGTCCAGCAGCCTGGATGCGGGGACGTTCGTCGCCGCCATGAAAAAAGACGGCTTTTCCTACCTGGTGGTCAGCTTCAGCGAGCTGGAACGCCTGCAGAAAAGCTATGCCAACCTGAGCGCCGCCGAAATGGAGAAACTGCTGCGGTTTTTGCGGACGCTGCAGCCGTTGTTCCGCCACGGCTCCGTCTGCCTTTACGAACTAGGTTAGCCGCGCTTCAGGAAGTTGTATTTGAAGATGCACCAGATGGCGTGGAATCCGTCCTGCCAGCCGATCTTTTTGCCTTCGGCGTAGGTGCGGCCGTAGTAGGAAATGGCGACCTCGTAGATGCGCAGGCCGAGCCGGGCGATCTTGGCCGTGACCTCGGGTTCGAAGCCGAAGCGGTCCTCCTCCAGCCGCACCTGCTGGATCACTTCGCGGCGGAACGCCTTGTAACAGGTCTCCAGGTCGGTGAGGTTGATGTTGGTGGCCATGTTCGACAGGAAGGTCAGGAACTTGTTGCCCAGCGAATGCCAGTAATAAAGGACCCTCTGGGCGTACGCCCCCTTGAAGCGCGAGCCGTAGACCACGTCGGCGTGGCCCGCCAGCAGGGGCGCCAGGAGCAGGTGGTACTCGCCGGGATCGTATTCCCGGTCGGCGTCCTGGACGATCACATAAGGCGCCGTCGCCTCCTGGAAACCCCGGCGCAGCGCCGCTCCCTTGCCCTGGTTGATTTCCTGCAG
>Ga0209262_10001248_pt1 | contig 10657 bp, 12 predicted proteins | sample Lowcelwee11metaG_FD_187171 | JGI IMG/M metagenome (GOLD analysis project Ga0209262, IMG submission 187171) | Freshwater pond sediment microbial communities from the University of Edinburgh, under environmental carbon perturbations - Low... | ecosystem: Environmental > Aquatic > Freshwater >...
TATCATCTCCACATTAAATGACCCCACAAAGATATCAAAACGGATCTTAACCGGTAAAAAATTTTCATCTGCAGTGAACCATATTGCCATATCTTCCTCTGTCTTGAAGACACGGCCTACCTCCGTAACGGGGTGGAACCTGTAGCATTCTATCTTGCTGCCCTTGACTTTTATGGTCTCCTTGCCCCTGTATTTCAGTATGATGGGATATAGTTCATCTGCGAACCAGGTGGTCATGCTGAATATCTCTCCGGGCACGAGCGAGTCTGCTGCGGCGAGGTGATATTTTCTGAACCAGTAGAAACAGGATACGATGTCAAGTATTCCCCTCGGGCCTGTGTGATTTCCCGAAAGATTGCTGAATAGCAGAACCGAGTCGCTTCTTGTATCGTGGTCAAAGGTTACCTCGTTGTATTTCCTGTATTTCCCCTCTGAAATATTCCTGATTGAGAAGACCGGCAGGTCTGTTTCCGGGTTTATGTAGCTTTCATAAGTGTCTCTCACCTTGTATACCGCATCGGCAACTCCTGTGGTCTTTCCTGACACTACGGCATGCCACACCTTTTCACCGTTGAAGTATCCCTCTTTCATTTCCAGGTAGGCCAGGCCGCCGTTAACGGGGCCGTATCTTATCTGGTATGACACCTTCTCACCGGGCATGTAAGGCTGCTCCTGGGCAGAAAGTAACTGCGTTACTGTCAGGAGGATCAGCAGGCCGGTGGCGAATTGTGTTCTCATTCTTCGGTTCTTCTTCTTCAGGGGATCAGCTTCCTCGGGACGGTGGCAATGAACTCCTTAAGATAGTAAGGTTCAAAATATGCAACATCCTCGAAATGCTTTTCCCTCATGGCTCTTACCGACGGGATGTGCAAATATGATGCCGTCAGTGAGAAGTCATCATCAAAGAGAGCGTTGCTGCCGGTGATTACTACGCGGCATTTTTCAGCACCGCTGCCGAAAAATATCACCTTCCCCGATTCAAGCTCAGAACGGAATGACATGTCTGTGATAATATCAGCCGATGTCTCCCTGACCATTACCCCTTCTGCTGTGAAAAGGGCGTTATAGACCTCCATGCGTCTTGCGTCAATCATGGGGCACAGGAGGGTTGTTTCCCCCTCCGGAAGTGTGTTGACTGCCAGATAGCCGTGGCACATTGCATCCAGGGTGTTGATCCCTATCAGCGGTATGCCGGCACCGTAGGCAATACCCTTGGCTACTGAAACGCCGATCCTGAGACCTGTATATGATCCGGGACCCTTGCTGACAGCCACGGCCTCAAGCGACAGGGGCGTGACTCCGGCCGTTTCAAGAAGTTCGCCTATAAGAACAGTCAGTTGTGATGCATGTGACAATCCCTTCTCCGCAACCAGGACATTAACGACCTTGTTGTGATCGCACAATGCTGCGGAACATACCGGGGTAGCTGTCTCAATGCACAGTATCATTTCTGGTGCCCGTTCCTACTCTTCCTTCTTCTTTTTCTTCTTCTCGGTGGTGAAGAGAGACTCTTTTTCGACCACCTCGATTAACGTGGAGTCGGCCAGTTTCTTGCTTATCGCACTGAATGGCTGTACTATTACCTCTTCCCCCTCCGTCAGCCCTGACATGATCTCGATTTTTACGTTATCCTGTATCCCTGTTTTTACGTCGCGCGCCAGTGCCCTCGTTCCGTCAGATACAAATACAATTGTCCGGATGTCCTCTATTCCGGTCATTTTCATTTTTGTCGTGTCAGTGCGGGTTGTCACTGCCTGGATGGGTACAGTAAGGACGTCTGTCTTTTTATCTGTGAAGATGTCAACTGAAGCCGACATCCCTGGCCTGAACGGGCTGGGATCCTTTTCGGAAATAAGGTCTTCATACGACTCGCGGAGAATATAGATCTTCACCTCGAAATTAGTCACCTGGTCAGATGTCAGCCCGACACTCTTGGCTGAGTTGGCTATCTCGGTCACAATCCCTGTAAAGTCACGGTCAAGGTAAGCATCCACCTCTACCTTGGCAGTATCACCGAGCTTGACCCTGATGATGTCATTCTCGTTTACCTCAACAACCACCTCCATGCGGTTCAGGTCGGCAACACGCAGCACTTCCGTGCCGGTCATCATGTTTGCCCCGACAACCCTCTCGCCAAGTTCCACAGAAAGGCTTGAAACGGTACCCGTCATCGGTGAATAGACAGTGGTCTTTATCAGGTTCTCATTGGCTTCCTTAAGGGTCGCCTCCGAGCTTTTAACCGAGTAGAGCGCAGACTCTCTCTCAGCTTTGGCAATCTTAAACTGTGCCTCCGCCTGCTCATATTCAGACTCTGAAATGGTCTTCTGCTCCCAGAGAGCCTTGCTCCTGTTGAATGCGAGCTCTGCCTGTATCAGCTGTGCGTCAGCCTGTGACAGCCTGGCCTGTGAGGAGCTCAGAGAGGCCGTGGCCCGGTCACGTGCCGATATATAAATCTCAGGCTTTATCTTGAAGAGGAGGATTCCCTTCTGTACAAAATCTCCCTCCCTGACTGTCAGTTCAACTATCTCACCAGAGACATCAGGACTAATCTTTACCTCTTTTTCCGGTTCTATCTTGCCGTTCGCCGTTACAGCCTCCACGATAGGATTGAGTGCTGTCTTTTCAATGGCCACCTTCACGGTCACCTCTTTGCCAAACCAGCCCTGCTTCTTTCCTACGGCAGCCAGGACCAGCAAAAGGATTACAACGGGAACAAGAATCTTAAGGAGTTTATTGTCTTTCATGACTTATTGATTTTCAGATTGATTAGCTAAAATGGTTATATGTTCCAGAGTCAATGGTATTCCCCTGTAGAAATCGAGCACCTTGGTTTTGAAAACATACTCGTATTTGGCCTGGGCCATCTCACTCTGGGCATTCAGCAGCTGTGTCTTTGACAGGTTGTAATCGACAGCTGTGAGCATGCCGACATTCAGTTTCTGTTCTGCGTAGCGGAATGCCTCTTCCATGGAGGCGACGGCCTTCTGGGTCGAGTAGAACTTCTTCATTGCCCCCCTGGCATCGGTATATGCCTGCTGGATATTCTTATAGAGCTGCTTCCTGGTATTTTCGAGTGTATACTTCGAGTTTTCAATACCAAGCTGTGAGTTTTTTATTCGTGTATTAACCATCCATCCGTTCAGGATCGGGATGTTAAGGGAGAGGCCAACAGAAGCGTTCCTGTTGATATCCATCTGGGTCCAGAAGTCATAAGGTTCCAGGGTATTTATATCAATCCTGTTGTCTGAGTAGGAGGTGCCAAGCGATGCGCCAAGCGATAGCTGCGGGCTTCTGCCCCCCTTGGCTATGGCAAGGTCATACTCGGCGCCCTTAAGTTTATACTCGGCACTGAGAACTTCCGGTCTGATCTTCTCTGCCACCCTGAATATTGAGTCGGGGTTCCCCTCGTAAGTAGCCGGGCTAAGGGCAATGGTGGGTACCTGTATCGCAAAATCCTCGGCTGAGGGCAGCTCAAGCAACTGGGCAAGGGTGAGGTACGAAATGGCCAGCTGGTTCTGCAGAGTTATAAGCTGAACCTCCTCGCGGGCAGCCTGGGCCTCGATATCAAGAAGATTGCCACGGGCAAGACTGCCGGCATCGACAAGTTTTTGCGTCCGGTCTATCTGCTGCTGTGTCATCTCAACCTGTGCGAGAGTGGTGTTTACGAGTTCATGATTCAGCAGTATCTGAAGATAAGCCAGGGCAACATTAAGAGAGATGTCGTCCCTGAAGCCTTCGAGATCCTGTTCGCTTGCAAGAAGCTCATACTGGTTCTTTTTGATGGTATTGAGGTTGACAAGACCATTGAATAATGACATGTTGCTCCCTGCCGAGAAGTTGCTTGACTGAACCGTTTCGTTTTCCGTATAGCGGTTAGTCGTCTGGTCAAGAGCACGGCCAAAAGCGTAGCGGTGTGAGGCACTCCCGTTAAGTGATGGCAGCAGATCAAGCTTTGACTGCTCAAGGGTCGATTCCTGGTACTGTGTAACGATCTCCTGCTGCTTGATCTGAATATTGTTCTCAAGAGCATGGGCTATGCACTCCTCAAGAGTCCACTCCTTCTGCTGTGAATGCAGAAGTACCGGGCTCATCAAGGCGACTAGCAACAATAGAAAGCATTTTATTTTCATGTTGACTGAAATATTGACAATTAATGAAGCTACGAAGATAGGAAATTGATCAGTACAACAAAGACTATTTAGATATTCTCTTGCTGCATAAGAGGTGAAATAGAGTCCTGGTTTTTTAGCTATATTTGCCACCGGTGACCTGGAATTTTTAATTTAACACATAAAATAATGACTAAGAAAGGATTAAATCTCGAGCCCGGTGTGATATCCGGAGAGGATGTACGTAAGCTGTTTGATTATGCCAACCGTAATGACTTTGCCATTCCGGCGGTAAATGTTATAGGGACTGATTCCGTTAATGCTGTTCTGGAGACTGCCCGCGAAGTCAATTCGCCTGTCATCATACAGTTCTCAAATGGCGGCGCTCACTTCTTCGGGGGCCAGGGGCTGCCAAAGGATGGTCATACGGGAGCCATTGCAGGGGGAATCTCAGGTGCCCTTCATGTGCATAACGTGGCTGAGTATTACGGTGTGCCGGTGATACTTCACACTGATCATGCTGCCCGCAAGCTGCTGCCATGGATAGACGCACTGCTGGAGGCAGGCGAAGAGTTCTATGAGACTAACGGAAAGCCCCTCTTCAGCTCGCATATGCTTGACCTGTCTGAGGAGCCGCTGAAGGAGAATATCGAAACATGCAAGACATATCTGAAGCGAATGGAGAAGCTTGGCATGACCCTCGAGATTGAGCTGGGAGTGACGGGAGGCGAAGAAGACGGTGTTGACAACACCGGTGTTGACAGTTCAAGACTGTATACCCAGCCGGAGGATGTGGCATATGCCTATGAAGAGTTGCTGAAAGTGTCTCCTAATTTCACCATTGCCGCATCGTTCGGCAATGTGCACGGTGTGTACAAGCCGGGAAACGTGACACTGAGGCCTGAGATACTGAAGAACTCGCAGGAGTATATTCAGAAGAAATACAAGACAGGGCCCAACCCGGTGAACTTCGTCTTCCACGGCGGCTCGGGATCGGAGAAGCATCTTATCACAGAGGCAATAAAATACGGTGCCATTAAGATGAACATTGACACTGACATGCAGTGGGCATTCTGGGCCGGAGTAAAAGATTTCTACGAGGCAAAGAAGGGCTATCTGCAGGGCCAGATAGGCAATCCCGAGGGAGAGGACAAACCCAATAAGAAGTACTATGACCCGCGCGTATGGCTTCGCAAAGGGCAGGAGACCTTCATTGCAAGACTTAAGGAGGCCTTTGCCGACCTTAACGCGCTCGACAGGATGTAATACTTATTAGTATCATAACATAAAGCAGACCAGCTACTTGCAGCAGGTCTGCTTTTTTATTGTTGATAATTCACAATTCCGGCAGCCTGCATTGCCGTTGTTCGGGGCTATTTTAGTATAAAATTTAAAGCAGTCTTGAAAAGGGTTCAGTACACTGAGGAGAAGATAAGGAGGACGACTACGCTCACCCTGAGGCTTAACCAGAGGGAGGCGAGGGCTTTGAATGTGTACTGCAAGCGATTCAGGGTGAGGAGCAAATCGGATTTTATGCGCAGGACAATAATGCAGGCAATAATCGGGAGGTTTGATGTCGAACACCCCACATTATGGGAGCAGAGCGAGATGACTCTCTTCTCGCAGGATTCGAAAAATAACTGAGATTTTTAAACCTTAAGGCATATTTTATTATTTTTGTGTATAACATGCAATGGGGGGATCATTGCCTTAATACCGGATGACACTGGAAACCAAAAGAATAGAGGCAACAAAAACTACGCCTGAAGTTTTACTCAGCGAGGGGCTCATTGAGATCAGGGGCAGGTCGATACCGGAGAGTGCCGCTGACTTTTACCGGCCCATCGAGGAGTGGGTGAGTGAGTATGTTTCGCGGCATGATATCAAGACTCGGGTGGTCTTGTCGTTTGATTTCATCAACACTGCCTCCACGAAGTGGGTTTATGGCATTATCAGGAAGCTGGCCCTCTACCGTGATGTTCATGACAGGATGTTGATAGAGTGGTTTTACGAGAATGGTGATGATGAGCTCTACGAGCTGGGACAGATAATCAGGTCATTCATTGACTGTCCGTTTATCTGTTACGAGACTGAGCAATCCTGAGAATTCAAAAATTATATTATTTTTGCACCGCCTTATCAGGCACCGATTGACCCATGGTGTAATTGGTAACACGTCTGATTTTGGTTCAGAAGAGTCGGGGTTCGAGCCCCTGTGGGTCAACAAAGAAGCCGGCATTTGCCGGCTTCTTTGTTGACGTGCTTCAGGAGAAGCAGAGGGGCGATAAGCTGCGAGCGGAGCGTCAGTGACATATACCGGCCTGTCAGCATTGGTAGCTATTCCTGGTTTTCCCGGATTGATTTCATAACTATATCGTTGAAGCTCTTCAGTCGTTGCCTGTCGTTTTCCTTAAGTTCCGGACAATTAGACAAGAGCTTTTCAGTAAATAATTCTCCGTCTTTTACCGGATCATCATCACTTGAAAGTAATATTTCCCAACCCACAAATGATGCCCAGGAATTGAAGTTTTCCTTTGAAATATTGGCAGACAGATCCATGAATTCCGAAGTATAGATTTCGACGTATTTCATTGCCGGTGTGCCAACCATTTCTGCCAAAGCACCATCTGCTTTCTCAAGAATTGTAATAAAAACTTTGAAATAGAATTTTCTGTCATCAGCATTCTTTGATAAAAGACTATCCATTACCCTGAATGTGACATCATTATCCGTTGGCTGTATTTTATTATCCAGAATCATTTGCCCAATCTCTTTGGGGCTTTTGTCTGCCAGCCAGGAGGGGTGAAGTGGATTGTTTAATGTATCGCCGTTCTCAGATTGTTGATTTTTACCGGTCTTTTCAATTGGGTAAGATCCTTTTTCTGCTTCTTTTGAGGCACTTTCCTTTTTGGGGCTGTTACAAGCCATTAAGACAAGCAGGAAGATCGGAATTATTGGATACTTCATATTGGTCAGGTTGATTTGCAATTTTTTATACCGCGTGTTAAGGGCTGTTATATTGTAAACAATCAGTATTTCTATCCACTTTTAATGGGCTAATTTTAATCCAACAATACCTATTACGATTAATAAAGCGGAAAGCAATCTCCATGCACTTGCAGAATCGCCAAAGTAAATTATTCCAACAATCAAGGTTCCAACTGCACCAATTCCCGTCCATACAGCATAAGCCGTCCCTATTGGAATAGTTTTCTGAGCAAGCCACAAAAGTAATCCGCTTAAACTCATTGAAACTACAGCTATTACGATTCCCCAAAATTTTGATGGCATTGTCTGGGTTAATTTCAATCCTAATGGCCATCCTATTTCAAAAATCCCTGCAAAAATCAAGTATATCCAGTTCATTTTATCTTCCTTAATTATCAATTAAAAATAATTCATTTATTAAATATTTTCAATGCCTCCTTGTTTCATACAGACATATAGAATTCAGAGTTAAATATATTCAGTCAGAATGAAATTCCCAACCCCATTCCGGCAGGAATGAACTGAGGGTCACCCTCTCCGACAACATTTCTGTAATTGAGCGGAATGTCAAGTTTTATTCTGAAGGTGAAGGCAATTCTGTGTTTTACTGGCAGCGCCAGCCTGTAGCCAAGTAAAAAATAGCTGATGCCATCCTTTTCAGGATGATCAAATATCAGTGTCCCTCCAATTCCGCATTCCAGGAAACTAGAACCCCTGCCCAGATTTCCCGAAAAATGGAAGGGCAGTGTGGTATACTTGGTCTCATCGTCAGATAATGCCGATCCCATGCCTGCGCCAGCGGATAGAAAGAATGACTTGTCTCTGCCAAACAGCCTTTCATACTCAAAAGACATATAGGTGGCCCCACCGCCTACACTCCAGAAAATTGCATTCATGGGTCTCACTGGCAGTGATACGTCAGAGACTTGCGCAGTGACTGATAGCGAATTGCAAAAAATGGCAAAAACAAGTGCGCTGTATTTATTAAAGTCAGACATGCTTAAATAAAAGTATGTTACTCCTCCGGCTGCAAATGTCGTCTGTCAGGAAATTAAAATAACATCAAAAATCAGCCTGTACCTCTTTCAGTTCATGAAAATACCCAAAGCGGATGCGTCGCTTTTCTTTTCAGCAGGGCTCTGTTCAGGGTTTCATTATGGCATGCCAGCAGCCTCTTTGGCTCTGCCTGCCAGTTGTGCAATCCATTGCCAAGACAGTCGCGGAAATGGCTGCAGTCAGCACACTGGCCTCTCTTTGCCCAGGTTCTGTCTCTGAACGGTTCGTACTTCCGCTGCCAGACCTCGTAGAAATTATCTTTATAGATGTTTCCCTGGGAGAAGGCTCTGTCAACATTCGGACATGCCGACACTGAGCCGTCAGCCAGGATTGAGGCAATGTTTATTCCTGCCCTGCAAAAGAAGCACGCATCCCTGACCTTCCACTCATACTGGCCAACGTACCCTTCGCAGCTGAATTTGACATCGATACGCTTCTCTTCCCGGGAGGTGCAGATGAAATCCATAAGGGTTAAAAACTGATCATCACTGAGGTGAAGTTCCGGATTATTTTCTGCCCTGCCTATCGGGGCGATTGTAAACAATCGCCAGGCCCTGACTCCTTGATGGATAAGAATATCCATTATCCGGTCAAGTTCACCTATGTTCACCGGGTTTACGCATGTCACCACATCGAAATTGAGGCGTGGTGCTCCGGAGGCCAACCCTATGGCATTCATGACTCTTTCGAAGCTAACCGGTGAATTCCTTAGCCAGTTATGAGAGTGTTCCAGTCCGTCAAGGCTCAGGGTCAGTGCTCCAAGCCCGGCATTAAGTAATGAAATGTGCTTTTTCTCATCATACAGCATTCCGTTGGAAACCAATGACCAGCGCATACTGCGTTTACGGATCTCTCTTCCGCATGATTCGATGTCATTGCGTAAAAGAGGCTCACCTCCGGTCATTACAACTGTAAAATTCGGTGCAGGATTACTGATAGTATCAACTGCCGATAAAAAATCTGCCAGGGGCATGTCGTGATATGCCCCTGATTTAGAGCAGTCGCTGCCGCAGTGGAGACAGTTGAGGTTACATCTTGTGGTACACTCCCAGAAAAGATAATTCAGCTCATGCTTCCTGATGACCGTCTGTCTAAATTTTCTGAAGAGTGCTCTTTTGACAGGTACAAGCATTTACTTCTCTTCCAGATGAATCTTCAGATACAGGTGATCTGTAAGGCCTGAAACAATGGTGTCTTTGCTTTTAAAAGAGCCGTTTTCAAAAGCATCTGTGTCTTCAAACACGATTCTGATATTTTGCGATGAGTTGGTATAAAATCCAAACCTCCCGCTTTCGTCCGTGATGACATATTGCTTTGAATCAGGGACTGCGACATTAATTCCCTTGATCGGCAATCCTGTCGTTTTTGCTTTGACTTCACCTTCAAGATAGAGGTCAGCTCCGAAGTCCTGTGGCGTTCCGTAACATGCCTGGAATACGAACAAGGCTGTGGTGAAACTCAGTCCGCCGATGATCCTTCTCAACCAGTTGCTTTTCATTTTTCAGTGTATTTGGTCGGTTGCGTAAGTACCTCATATACAAATTTACGGCTTTGAAATCCTCAAGTCAAATTTATGTTTGACGCTGTTTGCAGAATGAGGCTCGCTATTCCTCAACCAGGCTCCAGACCTTCTTGGTTTTAAGCTCTCTGAACTGGATAATGCCGACACTCTCTGCGATCCAGACCTGGTATACCCATGGCTTGTAATAGTTCAGGGCAGTGTCCTTCTCAAGTTTCAGGACGTTGTCATATTCCTTATAACCGTTGTCGAAGCTGTCCAGCAGGTCGACAGTTTTATAGAAATTAACTGTTATTTTACCCTCCCTGGCCTGGAAACTGAAGTCTGCCGAGCCACTGTACAGAATATTATTGTCTGCATCCCTGACGTCATCTCCCCTAATGGTATAAGTGTAATCGGCCTCCTTTACCTGGTCATTCAGGGACATACTGTAGACCATGATTTCAGGCAAGGGAGGATTGCCGGAGATTTGGGCGATGGCATCAGAATGGCAATAGGGTTCTATTATCCACGATGATGTCTTGTACGGTTCTGACCTGAAGGTTTCCTCAACGTGCAGCATGATTATACCGGAACCGTCTGTGAAGAGGATTTCAGAGCCGGACACGTAAGGTATCCAGTTCATATGTTCATCAGGATATCCCGGGCAGTTTGTCCTGTAGCATCCTGACAGCAAAAGTATCCACGTCAGCAGGAAGGTCATCCTCAGAAATGCCTTAAAAGATACTCTAAGCATCTGTTTTGTTTTACGACACACAAAGTTAGGCCAGAATAATGCCTGAGTCAATTTTATTTCTGATGATTCTTTTCAGCAATGACCAGCATCTCAAAATCTTTGGTTGTCAGCTTGTCATTGCGTGAGAAGGCCCCCAGTTTCGCGCCGAATATTTCAATTTTACTGAATCCGAGGCTCTTCAGCAACCAGGTTATCTCGCTCGGGATGTAGTACCTCTCGTTGCATTCAAGCTGCCTGACGTTGCCTGAG
>Ga0209262_10001249_pt1 | contig 10655 bp, 10 predicted proteins | sample Lowcelwee11metaG_FD_187171 | JGI IMG/M metagenome (GOLD analysis project Ga0209262, IMG submission 187171) | Freshwater pond sediment microbial communities from the University of Edinburgh, under environmental carbon perturbations - Low... | ecosystem: Environmental > Aquatic > Freshwater >...
GGCGGCCACGGCAGGCTGAGCGGCTCGCTGGACACGCTGCCGCCGAGCAGTTGAACGTGCAGTGCATGCACGTTCAGCGACTGCGCCGCGAGGGCCAGGTCGACGTTCAGGTCGGCCAGCGGCGTGCCGGTGGCCAGTTCGCCGCGTTGCGCAGCAAGCTGGATGCGGCCTCGCAGCGGCTTTATTCCGTCGAGCTGCAGCTTGATCTGAACAGCTTCGGCGCGCGCCTGTTCCCAGCCGAGAGCGGCATCGCGCACCTGCAAACTGCCTTTGGCGTCGAAACGCAGGCGCGGCTGCGTACACCAGTCCATCTTGAAGCGAGCATCGGCCGCACCTGCCTGAAAATCGAGCGTGAGCAAGGCGTGCGGACGCGGCTGCAGCAACTTTCCCAGTGTCTGCAGGGCGTGCTGCATCGTCAGCGTGGCTTCGCCGCAGCCTCGTGAAAGCGTGTGCGTTCCGACAAAGCGGAGCACTTCTGTCCCCTGCAACTGCAAAGTACCATCGGTGCGCAAGGTGCTGCCCTCAAGGTGCAGGCGAGCGCGCAGAGCGGGGGCCGGCCAGGTACCGATCCGCATGGCGTCGGCCGACAGCGACAATTCACCCTGAGCGCCCTGAGGCCCGGCCGGGCGGAATTTCACCAGACGCAGGCGGCTCGGGCCGAGCGTCAGCGTCTCGGCCGAACCCCGCGTCACTTTCAGTTGCGGGCTGCTGGCCTCGCCATTCAAGGCCAGGTTTTTCCAGAAATCGCCGTCAGCCTGAGTTGCCGCTTCGGCTTTTATTTCCCAGGTGGACTTGCCCACGGTCAGCGGCGAGTCTCCCAACCACGCCAGTCGCTGGACGTCGAGCTGCAAGGCCAGCGCGCTGCGTACTTCGACCGAGCGCGACCAGTGCAGTGTTACCTTGCCCACCGCCTGCATGCCGTGCATCTGGAAGGCATCCCGCTGCCACTGCTTCAGTTGCCCTTTAATGCGCAGTTGGACTTCGGCGGCGCGCCAATCAGCCAGTCCCGCACCGCCGTGCACCCTGACGTGCTGTACCGCGCCCTCCCATTGCCCCCATTGGGGCGAGCCCCCGGCGAATGGAAACTCGGCCTCACTCTCCGCCACCCCATCGTCCATTCGAATTGCAAAGGCCCGCTCAAGGTGACCGCTTGCCTGCAGCGATGGCTCCCCGTCAGCAGTCACCTGCCAGCGCAGCCCCGGCTGCAATTCGAGCCGGGCGTGTGACGCTTGCCAGGCAAAGCCCAATTTCCCGGCCAGCGCGAGTACCAAGGGATTCGCTGTCCCCGTCGTCTGCAGGTGGGCATCCGTAAATTCCGCTTCACCGCTGAGCGCACGGATGGTTCCGGCCGCCTCACCCAAAAGCGCTTCCGCCTTCAGCATTGCCGTGCCGCCTGTTGCGGTCAACGGCATGGCCAGGCCAAAAACGCGGCCCAGTTCGCTCAGCGCAGGAAGCGGCAACTGGGCGACGAGACTTGCCGGTTGTTGGTCGGGCTGGCGAGCGATGTGCAGCCGCGCCTCTGCAGCCGGGCCGGCGGCGGGCAACCACTCGGCATGGATTTCAAGCCCGTTGGCGGGAAGTTGCGGTTGACTCGCCGTTATCCGCAACAGGTCGGCAGCCGGTCGGAATTCCATCTGCAACTGCCCCGCAGTCTGTCGGAAACGCAATTTGCCCTGCGCTTCCAGCGGCCTACGCTCCGGCCAATGAACCGTTACCCGCAGGTCGCCGACTTGCGCCTCGCTCAACGGCAGCGGGGGCCACTCAAGTTGCGGCCAGGGTGAGAATTGTGGCGCTTGCCCGGGGGAAATCTCCAGCTCGCCGCGGGTAATATCCAGGCGCTCGATATGGCGATCTGCCAGCGAATAGTCGACTGCGACATCGTGCAGGACAATCCTGAAACGGTGGCCGCCGGCACTGTGATAAATGGCATGTACTTCGCGCAGATGCGCGTGTCCGCCGCCGACTTGCTCGATATCGACGCGCAATGTATCAAGGCCCGGGATCGCCAGCCAATGTTCTGCCGCCAGGCCGAGCAGTCGCGGCAGGGCGAGCCAGAGCAGAAGTAGCCCGAGCAGGACGGCCAGCAGCCAATGCACAAGGCGTCGCAAACAAATTTGATGCATGTGTCGAGGATACCGCCCTGCAGGTCGCCTGGGGAGCCTAACCGGATCAGCCGGGCTTGCTGCAAGCACAGACGCTGCGGACTCGCGGGCGCGCCGGGTAAATGACATGACGAAAGTCACGGCCCCAAGCCGTCAGATGCCCTTCGATAATGGAAGAAGCGACAGCAAACCAATTTCACTCTCACGAATTGTAAATTCGCTGCCGGAAACCTTGTGCGGCGACGATCTTCAACCAAGAAACGCGCTTCCTGTGGTTTTAGAAGGCCGCCGTCAACGTCATCACAAATTACCTGTTTCGTCCCTGACCCTGACCCGACTCGCGCTCCTTGTCCTGCCCTTGACCGCGACCCTGCTCGTGGGGGGCTTGCTGCTGATGCTGCGCAGGGGCTTGCCGTGCCGGTTGCATTTGATCCCGGTCTACCGGACCTTTCTGTTGATCAGGAGATTGGGTTGGGGCCGGCTGCTCGCAAGAGACACGCCGCAAAGTCCGTACTGCTCTGATGTTCGTTGCCATTCGATTGTGTGCGAGCCGGGCGCATCAATCCGTTCGCTACCGCACATAGAAAGGACTCCTTCATGGCTACGGCCGCCCCCCTGCCGTGGCGGAACGCCATGTACCGAGGCGCTGGCCGACCGCGGTATCGACACGGCTCAGGAAGGTGCTGGCCACCGCGCAACTGTTCGGGATGCCCGCCGCCGTCCAGCCAGGCTTGCGCACCCCGTAGATACGCCTGGGCCACAACCTCGTACTGCGCCAGTGAAAAGATCAGCATGACGTTGACCCGGAGGCCTGCTGCGGTCAACTGCACGAAAGTGCCAATTCCTGCGGGCGCGCCCGGCACCTTGATGAGGACGTTGCCGCCGCACACCGTTTGGCACAAACGGTGTGCGGCGGCAACGGTCGCGACCGTGTCGGACCCCAGTTCGGGCGGCAGCTCCAGGCTGACGTAACCGGTCTCGCCGGCACTGTCGGTGTAGACAGACTGAAGCAGAGCGCAGGCCGCCTGAATGTCGGCGATGACCAGCGATTCGTAACAGGCTTCGGCGTCCAGTCCAGCCCCGCGCAGGCGTTCCAGATCGTTCCGGTAATCGGGACTGCGGCAAACGCTTTTTGCTGGCAACTTCCAGGTCGGCGGGTCACGCGCTGTTCCACGCATCTTATGTTCGCCAGCGAACAGACAGCCGGTATGAATACGTCCAGCCTGATATCAGGCGTCGAGGCCAATGCCATATCAAGTTGTTTTCTCTGCTCAATTGGTCCGTTGCCGTGATCTGGCCGTTACCGGATGACGTGGCCCACAGCCCGCGCTGTGAGTTGCGTCGGCCAAAGCCGGGGAACTTGAATAACGAAGAGGTATGCCATGCTTTATACGATCGCTGTTGTACTGCTTATACTGTGGGTTCTCGGACTCGTCTCCTCCTACACCTTGGGAGGTTTTATCCATATTCTCGTGGTCTTCGCCGTCGTCATGATCCTGGTCAACCTGATCAGCGGGCGGCGCGGGTTGTAAACTAATGCTCGAATTGCCGGCGCCATGATCCAAATCGAGTTGCAGGTTGATTTGAACTACGAGATCGACGGGGGTGGCGCCGATTTCGTGTTCAACGTCCATGCGGTGAACACGCCGCACCAGGCAGTTTCGGACGAACGCCTGACCCTGAGCCAGCCCATCCCGCAACGGATGCATACGGATCCGGTCACCGGCAATCGTTACCTTTATGTTCGCGCAGAACCTGGCGAGCTGAAGCTTTCCTACGCGGCCACGGTTGATCTCGTGCACTACTTTGCCGACCCGGCGCAGATCGCCGAAGTGCCAGTGCGGGATATTCCGCCCGAAGTGATGGGCTATATCTATCCCAGCCGCTATTGCCAGTCGGACCGTCTCATCAAGCTGGCGACCAGGATATTCGGTGGACTCGGCCAGGGGTACAGCCGGGTTCAGGCCATTCGCGACTGGGTCAATCGGCATGTCACGTTCACCTCCAACAGCTCGAACTCGAATACGTCAGCGGTCGATACGCTCATCGAGCAAGTGGGGGTATGTCGTGACTTCGCCCACCTGATGATTGCGCTATGCCGCGCTGTCAACATTCCGGCGCGCTTTGCGACCGGCACCGACTACGGCGCCGACCCGGCGCTCGGCCCGCCCGACTTCCAGGCTTACGTCGAGGTCTACCTTGGCCACCGCTGGTATATCTTCGATCCGTCCGGCACCGGCATCCCAATGGGCTTCGTGCGCTTCGGCACCGGACGCGATGCGGCCGACGTAGCTTTTGCGACCATTTTTGGCGGCGTCAGGGCGCATGCCGCAATTATTCGAGCCGCGGCCATTGAAGACCAGGCCAGCGTTCTGGTGCTCCCGCATCATTGCCCGGAAGCGCTGTCTACCGACAGTGGCTTGGGGATTGCATAACGGGCCTGATCCAAAACCCCGTTTTTTCTCGACGTTCAAGGCCTGTGGTCTAAAGCAGCCGCTGCCACAAACTGGCACCCCACTCCTTTATGCGCAGCATCAGGGATCGCTTTTCCCAGTTCTCCAGCGTGATGGCCTCCGAAGCCTCGAGGTCGCGGGCAATCATGGTCTTCATTTGCTGGGCGAAGTCATGGCCCAGGACTACGGCGTTGACCTCATCGTTGTCGAGAAAACTGCGCCAATCGAGGTTGGTCGAGCCGACACACGACCAGACGTCGTCGATGAGTGCAGTCTTCGAGTGGAGCAACGCCCCGCGTCGCTCGTAAATCTTGACGCCAGCTTTCAGCAAGGCGGAATAATGCGAGCGGCCGGCATGAAAGACAATTTGCGAGTCGCTATGGCCGGGCAATATCATCGTCACAGCGAAGCCCCGCCCGGCCGCATCGGTCAGCGCCTTGAGCAACTGGGGATCGGGAACGAAGTAGGCATTGGTCAGGAAGATCTGCTTTTCGGCATTACCGATGGCCGAGATCAGCGTCAGGTAGATCAGGCTATACGGGTCGTCCGGCGTACTGCCGATGGCGCGCACGATATCCTTGCCTTGCGCGGTCAACTCGGGGAAATAGTCCTTTTTGGCCAGCGGCTTGCCGTGCTGCTTTTCCCAGGTTTCGATAAACAGCTTTTGCAATTCACCTACCGCTGGGCCTTCGATCTGCAAGTCGGTATCGCGCCAGGGGACTTTGTTTTCAGTAGCTTTCCCGGCGCGTCGGACCCCCGAACCCGACGAGTAGACGCTGCTGATGTTGATGCCGCCGATGAAGGCCACCTGCCCGTCGACCACCAGCAATTTCCGGTGATCGCGGTTGTTGATCTGCCATGGCGCCGTGGCGTCGAGCGGGTTGATCGGGTTGAATTCGAGGACGTTGACACCGCCCTCCTGCAGGCGGTCGAAGAAAGCCTTCGAGGTATTGATGCCGCCGAAACTGTCGTAGATCAGGTTGACCTGAACCCCGCGCCGCTGCTGTTCAAGCAACAAATCTGCGAACTGTCGCCCAATTTCATCGTCCTCGATGATGTAGGACTCCAGGTTGATATGGTCGCGGGCGGCACGGATTGCGGCAAACATCGCGCCATAGGTTGCGTTCCATCCTGCAACAGGACAACTTTGTTGCCCGTGATCAGCGGGCTGCCGACGATGGCCTGCTCAAGCGCAATCTGCTTGTCCAGGATATCGATGTCGCCGGACTTGCGTTTCAGACCGGCAACGATCGCTGCGTTTTTCTGCGCCGAAAGCGGACCACTCGCATTCTCGAACCTGGCGGCCTGCCTGGCGTGCTCATCGATCAGGGCATCGGTATCGGGGAGCGCAGCGCAACCTACCGTGAAAATCAGGCAAGCCGTCGCTACTGCAGCCAATTTATAAATACGCGCAAGCATATTTCACCTGAAACACAAAAATGAACACCGTGTCCATTCCGGCATGTCGAGGGGACATGACCATGTCGGCCTGACCGGTAATTAAGACGGAACTCTAAGTTTTGAATCGATAGTCGTCCGCCGAATAGAGCTTCCATGATCCGTCGCCTGTCAGCTCCAGCACCTGCGGGTGATATTTCAGGATCGATGGGCGATGGCCGACGCTGACCATCGTCGCGCCACTCGCCGCCAGTTCCTTGTAGAGATTGTCCTCGTTGGCAATGTCCAGGGCGCTGGTCGCTTCATCGAGGATAACGTAGCGCGGCGCGGCGATCAGGACACGGGCGAAAGCCACACGCTGTTGCTCGCCCACGGACAGCACCTTGGCCCAGTCCAGTTCGGTGTCGAGGCCGCCGAAACGGCTGGCCAGGTCGGGCAGGTTGACGCGCTCAAGCAAGGCCTGAAGTTCTTCATCCGATATCTTCATGTCGAGGTGCGGATACAACAACTGGCTGCGCAAACTGCTCAGCAGCATGTAGGGGCGCTGCGGTAAGAACAGCATCTCCCCGGCTTCCGGCCGGATGATGCGACCACTTCCGCTGCGCCAAAGCCCGGCGATGGCGCGCAACAGCGAACTTTTCCCGCAGCCGCTGGCGCCGACGATCAGCACCCCCTCGCCGGGATTGATTGCCAGCGAGAGGTCGCTGATCAGCGTCCGCGTGTGGTTCGGCGTTTGCAGGGTCAGATTTTCAATGGATAGCCGGGAATTCTGGACCAACTCGATGAGATGCCCGGGCCGTTGTGGTCCACGGTCTTTTCCGGTCAAAACCTTCGCGAAGCTGTCGAGACGATCGATTCCGGCGGCAAAGCGACTGAAATTCTCGAAGTTGTCGACGATCACTGTCAGCGCGACCAGAATTGCGGCAAAGGCACCTGCCGCCTGTACCGCCCGCCCGACCTCCAGATCGCCCGCGAGCACCTGCCCGGCAATGATCACGTAGGGCAAGATGATGGTCATCAAACTGTAGCTGTACTGGAAGAGATTCAGATTCAGTTGAACCCGGATCAGCTTGCTGAAATTGCTGAAAGCCGCATTGAAATACTCGCCAATCTGCAATGATTCCTGAGCCTCGCCACGATAGAAGGCGATGGCTTCTGCATTCTCGCGGATGCGCACCAGGCTGAAGCGAAAATCGGCTTCGCGCCTGAGTTGGTAAAAGTTGAGGCCGATCAGAATCTTGCCGAAGACCAGGGCGGTAATCGCCGTACCGGCGATTGCGTAAATCAGCAGAAACACAACGAGCGCTTTGGAAATTGACCAGAGAACACCGCTGAACGCTATCAGTTGCAGCACGGCACCAATTAGGATCAGCAAGAAGAAAAGGGATTTCTGGGTAAAGGTATTGATGTCTTCGGCAATCCGCTGATCCGGATTGTCGATATCGGGGTTGGCGTTCAGCTCGTAATAGGCACGCTTGCTGAAGTAGCTGGCGAGAAAATCCCGTGTCAGCCAGCGCCGCCAGTGAAGGCCCAGCTTGTCCCGGACGTAGTAGTAGAAAGCGTAGATCGGCACTGCCACTACCAGGGCAGCCAGGCACTGGAAGATGGATGTCCAGAACCGGTCTGCGTCCTTGGCCGCCAGCGCCGACGTGAACTCGCCGGTCAGGGCGTTGAACAGCACGGCGAATCCCGTTTGCCCCAGCAGCAACAGGACCAGAAGGACCAGCAGGCCTCTGGCTTGCAATTTCTCATCGCGGAACCAGTAGGGTGCCGCCAGCCCCCTGAAGTGCTGCCATAGCCGGAAATTGAAACGGGTCATAGGCATCTGCCGGCACTCAATTCAGTGGCTAGTCCAATGAAGGCGTCACTTCCCATTGCCCACAAAGGACGCCTTGGCGGGATTTCCGGAGCTGCCGGCACGGATGCGTTTGTTTTGCCAAATACCGCCAAGTTGCACGGCGATCTGATAGGTCCCTGGCGGCAGCTTGAGGTAAAGCAGAGGACCTTCGCTGACACCGGAATAAAGCTCCCGCCCGTTGAGCTTGGACACCGTAAACGGAATGTCGGCCAGATAGCTGCCCTGGCGGTTGCTGAACATCAGATGCACGTTATAGGCTGGCGCCGCCTTGCGCATTTCATTGCGCGCTTCGTCACTGACTCCACCGCTTATCCAAGGGATCTGTTCTTGCGGCGCGCTGGTCAGGTCTTGCCTGGCCGCTTGACCGGCCGTCTCGGCCCACACCGGTGCCCAGCAAGTGGCGACAACCAGCGCCAGCAAACCGCCGCGCAGGGTTTTAACGATAGTTGCCATGTTTGCGGCCCTCGAAGTCATCATGGTGACTAGAATTTCGTTCTTGGTAACGTGGCGCGTATTGCTTGTTGTACCAGCTGTCCTTCACAAAGTAGACCCGCTGGTTGCAGGCCCCATAGGCACCGCAGTGCTTGTCCCAGTTCCTAGCGTGTCCTGGCGGGACGCGCAGGTACTTCGGCGGGGTGTCATAGGCGACACGCGGTTGGCGATAGATGACTTGGGGCGGCGGATATCCGCCGATGTCGAGTTGGCCGTAGAAGCCGGGTTGGCCGATACTGACCGAGACGCCAACGTCGCTGGCATTCGACGAACCGGTTACAGCAACCAGCAAAGCAGCGAGCAGAATCAATTTCATTTTGTATGTCCTTCTTATGTTCCAGCGACTACTTCTTCTCGCCCTTGGCAGCATCCTGGATGTTGTCACCGGCCTTCTCGATCTTTTGACCGACGGTTGCGGCTGCCTTATCTACTTCCTTGCCAGCCTTTTCGACCGGTCCTTCCTTTGGTTGACATCCGTACACGCCAACGAACAAGGTGCTCACGAGCACGAGAACACTGAGGGTTTTTCCTGATTTGATCATTTTCATCTCCTGCTGAGAATTGTCCTGAATGGGAGAGACTGTATGGATATCGCCTACAAGCGAATCCACCAGGCGATCAACAGTAATTCCCCAACCTCGTTGGCCGGCGCATCGCTGTTGACCATCACTCGCCCTTACTTGCTGACCTCATGGCCAACGACACCGCCGACAACGGCGCCACCGATGGTTCCTGCTGCACTGCCGCCGGTCAGAACGGCACCGGTGACGGCGCCGGCGCCAGCACCGATCGCGGTATTTTCGCCCTGCGACATGCCGGCACAACCGCCCAAGCCAAGCAACATGGCTGCTGTAACGGCAAGGAGTGCGGATCTCTGGATTGTCTTCATGGGATTACCTCTTTCTCAATCAACTTACTTCGATCCCGGCCATTTCTGGCCGGGTGGAACCTGCTACTTGCCGAACTGGGCTTTCGCCTGCATCAGGCAGTTGTCCTTGGCAGCACCCGCAAAGGCGTCGCACTTTTCCTTCGCCACCGCGTACTGCGCGTCCGTCTTGTCAGCCGTGGCATCCTTGCGGGCCTCGGCGGACTTCTCGCTGGCATCGCTACGCGCCTCGGCCGTCTTCTCGTTAGCCGTCGTATTGGCATCGGAAGTCGTCATCTGAGTTTTGGCATCGGCTATGGCACTGGTTTGTGCCGCCTTGGCTTCCTTCACGCAGACATCCTTCGTATTGCCGGCAAGGTCGTCGCATTTTTCCTTGGCAACACCGTAGTCAGCGTCTGCCTTGGCGACTCGCGCCTGGTAGCGGTGCTTCGACGTCGGCTGGTAGCTGGCCTCGAGTTCCGCGGCCGCAACTTTCTCCTTGCCCTTGGCCTCTGCCTTGCAGATATCGCTGGCATTACCCGACAGGGAACTACAGGCCGCCTTGTCCGTTTTGTACATGGCCGCGATCTTGTCCTTGCCAGCCTTGTAATCCACTTTCGACATGCCTTCAGCCATAGCGCCAGCACTGAAAGCGAGGGTGACCGCGAGTGCGATCGCATTGATATTGAGCTTGTTCATATTGTTCCTTGGTGTTGATCCTGATGCCGCAGCACGGCATGCGAATTTCTTCGCCGTAAGCGCGCAGCGCTATCGCTGCGCGCATTCCTTGCAGTACGAAATTGCACTGCCATTGGCTCCGATGAGTTCAGTTTAGGAAGAAAGTCTTCTGCTCTCTGTCCCCTGGCGCACATAGGCGCGAATTCGCTCAGTTGCGGGCAACGGTTTCATCGACCGGGACAACAGCAGTTGCGACTGCTCGATTGCCTCAGGCACTTACCCCAAACAAGGCCCCGATACCGGCTGTAACAGCCATCGCCAGGGCACCCCAGAAGCCAACCCGCAGGGTGGCGGCAAGCACGGGAGCGCCACCTGCGGCAGCGGCCAGCGAACCAAGCAACGCCAGAAAAAGGAGTGCGCTACCCGCCACTGCCCAGACCAGGTTTGATCCCGACACCAGCAACACGACCAGTAGTGGGAGCGCCGCGCCAACCGAAAATGTTGCCGCAGAGGCCAGCGCCGCTTGCAGCGGTCTTGCGGTCGACGTTTGGGAAATCCCCAATTCCTCACGCGCATGCGTCCCCAGCGCGTCGTGCGCCATTAGTTGCGCGGCAACCACTGCGGCAACTTCATGCGAGACGCCACGCGCGACATAAATTGCCGTCATCTCTGCAAGTTCATGCTGGGGGTCGCTAGCCAGTTCGCGCCGTTCGCGATCCAGATCGGCACGTTCCGTGTCGGACTGGGAACTGACCGAAACGTACTCGCCGGCCGCCATCGATGACGCCCCGGCGACCAAGCCCGCGACG
>Ga0209262_10001250_pt1 | contig 10651 bp, 10 predicted proteins | sample Lowcelwee11metaG_FD_187171 | JGI IMG/M metagenome (GOLD analysis project Ga0209262, IMG submission 187171) | Freshwater pond sediment microbial communities from the University of Edinburgh, under environmental carbon perturbations - Low... | ecosystem: Environmental > Aquatic > Freshwater >...
ACGACCTGACGAAGAACTGTTACGTGGACCGCTCTCCACTGTACGGCATGCTCATCGTGCTGCTGGCGTTCGCTTGTCTGATCTTCGGCGGGATCACGACGGGTGTGGCGCGTACGCAACGCTGCGATGCAGCCTGCACTGTGCACTTCGACGTTCGCAGTAATAGCGGTACCGACCACGAGGACGGAACGATCTGCGTGTGCGAACAGCAGCCGAGAGACCAGACTCCTCGACTGCTGTTCGTGCCGTGACACCTGTGAAGCCAACGCACATGCCGTCGAAAGGAGCATCGAGATGAGCAGCCCACCAGACAAGGAAGAGAAGAGCGAAGCCACCGCCCTCGTGAACTGCATCAAGGAGATGAAGCCCCTCAGCAAGGAGGAGCAGGCTCGTCTGCTGCGTACCTTGGCTACCCACTTCGACCTTCGCATCCCGAGCTTCATGCCTCCTCGTGTAGTCGGGCCTGGTGGCGTCCGCTACGGCACCCCGTTCGAGTAGGAAGGTTGTCACAGCACTACTAGCTGCGCGGCCAGGCTGACTCGTCTCAAGCTGCGTCAAGGAGCCCCCAGTGGATCTGAAAGCAATCGATGAGCTGCTAGCCAGCCTGAACGAGCACCAGCGACGGGCCGCTGAGGTAGGGCCTGGGGCGATGGTGGTGTCCGGCGCACCAGGCGGCGGCAAGACCCGCACCTTGGTTGCGCGCATCGCGCGGATGGCGCGTGATGGGCTCGACCCGAAGTACGTCCTGGCGATGACGTTCACGCGCAATGCGGCGCAGGAGATGAACGAGCGGCTCGGTGCGCTCGGCGTGCTTGGCGGGCAGGTCGGCACGATCCACTCGCTGAGCCTGCAGATCCTCCGCGAGTCAGCTCCGATGCTGATCGCTGCGCTGCGCCTCGACGAGTCGGGGTTCAAGATCGACACAGAGCTGCGACGGGCCCTCGGCGACCTCCGTCGAGACCGCGTCATCGATAGAGGCGCAGCGCCCGACGTCGACAACATCAAGCGCTTCATCGGCGTGTTCAAGTCGAGCGGCATCTGCCCGATCCATGGCAACCCCTTCGGTACGAATGAGGAGGGCGCGAAGCGCCTGCACGACGAGGCACCACTGCACCGGCATGAGACGGGCTTGATGGGCGGTGCCCTCGAGCGACTCTACATGCAGCTCGAGCAGCGCCGGGCGGCAGCCAGCCTCTACGATTTTGACGATATGCAGGCTTTTGCGTGGTTGCTGCTGGTCGTCAGCCCGGAGGTGCGCGAGCATTGGCGCAACCGCTACTCCGTTGTAATGATTGATGAATCCCAGGACAGTTCAGCCGTTCAATGGGACTTGGCGCGTATCCTGGGCCGAGGGGCGTCACGCATCCTGCCCGACCGCACGCCGGACGACCCCGCCGTGCCGCCCGTGCTGAGCGTCTTCGGGCAAGTCGCGCAATCCTTGTATAGTTGGCGAGCCGCTGTCCCAGAGTGGATGACGTCCTTCGCGCAGACGGAAGGCGTAGCGCTGTTGACGTTGCCGATCAACTACCGTTCGGTGCCGGAGATCTGCCACGTCGCCAACAAGCTCGTCATGGGGAAACCGTGGCACCTCGACGGAGAGATGCAGCCTGCATCGAAGGAGCTGCCAACGGTCGAAGGTTACGAGCAGGCGTACACGCTGCGGATGTACCAGTCGCTTCAGCACGAGGTGAACGGGGTGCTCGACTGGATGACGAAGCAGTGCGACGGCGTGTGGTGTCGAGGTGTGGTGCTGGCGCGGCTGGCGATGGTGTTGCACCTGATCGAGATCGAGTGCATCCGTCGGAAGATCCCCTACGAGAAGCGCGCCTCAGGCGCCTTCTTCGACGCGAAGGAGGTGCAGGACCTGCTCTCCTATCTGCGGGTGGCTGGGGGCTGGGACACGGCGGACCACGCGTGGATGAAGCGGTGCATCCGAGTGCCCTTCCGCTACATCGGGAAGAACGCCCTGGACTGGACGACCGGCGAGTGCCGTCGGTTGCCGGGCTCGAACTTCCTGCAGACCCTGATGGAGGCGCCGCAGCTGTCGGGCCGGCAGGTGCGTGCCCTGACCGAGCTCGAGGAGGTACTCACGAGCCTGACTGGTCTCATCGAGCATGGATGCACGCCGGCGGTGTGCATCAAGCATGTGATCGACGAGACGCGCTACTGGGACTGGATCCGTGAGGAGGGCGGGGCGCAGCGCATCGACGCGTCGAAGATAGCAGTGATCGATCACGTGCTGAAGCTGGGCGAGGCCGTCGAGTCGGTCTCAGACTTCATCGCCCAGGTCGACAACCTCGCCGCAGGCGTGACGGTGGGGCGGAAGGCAGCACAGAAGAAGGAAGGCGACCGCCTGATCCTCTCGACCATCCATCGATTCAAGGGACTTGAGGCCGACTACGTCGGCATCGTGGACATGGCCGAGGGACGCTTCCCCTGGAACCGGGGGCACTCCGCCGACGAGGAGCTACGGCTGCTCTTCGTGGCCGCCACCCGCGCCCGGAAGGCAGTACACGTCTCGTGCGCTGGGGTCCCGAGTGCGCACTACCACCGCCTCGAGGACGAGCTCGAGGCGGCGACAGCTGCGCTAGCCCCTACGCCGCCTGCGCCCTCACCGAGGCGTAGGAAGGCACCCGACGCAGACACCCGAGGTTAGTGCACTCCCATCCTGTCGTCAGTCCCGTGACGTCCTCACGGCTGTTCCAGGTCCGCCACACCATCGGCTGGGTGCAGCAGGGGCAAAGCACTCGAATCTTCTGGGTTTCTCGCGGGTCCATCGTAGCCTCCTTGGTTCCTCCTGCGCTATTTCCGTTGGCCCCACCGGCCTTACCTGTCAGTGTAGCGGCTGAACGCAGATCTGTCAACGCCTGAAAGCGCAGCAGTTGCCTGCGGGTGGCACGGAGCAACGCAGCTCGGGCAAAGAGGATATGCTAGCGGGCGGTGGCGGGTTCTCGTAGACGTTGCCACTGAGCCTGCGTGTGGCTCGCGTGGTGCGTCTCGAGCCACTGCTTGGCGCGGGGCAGGCCTGCGTCTTCGCCCTCGAGGATGGCGCGCAGAGGGGTGCCTAGCGGCACCGCGCCGGCGGCGATGAGCTCGGCCACCTGCTTGTCGACGAAGGCGTGGAAGTCACGGTCGCGGTTGTACTCGATGATGGCGAACTCAGCCAAGCTGGACGAAATCAGCATCGGGCTCTCTCTCAGAATCGGAGACAGCCCGCAGGATAGCACGGACGGCGTCGACGTTGGTACCAAGCGGGGTTACCCGGTACACCGGCGTCGGCCGGCCTGTTGAGAGGCGTTCGACCATCTTGGTCTGGCACAGCCACGAGAGGGCGTCGTTGACCCGCGGGCGGCTGTAGGTGCCGAAGGCCATGTAGACCTCGTTGGGCCCCATCATGGTCTGGGTGCGCTGCATCAGCTTGAGGATCTCGTTGCGGAGGTGGGCGACAATCACGCCCTGTGCGTCGAGGGTGTCGTAGATCCCGAAGGTGATCATCTGCAGCTGCTCGTCGAAGATGGGAACGGCGCTGAAGAGCGTGCCTGTGCGGCCGTCGCGCTGCTTCTCGCACTTGACGGTGATCAGGTCCTTCCGGTCGGGGAAGCTGGGGATCTCGGCGTCACGCTTGAGCTCGATCTTGATGATCGAGTCGGCCCAGCCCTGCAGCACCGAGGAGCCGCGGATGTCTGAGCCCTTGTTCGCGTGGTGCAGGATGACGAGGCAGAACTCGTAGCGCTTGACCAGCTCGTCAAGGCCTCGCACGAAGGTGCCCATCTGCTCGGAGTCGTTCTCGTTGCCGCCATAGAAGCTGAGCAGTGGATCGAGGATGACAAGCGCCGGACGCACGAGCTTGATGATCTCCTCGAGCCCGCGGATCCCCTCCTCCTTCCGTAGCTCGAGCGACTGCTGCCCGTAGTACAGCTTCACCGACTCAGGGTGCACATTCCGACTGCGCATGTGCGACAGCAAACGGTCGCGGTTGTTGTAGATGCTGCCCTCGCAGGAGAGTAGCACCGCCGGCCCGAAGGACCGCACCACCGGCAGCCGCTCGAGCAACGCGCCTCCAGACGACACCGTCACCGCAATATCGAACAATAACGTGGACTTGTAGACCGACCCGCGCCCGTAGACGATGACTCGCCCGACGCGAGGGAGCATGTCTGGGATGATCCACTTGCTCGGGTCGGCGCGCAGCTCGAGCAAGTCCTTGACAGTAAAGAGCTTGTACACGTCCTGGTTCGGGTACATCGTGAGGGTCCCCTCCTGTGCGGTGCGGCGCAGGCGCTGCGCAGAGCAGGCACATTATCGGCGGTATTTCAGCGCATTTTTTACTCGGGTCCAGCTAGTTCGCCAACAGTTCTACCGCGTTGCATTTTCCCTATTGACGCCATATTTCGCGTCTGATAGAACCGACTCTCGCATGGTGACCGCCGCGCTGTCTACTTCTTTTTCGCAGGATGCTCAGACGAGCGACTACAGCTCGTGGAGCCGCCCGCTGACGTCCCTGCTCGAGGGCTGCGTCGTCTCGTGGCCCAGCAAACTTGGGGGCCGCGGGCGGTTGGAGTGGGCCCCGGACCGCCGTGCCGTAGCGGAGCGGCTGCAGGGCATCCCGGGCGTCACCTTCCAGCCTCATGACGCACCGCCCCACGAGGCTGACATCTTCATCCCGCACAACCTCTTCGTGATGGGGCAGCGGCCTGCGTCCCTCGAGCAGTACACGCCCGACCCTCAAGAGACTACTCCATCAGGCCTGAAGCTGAAAGACTATCAGCGACGGTCGGTGTCTTTCCTGCGGGCCTGCACGAAGGAGTCGCAGGGCGTGCTGCTCGGGTCCGACCCGGGGCTGGGCAAGACCGTCACGGCGCTGCAGGCCCTCTGGCTCGACGGCTACCTGCACCGGCCGGGGCTGGTCATCGGCCCGCTCGGCGCGCAGGGCGTGTGGTGCGGCCCGAACAGCGACGCCCATCGGCACTACGGGCTCGACATCCTACCGCTCGAAGGCACCGCGGTTGATCCCAGTGTGCTGAAGCGTTCGCAGTGGTTCTTCATCCACTATGACGTGCTGCCGGCGTGGCAGAGCTGGCTCTTCTCCCAGCTGCGCGCCGCCTCGATCGTCGTGGACGAGTGCCACTCGGTGATGAACTCGGATGGCAAGCGGTTCAAGGCTGTGCTTACGGCGGTGAGCTTCATCACGACGGAGCGGCGCTACGGGCTGACAGGCACGCCGATACCGAAGGACCGCTTCGACCTCTACGGTCAGCTCGCCGTGCTGCAGCCTGGACAGTGGGGCTTCAACAAGTACCCCTATGGACTGCGCTACCTCGGCGGGCACAAGTCCAGCCACCACGAGGGCGGGCACTGGGTATTCGAGGACCAGACCAACACCGACGAGCTCAAGGCCCGTCTTGCTGGGGTGTATCTGCGTGTCCCGAAGATGGACGTCGCCACCGACCTACCCAAGCTGCACCGACACCGGGTAGACGTGACGCTGCCGGATGCCGAAGAGCGAGAGTACCGCAGCGCCCGCTACTCCATCGTCAAGTGGATGGAGGCGCACGGGAAGCGCGAGGCGCCCGAGAAGCTGATGCTGGGCAGCGTCGAGGTGACGATCAAGAAGGAGGAGATGCAAGCCAAGCAGCTTGTGACAACCTCCGTGCTGCGGTCGATCCTCGATCGAGGCAAGCTGCAGCACGCGTTGAAGGTGATCTCCGAGATCATGGTGAAGCACAAGCGGTTGGTCGTCTTCACCTGGAAGCGTGATTCGGCGAAGCTGCTCGTCGAGCAGCTGGCTGCACTGCACCGGCAACGCGGGCAGGGCCCCGCTGTCTTCGGCCCGGTGGATGGCACCGACTCGTGGGCCAAGCGTCGGGAGCTCGCCGCGCAGTTTGCTGCTTCGCCTTGGGGTGTCTTCGTCGCCACCCGCGGCGCGGTTGGCATCGCCATCAACGACCTGTCCGCCGCGGACGCCTGCATTCAGGTGACGCCGGACTGGAACCCCGACGGCAACCTGCAGGCTGAGTCTCGTCTGCACCGTGAAGGGGCGTCAGCCCCAGAGGTGCACTCGTACTACATGCTCTGCCGCGGGACCTTGGATGACCGTGTGATGGAGCTGTTGAACCAGAAGAGCTACGCCGCCAAGTCCATCGCTCCGCTGGATCGCGCAGGCATGAACCTCGTCAACGACCTCGACCCGTCTTGCGGTGATGCAGGCTGGTCAATCGAAGAGCTCGCCACGCTGCTGAAAGAGATCGAGGAGTTCTGATGATACCGCCTGCCAACGTGCCCGACGCGATCACCGAGCGTGACGACAACCCGAAGTGCATGACGGTGTTCCTGTGGGGGCATGCTGGAACGCACAAGACCTCCTGGTCTGCGCAGTGGCCGGCCCCGTTGTTCTTCTCGATCGCCTCAGAAGGCGGCGACGACGCACTGCGGACGTACCCGGAGATCGCCGCGTCGTTGATGCAGGCGAGCCAACTGAAGGAGTGCCCGCCGGTATTCAACACGGCGCAGCCGCCACGCTACCACATCAAGCACACCGACGAAGTCGGGCCGCTGGTGATGAACCTGTGTCAGAACCACAAGAAGTGGGGCGTGTGCACAGTAGTGATCGACTCGCTCACCTACCTCGTCGACCTGTGGATCAGCGACCTGCTAGACTCTCGCATGAAGCAGAGCGGCGGGAAGATCCCCGGCGGCGAGCTCGTGCGACAGCAGGACTGGGGCTTCCTCAACAACTTCTTGCGCACGATTCGTGTGCACCTCAACAACGCCGGGCTCAACGTCATCTGGACGTGCCTGCAGCAGGACATCTACAAGTCCAACCCGAACAACCAAGCTGAGATGTACCTCGATCGATCCATCCCGATGCTGCAGGGGCAGTCCCGCGTGAAGCTGCCCGGCGCCTGCAAGCTGCACATCAACGCGGTGGCCACCAAGGTTCCGCATCCGCAGGTGCCTGGGCGTATGCAGATGCGACCTACCTACTACACAACGCCCGACAGCAACAGCGACCTGCGCCACAAGTACGCCTTCCGGTTTCCGAAGGGCTGCTTGATCGACCCCGAGTTCGATACGATGCCCACGTTCCGTGCGATGTGGGCTGAGCTACACGACTTCATCTACGTGGGTAGGTGAGACACCCGAGGGCTGCGACCCTCTAACAGATCCGCTAGCGGCGGAGAAACAGAAGGAGAGACACATGGCCGGCTTCATCCCGATCGATGTCATGAGCACGCAGCCTGCGATGGGCGGCGGTGGCGGCCTGCCCGATGGCTTCTACATCGTGCAGGTGACCGACGCCTCCGAGGTGCGCCCGGAGCAGAACCAGCAGCACGCGCGGCGGCTCTACAAGCTCAAGGTGCTGATGGGCCCGAACGCCTCCCAGGACTGCGCCAACAAGCCGTTCACGGACGGCATCCGCGAGACCGACCCGTCGTGGGCCCCGCAGCACATGGGCCTGTTCGTCGCCTGCTTCGGCTCCGTCGACGCAGTGCGTGCGGCGGCTGCGCAGTTCGGCGGCGGCATCCCGCCCGAGGCGCTCGTCGGTCGCACCTACATCATGCAGGCCACCAAGGGTGAGAAGTACACCAACATCACCCAGCGCCTGCCGTACACCCCCGAGAACTGGAACGCCTGCATCGGCGGCAACGGCGCCCGCACCGCCACGCCGGCCGCGCAGTCGCCGTCCCCCGCCGGCGGTCTGCTCGTGCAGCAGCCGGGCATGCCGCCCGCCGCTCCGCAGTTCCAGGCGCCGGCCTTCCAGGCGCCCCCGATGCAGATGCCCGGTGCGCCGCAGATGTACGCGGCGCCGGCGGTGCCGACCGCACCGCAGCAGACCTTCAACGTGCCTCCGCCGCCTCCGGGGTTCCCCGCGGCGGGCAAGTAGCATCGCTCGCCGCAGGGCAGGGATGGAAACGCCTGGTTGCGCCTCGGAGCCCTCGTCAACAGGCGGTCACCTGCACGAGGGATGCGCAGCGAACGGATACACGGTCGGCAGCGACCGCCGACGCCGGATAGCTTGACGTAACCGGCCGGACGGCGCCTTCATGGACCCCTCCGTGGAGGCGCCGTTCGTCATTCTCAGGAGGGGGCAATGAGCCAGTACTTTCAGGGCCTGCTGTACCCGCCTGACTGCGGCTTGTGCCCTCTCATCCACGATCGCAAGGTGATGCCCTGCGGACCTATCCCTGCTCGGATGTGCATCGTAGGTGAAGGGCCGGGCAGGCAGGAAGCCGAAGAAGGCGAAGGCTTCGTCGGTAAGTCTGGCTTCGTGCTGTGGAAGCTGGCCGAGGCCTACGGCTTCGGGCGTGACGACGTGTGGATTTCCAACTCGGCGTTGTGCAGAAAGCGCGACGTCAAGTTGACCACAGGTATGGTGCTCAAAGAGCAGCAGGTGGCTGACCTGGCAACCAAAGCCTGCCGTCGTCGGTTGATCTACGAGCTGCTCTACGTCACGCAGGGAGACCCAACAGCTGTCATCGTCCCCGTCGGCACGCTCGCCCTACGTTCGATCGGTTTGACCACGGGACGCAAGAACATGGGCGTCATGAACTATCGCGGGTCGGTGCTGGAGATCGATCTACGACAAGCCTGGGAAGAAGCCCAGCACTACAAGGCAGGATGGTGAACAACATGGATACTCAAAGCGACAGCGCGAGCTGGGAGCTGTTCATCTTCTGGTCAGAGCTCGGTGGCCCGCAGCCACTGATCGGAACCTTTCAGTGCGATGAGGACGGAAACCCTCGCGTCGACAAGCACGGCTTCGCTACCGTCAGTCACCCTCATGCGTACGTGGAGACCACGCCGCAGGCAGCGGGCATGAAGGTCGAAACGCCGAAGGGCCAAGGGCTGGTGGTAATCATGGCTCCGGTGCTGCGCATCGCAGCTGGCTGCGCGCACATGCTGCGGCTCAAGCTGACGGGGCACACCCGCCGCGTGAACGAGCCGGGCCTGCGGCAGCAGTACGACAAGACGGTGATGGACGGCCGCTTGCAGGCCTCGGGCCTCACGCGACCGTAGCATGGCCTACCTACTTCCCACCGTGCACCCCGCAGGCCCGCTCCGCACGGGGCAGCAGGTCACCGATGTGATCGGAAGCGATCTCGGTAAGGCCTGGCGCATCGCGCAGGAGGGGCGGCAGCACGAGGAGAACATCCTGTGGATTCTGCCGGGCAACGAGCTTGGCATCCCGGAGATGATGAACCGTGCCCGTGCGTGGATGCAACACTGGAGACGGGCGGGTTCCCGCCTCGGGGTGGACGTCGAGACTTCGGCGCTCGACTTCTACAGCTGCAAGCTGTACTCCATCGCCCTCGGCGATGCAGAGTACAAGGTGGGCCTCTCGTTCACGCTGCACGACTTCCACACCATGCCGCAGCAGTGCGAGGCCGAGCTCATCCACGAGCTGAAGCTGACGCTGGCTGATGAAGGCGTGGAGAAGGTCTTCCACAACGCACCGTTCGACCTCGCTGTGCTGCGCCGGCGGGGCTACGCTGTGAACGGGCCCATCCTCGATACGCAGGGCATGCACCACCTCGTGCAGCCCGACATCCCGCACAACTTGGGCTGGGTCGGTCACACCTACCTCGACGTGGGGCCGTGGAAGCTCGACCACCAGTCGGGCAAGATGGCCAACACCAACAATCCGCAAGAGCTGCTGGTCTACAACGCGCGAGACGCGCTCTACACTGCGATGCTCGTCGAGCCGCTCAAGCGGGACATCGCCGCTCGCGGCATGACGGCGGAGCTCATCTCCTGGCAGTCAGCCTACGCCGAGCTCGCGACACACATGGAGCTGGCCGGCTTGCCTGTGAACCTCGAGAAGCGCCGGGCCATGGCGCTGGAGATGAAGCAGCAGTTGACCAAGCTGCTCTATGACATGCGAGAGTTCCTGCACTGGCCCACCTTCAACCCGATGGCCGACTCCCACCGTCGGGAGGTGCTGTTCGGGGCGAAGTATGCCAAGGCTCCTTGGGGCCTGGGGCTGCAGCACACGCTGCTCACCAAGAAGCTCAACCAGCCCTCCACGGGCTACAAGTCGATCATCGATCACCTCGAGCACCCCTTCGTGCGGATGCTCACCAACTACGTTGAGACCCGTCAGACCTACGCCACGCAGTACCAGGACGGCACGTTGAAGGGCGAGGACGGACGGCCTGAGGGGCGTGGCAGCTACCAGAAATGCTTGCAGGACGACGGGCGGTTCCACCCTCAGTGGAAGCCCAACACGCTCAACTCTCCTCGCTTCGGCTCGTCGCCCAACTTTCAGAACCAGCGCATCAAAGACCGTGCCTTCATCGAAGCGCCGGAAGGTCGGGTCTTCATCGCGACGGACAAAGATCAGCTCGAGCTCCGACTCGCAGCTTGCCTCGCGGGTGTGCCTGAGTTGATTCAAGAGATGCGTCGCCCTGGCGGCGACCCGCACCTGCTCGCAGCGAGCCACGTGTACGGCGAGCAGTTCAGGACGGGGACGCCCAAACAGAAGAAGCTCTATCGCACCTTGGTCAAGAACGTCACCTACGCCTCGCTCTACCTTGCCGGCGTGCTGACGGTGTGGCGTACCATCCGCAACCGCAAGCAGCTCGACGCAGCGGTGCGTGCCGCTATGACCTTGCCCGTGGTGCGGCACATCCACAACAGCTACTTCATGCGT
>Ga0209262_10001251_pt1 | contig 10649 bp, 5 predicted proteins | sample Lowcelwee11metaG_FD_187171 | JGI IMG/M metagenome (GOLD analysis project Ga0209262, IMG submission 187171) | Freshwater pond sediment microbial communities from the University of Edinburgh, under environmental carbon perturbations - Low... | ecosystem: Environmental > Aquatic > Freshwater > Pond...
GAACCTGCGCCCGTCGACCCTGGACGAGCTGGGCCTGCTGGCGACCATTAGCTGGTTCTGCCGTGAGCTGTCACGGCTCAACCCTGGCTGCGAAACCTCGTACGAGCTGGGTGTGGTCGAGACGGAAGTGCCCCAACCCCTGAAGATCATCGTTTATCGCGTATTGGAAGAGACCTGCCGTGCCTTGGTCCGGCACCCGGCCATCACGCACATCCACGTCACACTGGCAGCGGACGACGAGGTCATCACGCTGGCTATCGAGCACGATGCCCGTTCAGTGGCGGGCGCTGAAGACCCCTTCCTGACCGACGCCGGCGAGCGCATCCTGCTGTCCGGCGGCCTCTTCGATGGGCACCGCGATGCCGCGGGTACGGAGACACTGCGGGCGACCTGGCTGCGCTGATCAGCACCCCGGCGCCCGCCAGGCCCAGCAGGGAGTGCGCCGGATCGAGCCGCCGTGCCAGAATTGGCGCCTGTCCAGGCACCGCCTCCGGGCGAGGTGCTGGAATGGGTACCGGTGCCCCGGTGCGAGACGCGACAGCGAGACCCTTCCCATGCGCTTTCTTCACGCCGCCGACCTGCACATCGACAGCCCCTTGCGCGGGCTGGACCGCTATGCCGGGGCGCCGGTGGAGCGGCTGCGCACCGCGACCCGCCAGGCCGTGGAACGGTTGGTGGACAAGGCCCTAGGGGAGGTCGTGGACTTCGTCCTGCTGGCAGGGGACATCTACGACCGCGACTGGCAGGACTTCCGCACTGGGCTCTTCTTCCGGGAGCAGATGGTGCGCCTGGGCCGGGCGCAGATCCCGGTGTTCATCGTCCAGGGCAACCACGACGCCGCGAGCGTGATCTCGCGCCAGTTGACCCTGCCCCCCAACGTCACCGTCTTCTCCAGCCGCATGGCCGAGACCCACCGGGTCGAGAGGCTATCGGTTGCCATCCATGGGCGGAGCTTCCGGAACCGGGCGGAGGACGCGGACCTGGTCCCGTCCTACCCGGACCCGGTGTCGGGCTGGTTCAACATCGGCTTGCTTCACACCAGCCTGACCGGGCGCGCGGGTCATGATCCCTATGCCCCGACGGACCTGGCGACCCTGGCCGCCAAGGGATACGACTATTGGGCCCTGGGCCACGTTCATGCCCGCGAGGTGGTTGCAGAATCCCCGCGGATCGTCTTTCCCGGCAACCTGCAGGGCCGCCACGCCAACGAGACCGGCCCCAAGGGATGCGAGCTGGTCAGCGTGACCGCGGGGCGCATCGAGGGCGAGTTTGTCCCCCTGGACCTGGTGCGCTGGGGCCAGGTGACCGTTTCGCTGGACGGTAGCGACCGGGTGGAGGCCCTGGGAGAGGCGTTCCGCGCGGCCCTGGCGCCCCTGCTGATGGGGGCCGGCGACCGGCTCCACGCGGTGCGGGTCAGCCTGGCCGGGTGCACCGGGCTGCAGACCCTGGAGGCGGAGAGGCCCGGGACCCTGGATGCCGAGGTCCGTGCCGCCGCCCAGGACCTGCCTGAGGCCGAGGTCTGGATTGAGCAGGTGAGGCTGGACCTGAGCACCCCCATGGACCGGATCGAGGCGGCCAAGCGCCAGGATGCGGTCGGGGAGCTGGTCCGGCTCGTGGACTCGATCGGCGGCGACCCGGCGGCCCTGGATGCCCTGGTTCGCGCCGAGCTGGGGGGTCTTCTGGGTGCCCTGCCGCCGGAAGTGGCGGCGTCGGATCTTCCCCGCTTGGATGACCCGCACGTCTGGCCGGCCTTGCTGCGGGACGCCGAGGCCACCGTCCTGGCGCGTCTCGCGGCGGCTGGGAGCCAGGCTGGCGGCCAGACCGGGGGCCTGCCGTGAGGCTCGCCCGGCTGCTGCTCAAGGCCTTCGGTCCCTTCACCGAGGTCGAGCTGGACCTTGGCCCCGACGACCCCACCCGCCCGGATCTGCACCTCATCTATGGCCCCAACGAAGCGGGCAAGTCCTCGGCCCTGCGCGCCATGACCGACCTGCGCTTCGGTATCCCGCTGCGCAGCCCGGACGACTTCCTGCACCCCTTCGCCCAGATGCGCATTGGCGGGGTCTTCGAGGATGCGCAGGGCCGGGCCCTCGCCTTGATGCGGCGGAAGGGGCGGGGGGACACCCTCAGCGCCTTCGATCCCGCCACCGGCGGGCCAGCCGACCCGCCCGAGGTGGGACGCGAGATCGAGCTGGCGCTGACCGGGGGTCTGAGCCGCGAGGGGTTCGAGGCACTGTTCGGGCTCAACCACCAAAGGCTGCGCGAGGGCGGGGATCAGCTCCTCAAAGGGGAGGGGGAACTGGGGGCGGCCCTGTTCGAGGCCAGCGCCGGGACCCGCGGCATCGCCGCCATCCTGGCCGGGCTGGAGGCGGACGCCAAGACCCTCTACAACCCCCACGGCCGGGCCCAGACGGCCACCATGAACGAGGCGCGCCGCCGTCTCGACGAGGAGCGCCAACGCTGGCGCCACGCCCAGACCAAGCCCGCTGACTGGGAGGCCCTTCGGCGTGCCCACGAGGAGGCGCGCGAGGCTCTGGCCGAGATCGACCGGACCCTGGAGACCGCGCGCCGCCGGGACGTCGAGCTCGCGGAGCTGCGCACCGTGCAGCCCTTGCTGCGCGAGCATGACCGGGTACTGGAGGAGCTGGCGGCGCTTTCCGAGGTCCCCGACCTCCCCGAGGACGCCCGCGAGCAGCGCCTGCGGGCGGAGCAGGCCCTGCGCCGGACCGAGCAGGACCTGGCCGCGGCCGCGGAGGAGCTCACCCGCTGCGCCGGGGGCCTGGCGGGCTTGGTGATCGAGGTGCCCCTGCTGACCCATGCCGAGGCCATCGAGCGTCTCGCCGCCGGGGTCGAGGGGGCGGCCCGCGGCCGGGTGGAGGCTCGACAGCAGCAGGTCGTGGCCGAGCGCGTCGAGGCGGAGATCGCCGCCGATGCAGGGCGCATCGCTCCAGGGGCAGCCTGGGCCGAGCTGATCGTTGCTGTGTCCTCGGCCGCCGACCGCGTGGCCCTGAACACCCACCTCGGGGCGATCGCCCGGCTGGGCGAGCGGCTGGCAGGTCACCGCGCTCGGGCCGAAGCGCTGGACCAGGCCGCGAATCAGGGACAGGCCACCGAGCCGCCCCCGCCGGATCCCGAGGCCCGCCAGGGGCTGTCGGTTGCTCTGCGCCGGGCACGCGGCCTGGGGGATGTGGCGCGGCTGCTCGCCGACCTGGACCGCGAGACCTGGGGGCTCAAGGCGCAGCTCGACCAGGCGCTGGCGGACCTGGGGGTGCGCTCGGCGGCGGACCTGCGCGTCGCGCGGCCGCTGTTGGAAGCCCAGATCGCCGAGGCGCGCAAGTTCCTGGCGAACCAGGAGCAGGAGGCCCTGCGGCTCGCCGACGAGGACGGCCGCCTGGTGCAGGACTTGGCCCAGCAGCGCCTGCGCCAGCGGCGGCTTGCGGCCGCCGGTGAGGTGGTCACCGCCGAGACCCTGCGCCTGGCGCGGGGGCGCCGGGACCTGGGCTGGGGCCTGGTTCGCCAGGCCTATGTGGAGGGCGACGGCGACCCCGAGGCACTGGGTCTGGCCTTCGACCCGGAGCGGGCCCTGCCGGAGGCCTTCGAGGCGGCCCAGGGCGACGCGGATCGACAGGCAGACCTGTTGCGGTCCGACGCCGAACGGGCGGTGGGCTACGAGGAGTGTGCCGCGCGTATCCATGACATGGAACGGCGCCGGCAGGAGATCGCGGACCTGACGGCCGTGCTTGCGGCCCGACGCACGGACGTCCAGGCCGGGTGGGCCGCGCAGCTCAACCAGGCCCAGTTGCCGGCTCTGGACCCGGAGGCCCTGCGGGAGTGGCAGGGGCATCGCCAGGCGGCCCTGGACCTGGCCGACCGGCTGGCCAGGTCCAGGGCCGACCTGGACCAGCGGCGGGCGGAGGCCGATGCGGCGGCGGCGACCCTGGCGGGCGCACTGCAGGCGGTCGGGGAGGCGGTCCGGACAACAGCGGGGAGCGAGACCCTGGCCTCCCTCGTCGACCAGGCGGAGCATTGGGAACGGTGCACCGCCGAGGCCGAGGTGAAGCAGTCCGAGCGCGCCCGGGCGGAGGCCCAGCGGTGGACCGAGCGCGCGCGGGTGGGCGGCGAGATCGCCAAGGCCGAGGCCGAGCTCGGTGACCACGGGGCCGCGCTGCAGGCGTGGAGCGAGCGGCTGCGGCTATCGCCGGGCAGTCCCCCGGAGGTCGTCAAGGCCCGCCTGGACGAGCTGGATGCCCTGGCCCGGCGGGCCGGGGCCCTGGACGATGCCCGGCTCAGGCAGGCCCAGCACCAGGCCTTGGTGGACGACTTTGGGGCCAGGGCCATGGAGCTCGCGGCCTTGATCCGGGAGCCTGCCCCGGCCTCCGGCGAGGATCTGGTTGACCGCGTGCGGTTGCGCCTGGCCGCCTCCCGGGAGCAGGAACAACAGCGCCTCGCCCTGACCCGCGACCAGGGCAGGGTCGAGGGGGTCCACCGGCAGGCGGCGGCTGAGCGGTCCACACAGGTCGAGGTTCTGGCCCGGCTCTGTGCAGCGGCCTGGGTGGCGGACCCTGTGCAGCTCCCCGAGGTGGAGGCCAGGGCCGGGCGCAAGCGCCAGCTCCAGGCCAGGCTCGCCGCCCAGCGCGAGCAATTGGCCCAGGCCGCGACCCGGCCAGAGGCGGCCTTGCGTGCGGCGTTGACGGGCATCGATTCGGTGGCCATCGACGCCGCGCGGGAACGCTGCCGCGCCGAGATCGTCCGCCTGGAGCAGGAGCAGGGCGCGGCGCGGCAGCGGGAGGAGCAGACGCGGCGGGCCCTGGAAGCGATCGACGCATCGGACGCAGCTGCCCAGGCCCGCGAAGCCATGGAGGCGGCCGCCGCCCGCTTCTGCTCGGCCGTTCCGCCCTGGGCCCGCTTGCGTCTAGCCCATGCCCTGCTGCGGGAGGCTCTGAATCGCTTCCGGGAACGCGCCCAAGCCCCCATGGTCGCCGCCGCCTCGACCTACTTCGCCCTGATGACCGGCGGTCGTTACCCCAGGCTGACGGCGGATGATGTGGACGAGCGGCCCGTGCTGCGCGCCGAGCGGGCCGACGGGGCCGTCATTGGGGTAGAGGCGATGAGCGAGGGGACCTCCGATCAGCTTTACCTGGCCCTGCGCCTGGCGGCGCTGGAGCTGCGTCGGGCATCTCACCCCCGGATGCCACTGATCCTGGACGATGTCCTGGTCACCTCCGATGACGAGCGGGCGACCAATATCCTGCGGGCCCTGGCGCGCTTCGCCGAGGGCGGGCAGGTGCTGGTGTTCACCCACCACCGTCACCTGCTGGATCTGGCCAGAACGGCCCTGGGGCCCGGGGATCTGGCCGTGCACCGGCTGTGACCGAGGGGCGATCCTTGGTAGGCTCAGGTCCCAAGCGGTGCAGGGGCGGTATTCAGCGAGTGGCTCCGCACGGTTGCAACCAACCTCCGAGGACATCCAGATGAATCAACGCAGCGCTCTCTATGAGCTCGCAGCCAGGCACCGGCTGGATGCGGCGTCCGCACACCGACTGCAGCGCCTGGCCGGCCTGGACGCCGAGCCGGCCGGTCTGGCGGCCTGGCTGCCCCGGGGCATCGGGGTGCTGGCCGCGGGCCTGGCGGGCCTGGGCGTCGTCCTGTGGGTGGCTGCCAATTGGGATGCCCTCGGACGGCTGGGCCAGTTCGCCCTCCTTCAGGGATCCGTCCTGGCTTGGTGCCTGGGGGCCCTGGCCCTGCCCGGGGCGCGGCCGTCCTTCGGGCTGGTTGCGCTCCTGGCGGTCGGCGGCCTGCTCGCCTACTTCGGCCAGACCTACCAGACCGGGGCGGACCCCTGGCAGCTCTTCGCCCTCTGGGCCGGGCTTTGCCTGCCGCTCTGCCTGGGTGTCCGCAGCGATGCCCTCTGGGCCCCCTGGGCCCTGGTGGCCATGACCGCCGTCATCCTCTGGATTCAGTCGCAGGGGAGCTCGTCTTGGCGCTTCGGCCCCGACGAGGTCGCGGTGCACGCCCAGGCATGGGCCGCGGCGGCGCTGCTGACGGTGGGCCTGAGCGCGCCGCTGCGGCCCTTCACCGGGGCCGGGGTCTGGGCGTTCCGCACTGCGGTCACCCTGGCGGTGACGCTGGTGATGCTCACGGCCATGGCGGGACTCTTCGCCGCCGGCGTGGGACCGCGCTACTGGCTCGGACTCTTGGTGCTGGCCGGCGCCGCAGCGGTCCTGGCCTCGCCCCGGGCCTTCGATATCGGTGCATTGAGCGCCGTGGCTCTGGGCCTCGATACCCTGCTGGTGGCCGGCCTGGCCCATTTCCTGCTCGCGGACTTCCATGGGGGCGATCCCATCGCCCAATTGCTGATCCTCGGACTTGCGGCAGCGGGTCTCTTGGCTGCCTCGGTCAACGCCGTGCTGCGCGCAGCCCGGCGCGGTGGCCATGGGGGTGCGGCATGAGTGCGGGAGCGGCGCCGTCGCCGCGACCGGACCCGGACACCGGCAGTCCGGCCTTGGGTGGCACTCCTGCGGGACGCGCTGGGGGTGGCCTCGACCGCACCCTGCAACAGGCCATCGCTGCGGGCCTCCTGCCGCCGGACGCACAGTCGCCGGTCGCGGAGGGTAGGCCCTGGCCCGTGGTGCTGCTCACCGCTTTGGGGGCCTGGCTGGCCGCCGTGCCCCTGCTCGGGGTGGTGGCCATCCTGCTGGGCGACCTGCTCACCCGGGGCCCCGGCCCATACCTGGTGGGAGTCCTGGTGCTGGCCGCCGCGGTGGTGATCCTGCGCTCGCGCGACCTGCCCCTGTTTGTCGAGCAGCTTGCCGTGCCGGCCCTCCTGGTGGGTATCGGCAGCCTGGGGTTCGGTCTCTTCGAAGACGTCTCCGTTCGGGGTGGTGCCGCCTGGCTGGCCCTGACAGCGCTGGTCCTGGCCGCGGTCATTCCCCGCCCCTGGCTGCGGGTCCTGCTCGGCGCCGCCGGGGCCGGCCTGTGCATCTTCGCCCTGGTGCCATGGCGCGCGTGGGACGGCGGTGCCTGGAGCGCCATTTCCTGGCTAGCCCTGCATGGGGTCCTGGGGGTCTGGGTCGCCGGGCTTGGGGTGCAATGGGCCTTGTTGGGGCGCGGCGCGGGGACGGGCGTCGCCGCCGCCCTGGAGCCCATCGGCGCGGGCTGGCTGGTCGGAACCCTGGTCGGCCTGGCCTTGCTCAGCGGCATGACGTTCCTGGTTGGCGCCACTCTGGACCCGATGGGGCGGGAGCTGATTCAGGGGGTGATGAAGGAGCTGGCGCCGGGTGCGGGCCTGCCGTGGAGACCCGCCGGCTCGGCCGTTCTGACCCTGGGTGCGGTCCTATGGGGTGCCATGGTCTGGGCCGGTCTGCGCCGGCCCTGGGTCCTGGGCGTTGGTGTGGTGGCGGCGGGGCTGGCCTGGTTCCTGCCCAACCTGGGTGGGGTCTGGCTGGCCCTCGTCCTGACCGCGACCACCTGGCGTTGGCGTTTGGCGGTGGTGGCGGCGCTGGCGGCGGCCTGGATCATCGGCAGTTTTTACTATCAGCTGCAGTGGCCGTTGGCCACCAAGGCCCTGGTCCTGGTGGGGACGGGCGCCCTGATCGGGGGTCTGGCCTGGCTGGGGTCCCTCGCCAGCCCCCAGTCGCCAGGGGTGCACCCGCATCGCGGGGCTCGGGGCGGGATCGGCGCCCGCTGGGCCATCGGTCTCACCCTGCTGGCGACCCTCGCGGTCGTCAACTATGGGATCTGGGAGAAGGAGACCCTGATCGCGCGAGGCCAGCCCTTATTCGTGGAACTGGCCCCGGTGGACCCGCGTTCTCTCATGCAAGGGGATTATATGCGGCTCGCGTTCCGCACGCCGGCAGATGTCCAGAGCGAGCTCGGGGCACAGCGTCGCGAACGGCGCCTGGTGGTCGCACGGCGCGACGGCCGCGGGGTCGCAACCCTGTTGCGCACGGCCCGTGCGGGCGAGGCCCTGGCGGAGGGGGAGCTCCTCCTGGAGCTGACACCCAAAGCCGGGCGCTGGATCCTGGTGAGCGACGCCTGGTACTTCAGGGAGGGTGACGCCAAGCGCTGGGAGGCTGCGCGCTACGGCGAATTCCGCGCAACCCCCGACGGCCGGGCCCTGCTGGTCGGAATGGCCGACGCGGAGCTGCGCCCGATTGTGCCCTGACGGGAGCAGCGGTCAGCGGCCAGCAGCCGGCAGATTGCTCTCGGGGGTCGATGTTTGGCGCTCTTGCGTCCGATGACTCGGCAGGCGAATGGGGCGAAACGACCCGCTCCGGTCAGGCGGGAGACGCGTCCGGATTGGAAGCCGGCCGCCCGCCGCTGGCCGCTCTTGATCCCGGCGAACCCAACGCCAGACCCGGCTGTCCCACCGCACATGTCCGAAACGACCCTATCCTCGGCCCCTGGCCGCCGCGCGTTGCCTCGGGTGCTGGGACCGTTCCTGGCTGCAGCCCTGGCCCTGGGGCCCCTGACCGTCGTTGCGGGCCACCCGGACTACCGCATCGCCGCGGACCCGGGGCTAACGGCCCTCTCGGTTCGGGCTTGCTTCCCGGACCGGGTCCCGGCCCGGCTCTCGGCCAGCGACTCGGACTTGGCACCCTACCTGGACTCGGCGACCCTCGAACGCGGCGGACGGACCCAGAAGCTGGCCGTTGGCGAGGCCCGCCTGACCCTGCCCGCCGGCGAGGGACCGGGCTGCGTCCACTATCGCGTCGACCTGAAGGCGTCCCTGACCGACACCTGGGATGGTCCCGGGGGGCGCGCCCTGGATGCGGCCCTGGTCTCACCGCACCTGTTCCTCTGGGCGCCCCCCGAGGGGCTGACGGGTGCGACCCTCACCTTCGACCTGCCGCCGGGGCTGGCCATCTCCGCGCCCTGGCCGGCCGTCGGCGAGGGGGAGGGGACCCGCTTCAAGATCGGCGGCCGACCCCTGGACTGGGACGCCCGGGTGGCCATCGGTCGCTTCGAACAGTTCGCCATCGCCGTGGCGGGCGGGCGCCTGGATGTGGCCCTGCTGCGCGGCGACCCGCCCGCCTTGCGGGGACGGATCGAACCCTGGCTGCACGCCAACGCCGCGGCCCTCAGCCTCGCCCTGGACCCCGCGACCCCGCGCCTGCCGGTGTCCCGTCTGCAGGTACTGGTGGTTCCCCTGGGCAAGGGCGGGGAACCCATACCCTGGGGCCAGGTCATGCGCGGCGGTGGGGACGCGGTGCACCTCTACATCGACCAGACCAGGCCCCAGGCGGAGTTCCTCGCCGACTGGGTGCTGATCCACGAGCTGAGTCACCTGCTCCATCCCTACACCGGCGGTGACGGACCCTGGCTCTACGAGGGCATTGCGAGCTACTACCAGACCCTCCTGCCTGCCCGGGCCGGGTCCCGGGACGAGTTGGACACCTGGGAGCACCTGCACGCCGGGTTTCGGCGCGGCATCAAGGGGACAAAGCCCGGCCAGAGCCTGACCCAGGCCAGCGGGGACATGCTGCGGGAGCGGGGCTTCATGCGAGTCTACTGGAGTGGGGCCGCTTTCGCCCTGCTCGCGGACTTGGAGCTGCGGCGCGCAAGCGGCGGTGTGCAGTCCCTGGGCTGGGCGCTGGGGGAGCTGCGGCGGCGCTTCGGCCCCTTCGACCGGGCCTGGGAGCCCCGGGAGGTGGTGGAGGCCCTGGACCAGGTGAGCGGCGGGCGGGTCTTCGGCGACCTCTACCGCCGTTGGCTGCCCTCGGACCGGTTCCCGGACCTGACGGATGCCTACCGGCGGTTAGGCCTCGAGGCCATTGACGACACCCGCCTGCGGCTAAGCGACGACCCCAAGGCCGCCGCCCTGCGCGGCAGCCTCGTCGGGGGCAGATAGGCCGAAGATGCTGCGCCCGGCGTCCTCGCTGCTACCGACTCTGATTCTGGCCTGGACCATGAGCGCACCGGCGTCCGAGCCCCTCATGGACCGCCTGGATCAGATCCGGGCCCGCCACGGCGTGGCGGCGGTCGCCTTGACCCTGGTGGACGCCGAGGGCACCCGCTACCTGGGTGCCCGCGGGGTCGCGGACCGGGCGTCAGGCCGACCCATGACCCCCGACACCCCGGTGCGGATCGGTTCCATCACCAAGACCTTCAACGGGCTCTTGTTCCTGATATTGGACGGGGCCGGCCGCCTGTCCCTGGACGCCCCGCTCCACGAGGTCGCACCCGCCGCACCGCTCGCCAACCCCTGGGAGGCGGGTCGCCCGGTGCGCATCGTCCACCTGCTGGAGCACACCGCCGGGCTCGCGGACCTCACCAAGGAGGAGTTCGACCACAACACGCCTTTTCCCAGCCTGGCCGCGGCCCTTGGCTACCGACCCGAGGCGCGCCGCGCCCTGTGGCCTCCGGGGATGCACCACAGCTATTCCAACGCAGGGGCCGGGCTCGCCACCTTCGCGGCCGAGGCGGTCGTCGGCGAGCCCTATGAGGCCCTGATGACCCGGCTGGTGCTGCGGCCTCTGGGCATGACGGAGGCGGGCTTGGGGTCCGGCGCGCAGACCCAGCCCGAGCTCGCCACCGGCTACGACAGCGACGGAACCACCCCCATCCCCTACTGGCACATGATCTTTCCTGCCATGGGGGCGATCGACGCCACGCCTCGGGAGATGGCTGCGCTGCCGCGGCTGTTGTTGGGG
>Ga0209262_10001252_pt1 | contig 10644 bp, 7 predicted proteins | sample Lowcelwee11metaG_FD_187171 | JGI IMG/M metagenome (GOLD analysis project Ga0209262, IMG submission 187171) | Freshwater pond sediment microbial communities from the University of Edinburgh, under environmental carbon perturbations - Low... | ecosystem: Environmental > Aquatic > Freshwater > Pond...
ATATCTTATATACAACAGCGGCGGCCTGCTGTATAAATTCGACCTTGACAAGGGTGAACCTGAGGTGATCAGCAGCGGTTTCGCCACCAGCAATAACAATGATCATGTTCTCTCATTCGACGGGAAGATGCTGGGCATCAGTCATCATGTTGCCGATGAGAAGAATAATTCAATTGTCTTTACTATGCCGGTTGAGGGCGGCACACCTGAAAGGATTACCCCGCTTGGTCCCTCCTATCTTCACGGGTGGTCGCCTGACGGCAGGTACCTGACCTACACAGCCGGCAGGCTTGATAACTACGACATATATAAAATCTCGGTCAGGAAAAAGAAAGAGATTAGGCTGACGGATGACCCGGAACTGGATGACGGTCCGGAATACTCACCGGACGGTAAGTATATATACTTCAACTCAGCCAGGACAGGGACCATGCAGATCTGGAGGATGAGACCAGACGGATCACAGCAGGAACAGCTGACCTTTGATGAGTACAACAACTGGTTCCCTCACGTTTCGCCTGACGGGAAACGGATCGTGCTCCTCTCATTCCTTCCTGATGTAAGGGCCGATGATCATCCGTTTTATAAACATGTGTATATCAGGATGATGTCGGTGGATGGCGGGACACCACAGGTCATAGCCTATCTTTATGGCGGACAGGGGACAATCAATGTTCCAAGCTGGTCACCTGACAGTAAAAAAATAGCTTTCGTCAGCAACTCAGACCTTGAAATGCCCTGACAGCAGGGAAACAAAAGGTATATTTGAAAATTATTTTGTGAACAATGAACCGGTGATATTGGAATTATTCCTGTTGCCGGCTCAAAATATACTGAAGCAACATGAAAATATTTAAATATTTCTTGGCAGTAGCAGGCATTCTGCCTTTGCTTATTTCATGTAAACAGGAAGACAGGATGACCCTGGAGAGTCCCGGAGGCGCTATCAGGCTAAGTATGCATATCAGCAGTGAAGGGAAGGCTGCTTATTCTGTTTTCTTGCTTGAGGTACCGGTAATTGAAAACTCATCGCTTGGAATTGTAAGGGAGGATGGCGATTTTTATTCAGGTCTGAAGATTGATTCAATATCGGAAGTGACAGTCATTAAGGATAATTATACGCTTCTGTACGGTAAGACGAAAGAAGCCGATTACACGGCGAACAGGCGTGTCTTTCACCTTTCCAACGCCTCCGGCGGGCAAATGGATGTGATCTTCCAGCTGTCAGATGAGGGCATTGCATTTTGTTACTCCTTTCCCGGCACCTCTGAAACTCTAAAAAAAATCACCCATGAAAAGACCGGTTTCAACTTTGTCGCGGGAACCACTGCATGGATACAGCCACGTGCACCGGCAAAATCAGGCTGGAATCAGTGCAATCCGTCATATGAGGAGCATTACCTTGAAGAAGTTCTGCTTGACAGCATACGACCTGACAAAAACGGCTGGGTCTTGCCAGCTCTGTTCCGCACTGAAAATTGCTGGGTAAACCTGACTGAGAGCTGGCCTGACCGTAATTATTGCGGCAGCCATCTTAACAAGGGTGAGGGAGTCAATGAAATGGTCCTTGCATTTCCTGAATCAACGGAAGGTTTCACAGGCGGTGCAGTATATCCGCAGTCGACCCTGCCCTGGACTACGCCCTGGCGCATCTTAACCATTGGCAGCACCCCGGGCGTAATAGTTGAGTCAACCCAAGGTACAGATCTTGCCAGACCCTCAGAACCGGGCGATTTCTCATATGTTATACCGGGCAGGGCGTCATGGAGCTGGGTACTGATGAAAGATGGCTCAGTGAATTACGAGGTGCAGAAGGACTTCATAAGCTACGCATCAGAGATGGGATGGGAATACTGTCTCGTGGATGTCAACTGGGACACGACAATAGGATGGGATAAAATGGCTGAGCTGTCACGCATGGCAGCTGAGAAGAACGTAGGGCTGATAGTCTGGTACAACTCGGCCGGCGACTGGAACACCGTGCCTTACCACCCCAAAGATAAACTGCTGACCCATGAAAGCAGGGAGGCGGAATTCTCCAGGCTTGAACAGTTAGGTATCAAGGGCATTAAGGTCGATTTCTTCGGCGGCGACGGACAATCGATGATGGACTATTACCAGGAAATACTTGCTGATGCACACAAGCATAATCTGATGGTGAACTGCCACGGATCGACATTTCCGAGAGGGCTGCACCGCACATGGCCCAACCTGGTGTCGATGGAGGCTATCCGAGGCCTGGAATTCGCAACCTTTGATCAGGAAAGTGCTGATAAAGTCCCTTCAAAAGCAACCAGCGCCGCGTTCATACGTAATGCCTTTGACCCGATGGATTTCACTCCTGTGTGCTTTACTGAATATGATAACTTTGAAAGGGTTACAGGTAACGGGGCTGAGCTGGCCATGGCTGTCCTTTTTCTTTCAGGGGTGCAGCACTATGCAGAGACCCCCGCCGGGATGGCATCGATGCCGGGATATATAAAGGAAATCATGGGCGCAATACCAGTAGCCTGGGATGAAACAAGGTTCATTGATGGTTACCCCGGAAAGTTCATAGTGATTGCGAGGCGCACCGGCGATGTATGGTATGTTGCTGGTATCAATGCAGGCAAAGAACCCATGGAAATGAAAATGAAGCTTCCGTTCATCGATCTGGCAAATGGCATTCTTGTTACCGAAGACGATACACTGAGATCATTTGCTCTTAAGAGCCTGACTCTGGAAGACGAAAAGTCAGCAACGGTCACTCTCAGACCCAACGGAGGCTTTGTCATGAGGTTTGACCCGTCAGAAACCATTAAAACTGAAAATGAATAGAAAACCTGTTGTTCTGCTGTTTCTGACCATATTACTTTTTTCAGGTTGCAACTCCGGCCTTAAACAACACAGTCAATACGTATTGTGGTACGACACTCCTGCAAGGGAATGGACCGAAGCGCTTCCTGTCGGCAACGGCAGGCTCGGGGGAATGCTGTTCGGGAACCCGGCTGTTGAAAGATTACAGGTAAATGAAGAATCTCTCTGGGGCGGAATGAATATTCCCAACAATAACCCGGGAGCTCTTGCACACATGCCTGGGATACGCAGGCTAATTCTCGACGGCAGGATACCTGAGGCTTTTGATCTTTCGGAAAAATATGTTGCCGGCATACCCGGAAAAATAAGATCATACCAGACACTCGGGGATATTTACTTTCAATTTGCCGACACGACCGGAGAGATAACGAGGTACCGCAGGGAGCTTGACCTTGAAACCGGAATTGCTAAAGTAAGCTTTAAAAGGAACGGGAATAAAATTGAATATGAGGTCTATTCATCAGCTGCTGACAATGTGATGGTTATTTCGATGCGATCAAAGAAAAAGGGGGGCCTCGATATGTCCATCTTCCTGCAGCGTGATCAGGATGCGACTGTCACTGTTGAGGAAGGCCGCATCGATATGGAAGGGCAGATTGTTGACACTGATGATCCTTCACTTGGTCCGGGCGGAGCCCATATGAAGTTCTTCGCCTCCCTCCTTCCCACTGCTTTTGACGGAAAGCTGACACATGACAGCAATTCATTGACATACAGGGAAGGAACCGAGCTGGTAATGTTTTTTAATGCAGCCACAGATTATAATGTCGACAGCCTGAATTTTGACCGGACAATTGATCCGCGCAGTAAATGCACTGACCCGATCAGTACGGCCTCATGGAAATCGTTTGAACGCCTGAAGAAGAGTCATATTGAGGAACACTCTGCTTTATTTAACAGGGTCAGCCTGTCAATCGGAGACAGCAATAAGGCTGATTCCATACCCACTGACGAGCGCCTCAGGATGTTCCAGGCTGGCGGAGAAGACCCGGGCCTCATCGAACTCTATTTTCAATACGGACGCTACCTTCTTATGGGATCATCGCGAGGGACTGCACAGCTCCCTGCGAACCTGCAGGGTATCTGGAACAAGGATTACCTGGCTCCGTGGTGCTCGGACTATCATGTCAACATCAACCTGCAGATGAATTACTGGCCTGCGGAGGTTTGCAACCTCACCGAGACCGTTAGCCCTCTGACAAACTTTATGAAAGCGCTTACGGTTCCGGGCACTGTCACCGCCAGCGAGATGTACGGTGCGAAGGGGTGGACAATGCATCACACAACAGATGTCTTCGGCAAGACTGCCGTGATCGATGGCGTTTACTGGGGCATGTTTCCCCTCGGAGGGGCATGGATGACGCTGCCTTTATGGGAACACTTTGAATTTACATGTGACACCGCCTATTTGCGTGAAAAAGCGTACCCAGTCATGAAGGGTGCAGCCGACTTTATAAGGACTTTCCTTATAGAAGACCAGGAAGGGTATCTTGTAACCGCACCCACTTACTCTCCTGAAAACAGTTACATCGATCCTGTCTCCGGGAAAGAATTCAAGCTGACCTATGCACCGACTATGGACAACCAGATCATTCGGGAGGTTCTCACAAACTGCCGGGAAGCTGCTCATATTCTTAATACTGACACCGGATGGGCGGACAGCCTTGGGTACACGCTTGAAAAGCTTCCTCCTGTCAGGATAGCGTCCAACGGCACAATCATGGAATGGATAAAGGAATATGAAGAAGCTGAGCCCGGCCACCGGCACATGTCGCATCTCTTCGGACTGCACCCAGGCACGCAGATCACGCCGGATACACCCGATCTGTATGCCGCAGCACGTAAAACGCTTGAGCACAGGCTGGCGAACGGAGGTGGGCATACCGGCTGGAGCAGGGCATGGATTATCAACCATTATGCCCGCCTCCATGACGGAAATGAATGTTATAAACACCTCAGGCTTCTGCTCGAAAAATCGACCCTGCCAAATCTTTTTGACAATCATCCGCCATTCCAGATTGACGGCAACTTCGGCGGTACGGCAGGTATTGCCGAGATGCTTCTGCAGAGTCAAAACGGCGTGGTGAACCTGCTGCCTGCACTGCCCGATGGATGGCCGGACGGGTCAGTTACAGGATTGAAAGCCAGAGGTAATTTTGAGGTTGACATTTTCTGGGAAGCTGGAGCTTTAAAAGAAGTCATTGTAAGGTCTTTTTCTGGCGCACCCCTGACATTGGTCTGTGCGGATAAAAGGATTTCGATGAACACTGCTAAAGGCGTAACTTACAGGTTTGATAAAGAATTGAAATGGATAAAGTAATCCTGTTTATTGCACTTAGCCTGCCCGTCATCTACCTGTCAAAACAGAGCCTTTTTGATATTAAAAGTCACGGTTTCCCTCGTTTCTTCAGCTGGGAATGCATTATTGCGCTTTTCGTGGCTAACTACAAATTCTGGTTTGTTGAACCGTTTTCGGTACACCAGGTTATTTCGTGGTTTCTGCTTGTAATTGCTGCTTACATGGTGCTCGCAGGTGTCGTGCTTCTGAGAAAAGCCAGAAAGCCCGGCGTAGTAAGGGTAGACGAAAAACTCTTCAAATTTGAGAAAACCACTGAGCTTGTAACCACAGGTATCTTTAAGTATATAAGGCATCCGCTCTATTCCTCGTTACTGTTCCTTACCTGGGGTATTTACCTCAAGCACCCGACGGTCATCATGGCTTTTGTGGCCCTGCTTTCATCGGGCCTGCTTTGGTTCACAGCAGTTGGCGATGAGAAGGAGTGCACTGCTTATTTCGGCGACAGCTACAGCGATTATATGAAGGGAACAAAAAGATTCATACCTTTCGTTATCTGATATAAAATGTTATGGCAATTCCTACATCACGAACAAAGGAGAAGGCCGAAATCAGGATAAATGAAGAACTCTGCACCGGCTGCGGTCTGTGCATTGAAGTCTGTTCGGATTTCGGACTGGTAATCGAAAACGGCAAAGCCAGACCAGGCAGTTCTGCGGTTTTCGGATGTGTTGGGTGCGGTCATTGTATGGCTGTATGCCCCGAAGGAGCCATCGAAATACACGGCAGGACACTGTCGCCTGAAGACCTGTTCCACCTTCCGCCAAGGGAGAAGTCCGCTGACTATGCTCAGCTGCTGACCCTTCTTCAGAGAAGGAGAAGCATTCGCGAATTTGACGGCAGACCGGTTGAACAGGAGGTTGTTGATAAGATCCTGGAGGCAGCTGTCACTGCCCCGATGGGCCTTCCGCCATCAGATGTGAATGTGCTTGTGCTTGACAGCAAGGAAAAGAACAGGGCATTTGTAAAAGATTTCTGTGAGTTCTTAGAGACCATTAGATGGTTTGTGTCTGACTGGTTCCTGGTTCTTATGCGCCCTTTCTGGGGGAAAACCAATGATGAGATGTTCCGTGGCTTTGTCAAACCCTGTTTTGATATTTTTATTTCCAGGATGAAAAATGGTGAGAATGTTGTCACCTATGACGCTCCGCTGGTGATGTACTTCTACGGATCTCCCTACACTGACCCTGCTGATCCGATCGTTGCAGCAACATATGCAATGATCGCTGGTGAATCCATGGGACTGGGAACATGCATGCTGGGAGCGATCCACCCTTTGATCCAATACGGTGGCAAGGCACGAAAATTCAGGAAACAATACGGAATAAAATATACAAGCCGTGAAGGATTATTCGTGATATTCGGCTATCCATCAGTTAAATACAATAAAGGAATTAAGAGAACCTTCGCTTCCGTTACAAGGATGAACTGAATTCAATACAGCATCCTGACCCGTATTGTTCCTTCTATTGATCTCAACTCTTTGATGATGCTGCTGTCAAGTTTGCTTTCAGTGTCAATAATTACATAACCCACATCTGCGTCAGTCTGAAGATATTCAGCTGCAATGTTTATGCCCTTTGAGGTGAACACATAATTCACCTCCTTCAGCAAACCGGGTTCGTTCCTGTGAATATGCAGGAACCGTTGGGCATTACGATTAGGCTGGAGGGATATCTGTACAAAATTAGTAGCGCCGATTGTGTCTCCTGTATCGCTGTACTTCACAAGTTTCTCGGCCACTTCAGTTCCAATGTTCTCCTGGGCTTCCGTTGTGCTGCCTCCCACATGAGGTGACAGGATGACATTATCAAACATGCGCAGGTCGGAGACAAATGTATCTCCGCTTGATACCGGTTCCTCAGGAAAAACATCAAGTGCAGCTCCAAGGATATGTTCACTTTTGAGGGCGGATACGAGGGCAGTGACGTTGACAACTGAACCCCTTGAAGCATTGATAAGGCAAGATCCTCTCCTCATCAGTCCAAGTTCCTTTTCCCCTATCATATTACGGGTAAGCGGGGTCTCCGGCACATGGAGTGTGACCAGATGCGCAACAGCCAGCAGCTCCTCCAGGCTCGAGCAGGCGACAGCCTTCCCCAGGCTTAGCTTCTTTGCGATATCGTAATAATAGACATTCATGCCCAGGGCCTCTGCCAGGATAGATACCTGGGAACCTATATGGCCATATCCTATTATACCCAGGTTCTTGCCCCGGACCTCGAATGAATTACTGGCTGATTTCAGCCATTGCCCCCTGTGGGCAGCAGCATTTTTTACCGGAATGTTCCGCATAAGAAGTATGCATTCGGCAATGACCAGCTCAGCAACGGAGCGTGTGTTCGAAAAAGGAGCGTTAAAAACCGGGATACCCATGAGCCTTGCAGTCCGACCGTCAACCTGGTTGGTACCGATGCTGAAACATCCTATTGCAAAGAGCTTTGGTGCCTTGTTTAATACATCTGCAGTAATTTCCGTGCGAGAACGGATACCAATAATACTTACGTCCTTAATTTTGGAGATGAGTGTATTATCATCAGGTGAACCGGAAAGAGATTCCACATTGGTATAGCCGTTTGCAAAGAAAAAGTCAACGGCGCTTTTATGAATTCCCTCAAGTAACAAGATCTTAATCTTGCTTTTATCAAGTGAGTATTTTGGCAGCATAGGTTAATGATGTTAAAGCAAACTCCTTTCCGGGTTAATAATAAAAACAGGCAAACAATATATATGAAATTAATCACTGTGGCTGCAATAGTTGATTGAATGTTGATAAATTAGCAGGGTGACCGTCTTAAGTTACCGGCGCATACGGATGAGTTCCTTCTGCCTGTGATAAAATGGATTTCAAAGAGAAACCAGTTACTTCAGGCTTGCGTCCATTGTTTTAAATACATTCGGAATGAAAATACTTCTTACCGGCGCAACCGGATACATCGCAAAAAAACTTTTACCGGTACTATTAGCTGAAGGCCATGAAGTTACAGTATGCGTCCGCGACAGGAAGAGATTTGACGCAACCAGGTTTAATGCCTCTGCCCTGAGTGTCATTGAAGTCAACTTCCTTGACAGGTCAACACTTGAAAGGATCCCTGAAGATATCGATGCTGCCTATTACCTGATACATTCCATGTCGTCCTCGACAGGGGATTTTGACGTAATGGAGCAGGCATCGGCAATAAATTTCAGGGAGAGAATGAATGAGACCCGTGTCAGGCAGGTTATTTACCTGAGCGGTATTGTCAACACCAACCTGTTGTCAAAGCATCTTGCATCGCGTAAGAAAGTGGAAGAAGAATTGTCGCAGGGTTCATATCATCTCACAACCCTCAGGGCGGGAATAATACTTGGTTCAGGCAGCGCCTCATTTGAAATTATCCGTGACCTTGTAGAGAAGCTTCCCGTGATGGTCACACCCAGGTGGCTGAATACCAGAACACAGCCAATTGCAGTTCAAAATGTTATTGAATATCTCAACGGAGTATTGCTTAAAGAAAGCCTGTTTGACAAAAGTTTTGACATTGGCGGCCCGGATATTCTGACTTACAAAGAGATGCTGCTGCGGTTTGCAGCTGTCAGGAATTTGAAGCGAAAGATCTTCGTAGTGCCGGTGATGACCCCGAAATTATCTTCCTACTGGCTATATTTCGTCACCTCAACATCTTACAAGCTCGCCGTCAACCTTGTTGACAGCATGAAGGTAGAAGTAATATGCCGGGAGAATGATCTTCCCGGGCAGCTTAACATCAAACTCCTCAGTTACGAAGAAGCTGTCCGAATGGCATTCGACAAAATAGAACATCATGAGGTATTTTCAAGCTGGACAGATGCTTTGTCCAGTTCAATACTGGAAAAAGGAGTTACGGACCTGATAACGGTTCCCTCCTTCGGATGCCTTCAGGATAAAAGGGTTAAAAGAATAACGGATGTCGAAACCGTATTAGACAGAATATGGTCGATCGGAGGCAGGAATGGCTGGTATTATGCAAACTGGCTATGGGGAATGAGAGGCTTTCTCGATAAACTGTCAGGCGGTGTCGGCCTGCGGAGAGGAAGAAAAGAAAGCAGCCAGCTCTCTCCCGGAGATTCGCTGGATTTCTGGAGAGTGCTTCTTGCAGACAGAAATGAGAAGAGGCTGTTGCTGTTTGCCGAGATGAAGCTACCGGGAGAGGCATGGCTTGAATTTAAAATTGAAAACGATCTGTTGATACAGACGGCCACGTTCAGGCCGCTGGGACTGAAGGGCAGATTGTACTGGTACTCTGTTATGCCCTTCCATGAGCTGGTTTTCAGGGGTATGATAAACCGCATTGCTTCCTGAAGGTGAAGAATCAGTCGCACATATTTCAAAATGATCGTTACATTTGGTTTAATTTCCTTTAACCATGAAAATTGCTGTTACCGGCGCCTCAGGGCATGTGGGCGCAAACCTGTGCAGGATGCTGATTGACCGGGGTCATGAGGTTAAAGTCCTGATACACACCAGTACAAAAGGCATTGAGGATCTTGGTCTCGAATTTGTGCGAGGTGAAATTAACAGTGAAGCTGATCTCAGAAAGCTTTGTTCCGGCTGTGAAACAGTATTTCATCTTGCGGCTTGCATAAGCATCCGGAAGAACGATGATCACTGTCTGAAAATAAATGCCGACAGCTGTATCACTCTCCTCAAGGCAGCAAAGGCTGAAGGAGTCAGAAGAATAATTCATTTCAGTTCAATACATGCCTTTAAACAGGATCCACTTGACATTGAACTTGATGAAACACGAAGCCTTGCCCTTGAAGGCGGAGCATCCTATGAAAGGTCCAAAGCATTGGGGCAGAAAATAATGACTGAGGCCTCTTCACCGCAACTTGAGGTGGTTGTGCTAAATCCAACGGCAATTATCGGGCCTAATGATTTTCAACCATCCCTGCTCGGCAATGCAATCATCAGGTTCTTCAAAGGACAGAACCCGAGCCTCCTGCCCGGCGGGTATAACTGGGTTGATGTCAGGGATGTATGTTCTGCTGCAATCAGTGCCATTGAACTCGGCGTCCCGGGTGAAAGTTATTTACTTGGCGGAAGCTGGCAAAGCCTGACGACTATGGCTGCCGCAGTTGAAAAACTCGGAGGTCATAAAGCTCCCTGGCTGTGCCTGCCAATGTCTGTAGCGTATATTGGCGCGATATTTCTGAACCTCCATGCCACCATCACAAAGAGTGTCCCGTTATATACTGCAATGTCACTCGATACACTTAAGCACGGCCATAAGAATATCTCCAGCAGAAAAGCGGCGGAGGCTCTTGGTTTCTCTCCCCGGCCGTTTGAAGAGACCATGGCTGACACAATATACTGGTTTAAAGAAAACAAGTACATCTGATGGATAAACCGACATTTGACCTTCTGGTCTGGCTTTGGACAGTAGTTGCCCTGGTAGTTTTCCTGGTACTTA
>Ga0209262_10001253_pt1 | contig 10621 bp, 8 predicted proteins | sample Lowcelwee11metaG_FD_187171 | JGI IMG/M metagenome (GOLD analysis project Ga0209262, IMG submission 187171) | Freshwater pond sediment microbial communities from the University of Edinburgh, under environmental carbon perturbations - Low... | ecosystem: Environmental > Aquatic > Freshwater > Pond...
CCCGATTGTATTGTCAAAGCTGGGTTCTTCAGTATTGTTGATGATGGCATTGACATCTGCCATCTCCTCCTCCATGCCTCTTATGGATGCAGGCTTGAAGTGTTCAAACTTTATCTGGTCAAAGGGAGGCACGCCGAAAGGTGTGTCCCATTCGCAATAGAAAGGATTGTCACATACCTCTTTCTTGCAGGAGGCTGCACCAATCAATGCAATTAAGAACATAAAGAGCAGTTTTTTCATGGTCCGGATTTTTGGTTTAGTGCTGATAAATGTATTGATAAAAACTAAAATTTCAAAAATCCGGAATTTCCCTTCACCAAACCTTGTGTAAAACTATTCGAATTCAACCAGTGGATCACCCTTGCTTACCTTCTCACCCCGATTCACAAGAAGCTTTTTTATTACGCCATCGCGGTCAGCCCTTACCTCCCTGAATGTACGGCCTATCATGATGTACATAATTATCTCTCCTTTTCTGACCTCCTTTCCTTCGGCAGGGAGGCCATCGTCTCCGCACCATGTGTATGTTGTTCCCGAATAGATGAAGGCTATACCTGTCTCGGGTGCGCCGAGCAGCTTTCTCGGTGACGCTTTTTGAATTGTCCCCCTTGACAACTCTGCTTTCTTATCCTCTACTTCCTTTATGAAGCGGGTCCTTGCAACCCCGGATTTATAATCGCGGTACTGTCTGTCGTGCATTGCCAGTTCGAAAAGCTCCTCCTCGTCCCTGCCGTATTCCCATTTGTTTTCATCCATCTCCCTGCGGTAGGCGTCAAGTGCATCAGGGTAGTTTTCCTGTGGTGTTCCCTCATAGAATTGCTTTCCTTCTCGCTTTGCAAGTTCAATTATTTCAGGAGCAAGCTGTCCGGGCAGCTTTCCTGCTCTGCCGAGTATCATGTCCCATGTATTGGGATCTATCATTGAGAACCGCTCCTTGCCATTCACCAGGGAGACAATATTCATGAGAGCAACGTTTTTGACATACTGGCTGAACGGTGTCACCAGAGGAGGGTATCCAAGCATGGGCCAGATATGCTCGACCTCTCTGAATAGCATGATAACAAGCTCATCTTCAGATAATTCAGGTTTATTCTTCGCCTTGAGTGCAGAGTTTATACCCTGGTGAACCCCTTTCAGGTCAGCCATCATGCTCCCCATCATGCCTCCGGGCAGACCTGAGCCGATCAGGAGGGATGTCATCTGCCTGTTTCTGGGATCAATGAAGTAACCCAGAAAATCATCAATAAACTCCTGTGTAAGGGACCTTACCTTCATATAGGCATCCATATTTATTTCCGGAACATCAAATCCGGCATCCTTCATGATTGCCTGGACGGCGATAACATCCGGATGTACCATGCCCCAGCTGAGCGGTTCCATTGCGACATCAAGATAATCGGCTCCGGCGCGAGCCACCTCCAGCATGGAGGCTACCGACATCCCGGGGCCGCTATGGCCATGATACTGGATCTTTATCTCCGGATTTTTCTTCTTGATTCGTCTGACCAGTTCACCCAGAGAGGCGGGTCTTCCAACGCCGGCCATATCTTTCAGGCATATTTCATCTGCGCCATATTCAATGAGCCTGTCAACCACGCCCATATAATAGTCGACACTATGTACGGGGGAGGAGGTTATTGACAGAGCTGCCTGTGATATCATTCCTGCCTCCCTGGCATACTTGACTGAAAGCTCCAGGTTACGATGATCATTCAGACCGCAGAACGATCTTGATATATCTACACCCTGTCCCTTTTTTACCTTGTACATGAGCCGCCTCACATCAGCAGGAACGGGATACATTCTTATTCCGTTCAGGGCACGTTCGAGCATGTGTGTCTGCATGCCCGCCTCGTTAAAGGGCTTTACCCAGTTACGGACTGCACTGTTTGGATTCTCTCCGTAAAGGAGTTGTACCTGCTCAAATGCTCCGCCATTGGTCTCTATCCTGTCAAAGCAGCCCATTTCAATTATGTGGGGTGCCACTGCCTCCAGCTGGTCGACTCTTGGCTGATACTTGCCTGTTGACTGCCACATGTCCCGGTAAACGAGGCTGAACCTTATCTTCTTTTTCATTATAAGTTTGTGTAGTATTTGATTTCCGTTACCCGCAACAGCAGTCCGGAAAACTGCAAAGTTAACAGTCCCCGTGTCAACGGATGTGACAAAAGTCAATGATATCAGCCTTTTATAAAAAAGAGAAGGTGTCCCTTTGAGACACCTTCTTTTCAACCTAAACCTGATCGTAGAAGGCCGGACGGCCTTATTAAGGAAGGAAAAAGTCTTCTCCCTGCTTTACTTCAAAAGAGCAGGATAGTAAGAGGCAATGAGCCTTGTGGCGTCGAACTCCTCAGTGATGCCGCGGGCAATAACCTTCTGATGAAAATAGTTGCTCCTGTCAAGGAGTGAATCATCAGTTATAATGCCCTCACCCTTGAACTTGGGATCAACCTTGTTTATCCCGAAGTATTCCCCGTTGCAAGTGTACATTACTGACAGACCGTCAGTTACGACAACATAGTTCTTGCATTTCTTTTCTTTGTCCACGAATACCTTAACGGTTATAGGGGAGCTTTCATAGGTGATGAGATAACATTTCATCTCTTCACCGTTCAGAGTCTGAGGCTGATCACAGACCTCGATGGTGTACTTTCCAAAGGATGTGTTTGAGTCTCCTTTTGCGATTACCCTGCCGAATGACAGCGATGCAACACCGGCAAACAGCAACAATGCTAACATAATTCTTTTCATGACTAACCCGTTTTTGTTTAACACTAAACTGTCCTTGAAAAAATGTGGAACTGTCCTTTTCCATTTTCTTTTCATAGTAAAGACCGGCAACCCCCCTCTATGTTGCACCTTTTATTTGTTAAATTTTTGTTAATCAATAAAAATACTTTGTAAAGGCCTTAAAATAAGCAGTTTGAGCCTCTGATATACAAAATCATACTCTTTTCAGGATAATTGCTTGATATTTCAATAAAAAATTACTATATTTTGTAAAAATTTGATCTGCCCGTGCACCTTGTGACGAGATGCGTGATGCAGGTTCCAATGCCTTGGTCGTGAAGAAGATATTTGATTATTTTGATACACGCTACAGGGCAGAAATGCTTGGCAGGCCGGCAGACCAGACGGGCCCTGTTATTACAATTTCAAGACTTACCGGATGTGACGGGAGGGAGGTAGCCGCCTCACTGGTGACACAGCTGAACATGAGATACAACACAACCAGGTGGAAGTGGGTTGACAAGGACATCATATATCATGCTGCTCATGAGCTTAAGACCGACACACAGAGGATTGAGACTTATTACAAGGGGCTGGCGCTGTCAGACGTGTCGCAGATGATAATGGCCTTTTCCGGCTCTTTCGTTACTGACAGTTCGGTAAAAAAGGCGATCAGGGATGTAGTACTGACGATGGCGCGTGAGGGGCATGTGGTGATTATCGGCCGCGGAGGGGTGGCCATCACCGGGGATATGACGAACGCCCTGCACGTAAGACTTGTGGCTCCGCTCTACTGGAGAGTGCAGAATGTGATGAAGAAAAAGGAGATGCTGATCAAAAAGGCAGAGGAGTATATCCTTGAAACGGATGAGAAGAGGCATAAGCTTCTGATTGATTTTCTTGAGAAGAAGCCACAGGTCATCGATTACCTTTTTGATGCAACACTTAACAGAAACGCATTCGGCATAGATCAGCTTTCATCGCTCATACTCAGTATGTACGAGGCAAAGCTGAAAGTCAAGGCTGACAGGTAAAGCTATGTTTTTCAGAGTTTGGCATAGCTGATTGGTTGATAAAGTGAGGAGGGTAAATGAGAAGGCCGTCTTTCCCGCGTCATAAAGCGGAAGACGGCCTATCTTTTATTGTATCATCTCTAGAGACAGCAGATCTTTGCTATCCTGTGTATGTGTTCTGCAGTGCGGCGATTGAGAGACTTTCTGTAGGCATCCCAGTCATCTATCCTGAGCCTTGCCACTCCAGTATCTATGGCAGCCTTGGCTACCGCAGAGGCAACCCTGGATATGAGGCGCGGATCGACAGGCTTCGGAATGATATAATCCTTTCCGAACTCAAGCTTCTCAAGATTATAGGCTTTCAGAACCGACTGAGGCACCTTTTCTTTTGCAAGGGCTGCCAGGGCTTTTGTTGCTGCTAGCTTCATCTCCTCATTTATGGTGGTTGCCCTTACATCAAGAGCACCCCTGAAGATGAACGGGAATCCCAGCACATTATTTATCTGGTTGGGATAGTCTGAGCGACCTGTTGAAAAAATGAGGTCATCACGCGTTGCCATCGCATCCTCATAGCTTATCTCCGGGACAGGATTGGCCATGGCGAAGACAATCGGATTCGGTGCCATGGTACTGAGCATCTCCCTGGTAAGCATGTTGGCTACTGAGAGACCCAGGAACATGTCGGTTCCCTTCACTGCTTCGGCGAGGGTGTCAATATTACGGTCAGTAACCCACTCCTTCTTGTATTTGTTGAGATCGGTTCTCTTCGAGTTTATCACACCCTTGCTGTCAACCATCACGATGTTTTCCTTCTTGACTCCGAGTGCAACATAGAGGCGTGTGCATGAGTTGGCAGCGGCTCCGGCTCCGCAAACGACAACTTTCAGGTCAGACGCTTTTTTCCCGAGTATTTCAAGGGCATTGAGCAATCCGGCTGCGGAAATGATCGCTGTACCGTGCTGGTCATCATGGAAGACCGGGATGTCAAGCATCTCCTTCAGCCTGGTCTCAACCTCGAAGCACTCAGGGGCTTTGATATCCTCGAGATTGATGCCTCCGAATGTAGGAGCTATTTTTGCGCATATCTCGATAAGCTTTTCAGGGTCTTTCTCATCTACCTCAATATCAAAGACATCAACATCAGCAAATACTTTGAAGAGAAGTCCTTTGCCCTCCATTACCGGCTTCCCGGCAAGGGCTCCGATGTCACCGAGACCAAGCACTGCTGTTCCGTTTGAGATTACAGCTACAAGGTTTCCTTTGGACGTGTATTCATAGGCGTCATCGGGATTCTTCTCGATCTCGAGGCAGGGATAGGCCACGCCGGGGGTATAGGCCATGCTGAGATCATACTGTGTGCAATAGGGTTTGGTAGGTATCACCTCCACCTTGCCGTGGCGTCCGCGACTGTGATAGAGCAGCGCTTCCTCTTTTGTAATTTTTTGCATAATAAAAAAGTTATGAATTTTTAAATCGGGTTACTGAGTATTGATATGCCGAATTTAGTGTTTTTCCCATACGCCACCTATGATTTTTGCTTCTTAAACATATTTCATTTTGCAGTATCTTGGAAAATCAATACTTTCATCGCCACATAAATCGGTTCATAATAATCAGGAGATGGATAACACGCTTCAGAACATTGCCATAGGAGTTGATATCGGAGGCAGTCACATAACAGCTGTCGCAGTTGACATGACTAATCATACCATTATTGAAGGATCACGTGCAGAAAGCCCTGTTGACAACAAGGCTCAGGCAAATGATATTCTCAACATCTGGGCTGATACACTGCGGAAGGTGCTCAGGAATGTACCTGTCTTCAGACTTCGGGGTATAGGGGTTGCCATGCCCGGGCCGTTCGATTACCCCAAAGGGATATGCCTTATCAGGGGAGTCGATAAGTATGAGAATCTGTACGGCGTAAATGTCGGCAGTGCTCTGGGTTCAAGGCTCGGACTGCCCTGTGACTGCAAGGTGCGGTTCATGAATGATGCAAGCTCATTTGCAGTGGGCGAGGCATGGGCAGGCAGGGCAGCAGGGTACAGGAAGATGATGGCCATCACCCTCGGAACAGGATTCGGCTCGGCGTTTGTCGATGACCGCATACCTGTGGTTGAGGGTGATAATGTGCCTGCCATGGGCTGCGTCTATCACCTCCCGTTTGGGAAAGGGATTGCCGATGACTCATTCTCCACAAGATGGTTCATTGCCAGGTATGCAGAGGTGACGGGAGGAGTGGCAAAAGGGGTGAGGGATGTTGCCGATGCGGCAAGGAAGTCACCGGCCGTGCAGGCAGTCTTTGATGAGTTTGGAAGGAATCTGGGCTTTTTCCTGACCCCGTGGCTGCTGAAGTTCGGCGCTGAGATACTTGTCATCGGCGGCAATGTCTCTCTTGCCTATGACCTCTTCGGCAAGGCGTTTGAGGATGAACTGGGGAAAGCAGGCTGCAAGGTAAAGGTGGAGATGTCAGAGCTGAAGGAAGATGCCGCCCTGCTTGGCAGCGCCTATCTGCATAATGATGAATTCTGGAAGGCGGTACAGCCTGCCCTCGCATTGATGTGAAACCATTATAACGACCAATATGAATGAGAAAAAAATCGAGATGAGGCTGGTGGTACCGGTTCTCCTTTCTTTCTTCGTGATGAGTTTTGTTGACCTGGTAGGAATAGGGAAGGACCGCGTGGCAGGTGACCTGGGGCTGAGTGATTTCATCCTCGGGCTGATACCTTTTGCAGCTTTTATATGGTTTTTTATCCTGTCAGTTCCCGTCGGAATAATCCAGGCGCGGGTAGGGAAGAGGCTGATGCTCAATATCGGAATGGGGATCACCGGTATTGGCCTTCTGATACCGTACTTCTTCTACACCTTCGGCACAGTGATCACCGGCTTTGCCCTCCTTGGGATAGGCAACACCATCGTTCAGGTTTCTGCCAATCCTCTTCTTGTCGATGTTGTGCCGGGGAGAAGGGCGTCAAGCTTTCTGAGTTTCTCACAGTTTATCAAAGCCATCGGCTCCATGATAGCTGCACCGCTTGCAGCAGTATTCGCCAGCAGCTTCGGTGACTGGAAGCTTCTCTTCCTGGTCTTCGGCATCGTATCGATGCTGAGCGTCGTATGGCTGGGCACAGTGAAAATAGAGGAGACCATGTCAACGGAGAAGAAAGCTTCACTGGCTTCGGCTTTCAAACTGCTGGGTAATTCATATATACTTATGATGGTGCTCTCAATATTTCTTGTTGTGGGTATTGATGTGGGCTTCAACTATTTCTCCGGCAGGTACCTGGCAACAAAGTTTGGCATAGATGAGGTGACAGCACAGTCAGGTCGGAGCATATATTTTCTAGGACGTATGCTTGGAACCTTTGCCGGTGCCCTGGTACTTACAAAGCTGGCCTCCTCAAAGGGATTTCTTTACAGTGCATTGCTCTCTATCATCTCCATTGCCCTGATCCTCCTGGTGCCGTCGAAGGCAGCCGCATGGGCCCTTGTCTTCATCATCGGGCTCGGTGTTGCAAATATCTTCCCGCTGGTGTTTTCACTTACAATCCAGAGGTATCCCGAGCGCGGCAACGAGATATCAGGCCTGATGATGATGGCAATCTCAGGTGGTGCGCTGATACCTCCCATTATGGGGCTGGTCAGTGATTCACTGGGTGTGACGATGGGAATGGGTGTGCTTCTGCTCTGCGCAGGATACCTCCTGATCGTCTCGTGGATAATTATAAGGAAGAAGATAATGACAGTATAGAGGCAGATCATTCATACCTGCTTCGCTTCTTCATCAGCCGCTCTATCTCTGCCGGCTCTTTTGGTGCTGCCTCTGACAGCACGATGTTTCCTTCCTCAGTAATAAGGATGTCATCCTCGATCCTGACGCCTGTGTTTTTATACTTCTCAAAGAGCGGTGTTATCTGTGAGATGAATGCAGTGATCTCCTCCTCCCCGGACTTGCCCCTGTACTGTTCACGAAGGTTATTAAGCATGTCAGGGTTAATGTAGATACCGGGCTCGATGGTGATGACCATCCCCGGACTGAGGATGCCTTCATCATACGGTGTCAGCTGATAGGGATAGGTATCATGAACGTCAAGACCTATATGGTGTGTGCAGGTGTACAGTATATATAGCCTTTTCTGCCAGGGGGAGGCAGGGTCTGTCACCAGACCGAGACGGCTCAAGCCCTCCATTATGATCTCTGTGGCCCTGTCGTGCGCCGCCAGTGACCTCTTGCCGGGCACCATCTCCCTGATGGCTTCTTTCTGTGCTTCAAGAACAATGTTATATATCTCAAGCTGTTCAGGGGTGAAGCGTCCTGAGGCTGGGATCGTTCTGGTAACGTCTGCCGTATAGCCCCTGCATTTTGCACCTATATCCATCACAATCACGTCACCGTCCTCCAGCCTGCGGCTGTTCAGGTCATAGTGCAATATTGTGGAGTTGGAACCTGAACCGATGATAGTGGTGAATCCCGGTCCGTCACACCCTTCCGAACGAAAAGTATGCTCTATGGCTGCCTCAAGCTCATACTCAAATCTTCCGGGGGCTGCGAGCATCATTGCCTGTCTCTGTGCTTCGGCGGTGACAATGGCTGCCCTCTTCAGCAGAGCGATCTCATGACTGTCCTTGATAATCCTCATCTCATTGAGGTCTTTCCTGATATCCTTTATCACCGGAACCTTATCCTCAGGGAATAATGAAGCGAGTGTCTCATTGATAATTTTTGAGGAGGGTGTTGTCCATATTGTATCAAAGTGGGACAATATTTCTGCTGCCCTGCTCCTGAACATGGACATGGGGTAGGCCCTGTCAGCACCGTAAACCGTTCTGGCCTCATCGGCATCCGGGACACGGTTGTCCCAGGCAGCACGCCCGGCGGCTCCCGGGGTCATAAAAAGTATATATCCTGCCGTATCATCGGCAGTAAGCACCATCCATGCCCCCGGTGATTCCCAGCCGGTGAGGTACCGGAAATACCTTTCCGATGATCCATCCGTCTGGCCGTACGGTGTTCTCAGAGTACCCGGGATCACAATGGCTCCGCCGCCGGTTCTTCGTAATGCCTCAGCTCTTCTTGTGGCGTAAATTTCTGCATCCACAAACTGCGCATTGACGACAATCACTGCAGTGGGCAACATCAACAGGCTGACTAACAGTAGTTTGAGCACTTTCATCGTAATTAGATTCATTTTCACTAAATTAGTGCTTTGAACTTAATCGAAGGCAACAATGAGATTAATTCCGCTTTTATGTATTCCCGGAGTGATAACTTCATGCCAGGTCAAAAAGCATGAACAGCCGAATATTGTTTTCATAATGACTGATGACCACGGATATCAGGCAATAAGTGCTTACGGAGGTACATTGAACAGCACCCCTGCTCTCGACCGGATAGCCGGGGAGGGTGTCATCTTTCGCAACAGCTTCGTCTGCAACTCAATATCCGCACCCAGCAGGGCTGCGCTCCTGACAGGCAAACACAGCCATGCCAACGGTCATACTGACAACAGGCACCGGTTTGACAGCTCGCAGGTCACCTTCCCCAAGCTCCTCCGTGAAGCAGGATACCAGACAGCGGTGATCGGCAAATGGCATTTGCAGAGCGAGCCGACTGGATTTGACTACTGGAACATACTCCCCGGGCAGGGGAGCTATTACAACCCTGATTTCATTGAGATGGGCCGCAGGTACCGCCAGGAGGGATATGCCACTACACTGATCACAGACATGGCTATTGAATGGATCCGTGACAGGGATAAGAGCAAGCCGTTCTGCATACTGGTGCATCACAAGGCTCCGCACCGCAACTGGATGCCTGACACAATTGATTTTGATCTCTTCGACGATCCCGATTTCCCTGTCCCCGGTAATTTCTTCGACACCTACGATGGAAGAAAAGGAGCTGAGATGCAGAAGATGAGCATATTCAAAGACATGCGCATGGCATCTGACCTGAAGATTACAGGTACTGACGGTGACAGCATAACACAATCTGAAAAAGACTATATTTCTTACCTTAAGAACAGACTTACGCCTCAGCAGTATGAGGCCTGGCAAAATGAATTTGAGCCACTCAGCAGAGACTACAACGCTCATCCTCTTACCGGTGACTCACTGGCAGTTTTCAAGCTTAACAGGTATCTTGCTGACTATCTGAGAACTATCCGGTCGGTTGACCGCAATACGGGGCGATTGCTTGATTTTATCGATTCTGCAGGACTGAGAGACAATACCATCATTGTATACACTTCAGACCAGGGTTTTTATCTTGGAGAACACGGGTGGTTCGACAAGAGGTTCATGTACGAGGAGTCATTCCGTACTCCTTTGATGATGAGGCTGCCGCAGGGCTTCGAGGCAAGGGGAGACATAGGCGAGATGGTTCAGAACATAGACCTGGCCCCCACCTTTCTTGAGCTGGCAGGAGTCAGCCCCCCTGATGACATGCAGGGTATGTCACTGGTCCCGCTGCTGAAGGGGCCTGCAGTAAAGAAATGGCGCGACGCTCTCTATTATCACTATTATGAATATCCCGGTGAGCATGATACCAGGCCCCATTACGGTGTAAGGACTGACAGGTATAAGCTGATCCATTTCTACGGCGAAACAGATCACTGGGAGCTTTATGACCTGGAAGCAGATCAGCATGAAATGAAGAATCTGATAGATGATCCTTCATATGACATGGTCGAAGAGAGCCTGAGGAAGCGGCTTAAAGAACTGCGTATAACCTATAATGTACCTGATGAGGTGACGGCCTCATCCGCCGCTCAGAACTGACCATAACAAAGTAATCATAACACCTGCAAACAGCAGAACAAATCAGACAAGATGAATAAGGATACAGTCAACAGGCGGGATTTTATCCGCAAGAGTGC
>Ga0209262_10001254_pt1 | contig 10620 bp, 11 predicted proteins | sample Lowcelwee11metaG_FD_187171 | JGI IMG/M metagenome (GOLD analysis project Ga0209262, IMG submission 187171) | Freshwater pond sediment microbial communities from the University of Edinburgh, under environmental carbon perturbations - Low... | ecosystem: Environmental > Aquatic > Freshwater >...
AAGTACTGCGGCTTCAATCTCCGGTGCTGATGGTGGTTTTACATCTGCAGGAATAACTCGACTTGTTTCGTTATATGTTTTGCTTGTTTTAGCCATATTCTAAATATTTTTCCCGATAGAATCGGGTTGTAAAAGTAACTTACTTGTGGATTATTTACAAGAATATATCTCGATTAGAATTATAAGTAAAGTAAAACAAAACACTATTATTGAAGAATAATCAAATAAAAACTTTATTTATACTCAACTTTATAAGCTTTTAATTCTTCTAATTCCTTATCTATCGTCATTTCCCAGAGTTTTATTCCCGCAACATTTTTACCAAAATCCGCATCTCTTCTATAATCTTCTAATCTATCCTTCAAATCAGAATTATTTTTTTCAGTCATTAAATGAAATTGCTGAATGTAATCATCCAAACCAAACTCTGTATTGTAAAATTCTTTTCTAAGTTTGCGTGTGTATAGTTCATAGATATCGAACATGACCTGGTTGTAAAGTAATAAATCCGCTGATGCATTTTTCTTGTTAACCCAAGAATGTTTTTTATCGAACACACAAATTGAAGTAAGTTTTGCAGTGCTAAATATATTTGCTTTTTCTATTGTGGCGGGATTATACAAATGTATTTCCGATACATAATTTTCATTTGAACCTATCGGCTTTCCCTGAAAATCCTCCCAGCTAAGCTTTCTAGAATCTGACCAGTAAACATAATTCACCTTATCGTAAGTCTGATATAATTCCGATGTTCTTGTAGCAGCACATTGAACAAATAAAACTGACAATAAAATCAAAATATATTTAATTGACGAATAACGGAAAGTTGATTTCATTTTATTCCTGATTAAAATTTAAAATGCTATTAAGTAATAAATAAATTATGTTCACTCCTTCCATTGGTGTGAACAATCTAAACAGATATACGTTGATTTTTTTGTAGTGAATGGAATAAATGCCAGAATTAAAAAGAAGATCCCCACAATCCAGGATCCTTTTTGAAAAATATTAATGCTTCCACAATTACTGCACTTAATTTGCTCACTGATTTCTTCATCCGCGTATTCGTTTTTTAATAACTCATATTCATTACAATTTAAAACTGCTAATGCTTTAGTATAATCTTCATCTTTAACCAGTAATTTAATTCCTCCTACTGCTTGAGCATATACAGGATTAATCGATACCAAATTTTCGTCTTTAATTAGTGCTTCAATTCCTTCATCAGAAAGTTTTGCAAAATCTAAATGAGCTAGTGAAGAGTATAAATATGTTTTAAGAATTTTCATTATATCTGTTTGGACATTTACCCTAATTACCGCTGCTGCTCTTTGCCAAAGCAAAATTTACTGTTCCTGTAAAACGATCAAAATCTATCTCAAACTTTCCCGGGATTCCGTTATTTGCTTCCGTAAACGAAATTACTTTATTGCCCTGCAATGTTTCTTCATAGATGATTGTGCCGCTTGTATCTTTTATCCGAAGTGAACCGATGCCTGAAAAATAGTTGGCAATGATTAAAGAGTATGCAAGTGAATCGGAAGTAAAGGATAAATTATACCCGGCAGTTTGTGTATAGTAATCCGCAACTAATGAATAAGCCAGCGCGTCTGTTGTTTTTGATATTACAGGAGTGTTGTAGTAAGATGAATTAATATCATCATCATCATCAGTGCAGCCGGTAAGATAAACCGCAAATGCTAATAAAAAGATAAATAATACTTTTTTCATTTTCTTCTCCTTAAATAAATTGAAAATCCTGAAAACTAATACTCTCTAATTAAATCTATTTTTAACTAACCTTCAAGATATTCTTTAGGTGTTGGCAAACCCTGCTGCTTAAAAAATGATAATTGATCAAAGTAACCGCGCTGAAATACAATTTGGTTATTCTGAACGTGAAAGAAACCGCAGCCTCTTAATCCAAGAGGATCTATATCCCGCCATTCTAAAATTGCCCACTCGCCTGCTTCGTGTATCATCTCCGGAATGCAGACCATTTTTGCTCTTGCAAAATCGACTTCAAAAAGTTTTCTAATCTCTGCTCTGCCCTTTAATGGTTTTGTTACAATTTGATGATTAATTGCATCTACAGCATATAATTCTATTAAGCCTTCAATATCTGCATTGTTAAATTTTTCAATCCAGAGTTCTACAATTTGTTTTGGTGTCATAAGTATTACTCAATTAATATTTTTGTTTTTATCTAACAGAAATTGTGGTGGTATTAGAACTGAATTAAAACCAATTTTTTTATACTCTTACCTGTCCGCTGTGGCGGATTAAAGAGATTAGGTGTTATTATTTTAGTAATACTATTTTTTTTGTTTCAAATAATTTATCAAACTGAAGTTTATAATAATAAATACCGCTCGACAAACCTTCAGCATTAAAATCTACAATATACCTTCCAGCAGATTGATTTTCCGAGATCAAAGTTTCAACTGCTTGCCCTAATGAATTGTACACAATCAATGACACAAAACCATAACCCGGTATAGAATATGTTATCTTAGTTGAAGGATTAAATGGATTAGGATAGTTTTGATCTAGTTTGAAACTACTTGGCAAATCGGTTGAGTGTCTTTCTACAAAGGTAATCATCTCTGACAATGAACGTATCAATACACCACTGCCATAAGTTCCTGCAAAGAGATTCGTGTTAGATACAGCTAGAGCACGAACATCAAAAGTTGTTAAACCGTTATTAACTGCACTCCAACTTGTGCCGTTATTAGTTGAAAGAAAGACCCCACCATTATCTGTTCCTGCAAAAAGATTGGTATCCGAAACAGAAAGTGACCAGATAAGTGTGCCCATCAAGCCATTATTAACTGCAGTCCAATTTGTACCGTTGTTTGTAGAAAGAAAAACGCCATCTCTATACGTCCCGGCAAATATATTTGTACCAGAGACTGCAAGGGACAAGACATAAATACTCGTCAATCCATTATTGACTGCAGCCCAGCTTGAGCCATTGTCAGTAGAAAGAAAAATGCCGCCGCGCTCAGTTCCGGCAAAAATATTATTGTCAGAGATAGCAAGAGAATTGATATAAAGGCTAGTCAAGTCATTATTGACTGCAGTCCAATTTGTACCGTTGTTGGTAGAGAGAAAGACTCCATATCCATAACTCCCAGCAAAGATATTCGTACCAGAGACTGCAAAGGCTTTGACCATTCCTATCGGAAAGCCGGTGGTAACATGAATCCAATTCTCACCATCGTTTGTGGACAAAAAGATACCACCACCAGTTCCGGCAAGGAGATTCATCCCTGAAGCAGCAAGTGAATAAACAGATGTACTCGTCAACCCCGTATTGATTTGAGTCCAATTTGAACCATTGTTGGTTGAAATAAACACACCATTAATATACGTCCCTGCAAAGAGATTCGCGCCGGAGAGGGCAAGAGCATTAATATATGTGTTTGTTAAACCTGTATTGACTTGAGCCCAACCTGTACCATTGTTTGTTGAAAGAAAAATGCCACCATTATAGCCATAAGTTCCAGCAAAGAGTTTAGTACCAGAAACGGCTAAAGCACTTACATTAGTATTTGTCAATCCTGTGTTGACCGCAGTCCAACTTGAACCGTTATTAGTGGAACGAAAAACACCCGCCCCATTAGAGCCAACAAATATATTTGTATTGGATACGACAAGATCATTTATATAAGGGCTGGTCAAACCATTATTGATTTCATTCCAACTTGTACCGTTGTTGGTGGAAAGAAAAACGCCATTTGATAAACTCAAGGCAAAGAGATTCGTGTCGGAGACAACAAGAGACAAAATAGAATTGTTCGCTAAACCGGAAGCAGTCCAACTTACGCCATTATTGGTAGAAAGAAAGACACCTCCATTAATCCCGGCAAATAGATTCGTGCCAGAGACGGCTAGAGCACGGACATTAATGTTCGTTGGCAAACCTTCACTAACAGCAGTCCAGCTTGTACCGTTATTGGTTGAGAGAAAAACACCCCCGCTACCTTCAATCGTTCCAGCAAAAAGATTCGTGCCAGAAACAGCAAAGGAATGGACAGAAGTATTCGTCAAGCCGTTATTGACTTGAGTCCAGTTTGTACCGTTGTTGGATGAGAAAAAGATTCCGCTATTCGTACCCGCAAAAAGATTTGTACCGCAGAAAGTAAGGGCATTGATAATATGATAAATGTCCGTCAAACCGTTATTGACAGAATTCCAACTTGTACCATTGTCAGTTGAGCGAAAGACGCCACCACCAATAGTTCCGGCAAAAAAATTTGTGCCGGAGACAGCAAAACATGAAACGTCCCCACCGATAGGACCATTTGTTTGTATCCATTGGGAATGTAATGGATTTATACCTGTAAATAAACAAAATACCAAAATGAGGAATTTAAAAATGGTTTTCATATTATTTCCTCTTTTTAAATTATAAAGTACCTATACAACTTAGGTTTAAGTAAAATAAAGTTCAATTGTTATTTGTGAAAAGTAAATTGTAGGCAAGGAATTTGAGTGAAGAAGTAAACAACCTCATCCCTGCCCTTCTCCTTGCAAAGGAGAAGGGGTATGAATTCCCTCTCCTTTACAAGGAGAGGGATAAAAGGGTGAGGTTACTGCATCTCATCATAAAGTTTTCTAAACTTCTGCACATCAATCCAGCAATCTTTTTTCCAGTTTGGGTTGCGCAAGAGTGCGGCGGGGTGGAATGTTACCATCGTTTTAATACCTTCATATTCAAAAACCTGTCCGCGTAAACTTGTTAAGCTGTCTTTTTTCTTTAACAAACCTTTTGCAGCGGTAAGACCTAAACACAAAATAAGTTTTGGTTTAATCAGCTCAATTTGTTTTGCGAGGTATGGAATGCAGGTATCCATTTCTTCAGGTAAAGGAGTACGGTTATCCGGCGGGCGGCATTTTACTATGTTGCCGATAAAAACTTCATCCCTGCTAAACTTTATTGCTTTAAGAATATCGGTTAAAAGCTGGCCTGCTCTTCCAACAAAAGGCAAACCTTGTTTATCCTCTTCTGCACCGGGACCTTCACCAATAACCATTACATCAGCATTTGGATTACCTGAACCAAAAACAAATTTGTTTCTTCCTTTATGCAAAACACATTTAGTGCAATTGCAAATTAAACTGTTCAGCTCGTCTAATGATTCTGATTTTTCCCAATCACCTTTAACAGCAATTTTAGTTGCTAATGGTTTTGCAATTGGTTCTTTTACAACTGTGGTTCTGCGTGATGATTCCCTTGGAGTTATTTCTTTTGCAGGTGTGATAGTTTTGGATTTTAAAAGATTGATTTTTTCTTCAAACAGATCATCACCAAAAATCGCTTGTTGATCTTTTAGTGCTTCAATAATTTTTTGTTTGGGTGATGATTTCATAGGTTATTAAAAAATTAAAAAATTGAATAATTATTTAGTATGAAGTAATCGGTTATAAAAAGAAATGTCATCCTTCGACTGCGCTCAGGATGACAAATGTTCTTAAACTATAAATAAAAAAGTTATTACTTTTTGTACTTAAACTTAATTTCGCCGGCAAGTAATTCGTTTAATGCTTGTAGATGCGGCTTAGGTTTCTTTTCAAAATCAATAGCCATTTTCAATTGAATCGGGTTAGTAACATCTTCAGCTTCATCATCAGATCCGCTTGAAGGAATAGTATTCATCATTGCACTAAATTCAATTTTGTTGTCAGTATTAACCTGTCTAGCTCTTAATGCTGCAACCGAAATAGCTTCGTAAACATTCTCAGTACGTTTGTCTATTTCTCTTAAATCTACTGGTGTTATATCCATTTTATCACTCCTTATTTATTATTTCTTTAATTAAACTTTTTACACTTTTATAAACTTTATGAAGTTCATCGTTAACGAAAATATAATCAAAATCCTTCTTAAAGCTCAATTCCATTTTTGCCCTATCAATTCTTTTCTGAAGATCAGATTCACTTTCGGTTTTTCTGTTTTTTAACCGTGTAACCAACTCTTCAAAAGAGGGCGGATCGATAAAAATTAAAATACTTTCAGGATAAATTTTCTTTAACGATATCGCACCTTTAACATCAACTTCAAAAAGAACAGACTTACCAATGCTGATATTATCATCAACAAAATTTTTTAAAGTACCGTAATAATAATCGTAAAATCTTTCCCACTCAATAAATTCATCATTGTTAATCTTCTTTTCAAACTCTTCATCATTCACGAAAAAATAATCAACACCATTAACTTCATTGGATCGCTTTGGTCTTGTAGTTACAGAAACAGAAAATACAATATCCGGAAAATCTTTTAGCAGCTGTTTTACAACAGAAGTTTTTCCGCCGCCGCTTGGCGATGATACTGCAATTATCTTTCCTCTGTTCTCCAATTTATTCTATGTTCTGGATTTGTTCTCGTATTCTTTCAATCTCTTCTTTTATATGAACAGAGTTATGAGTAATAGCAGTAGAAAGTGTTTTAGCAGAAATTGTATTTGCTTCTCTGTTCATTTCCTGGCAAAGAAAATTTAGTTTCCTTCCAGGATCTTCTTCCTTATCAACACTGCTTAAAAGAAATTTTATATGACTTCTTAATCTTACACATTCTTCAGTTATATCAGCGCGTTCAGCCATCATTGCTAATTCAGTTTCAAGTCTGTCGTTATTAATGCCGGCATTATCTTCAAGAAGATTTTTTACTTTTTCTTTGTACTTTGCAAAATGTTCACCAACACTTGGCTGCGCGTCTTTTTCAATCAAGTCAAGATATTTTTCGATAGACTTAATGCGCTTTTTCAAATCTTTTTCTAATTCGTTGCCTTCATTTTTCTTCATCTGCATTAGCGAATCCAAAGAAAGCAGAACTGATTTTTTGATTACCTCAAAATCACTCTCGCTTATTTCCTCAACTGATGCTGAAAAAATATCACGACTCATTAGAATGTGGTCTAACTTAATCTTGTCTGTAATTTTAGCAGATTTTTTAATCTTCTTAATGAGAGCCAGATAATTTTTTAATCTTGATTCATCCAAAGAAACTGCTTCATCTTCAAATCCGTTCTTTTTGATTTGAATGCTCACATTCAGTTTTCCGCGTCTGATTTTAGACTTAATTAATTCTCTTAATTCGTATTCTTTATTAGCAAGAAGAGGCGGATATTTAAGAAAAACTTCCAGATACCTGCTATTGATACTTTTAATTTCGACATCGGCCTGCCATTTACCATTTGAGGCAGTTCCTTTGCCGTAACCTGTCATGCTTAAAATCATATATTACTTCTATAAAAGGGTTGGAAAGATAGCGAATTATAGGGTCTTAGCAAAGATTAGAAAGCCTCTCCAATACCAAAATGGATGGTTAGATTATCAAGAAAATTCTTTCTAAAAATGGTTTTTTGGTCTTCCGGATTGTAAAATTTTGTTCCAAAATCTAATCTAAACGGGGCAATTGGTGTATAAACTCTAATTCCCATACCAATGGCAACGGCAATTTCATCTATTCTAACATTTTTCCATCCATTCCAGGTATTACCATAATCAGCAAAAACAGCATATCCCAAATACTCATTTAGCTTTTGTCTCATTTCAAATGAACCCTCAAACCAAAAGGTTCCTCCTCTAATAGCATCGGTTTCTGTGGTGTATCCATAATATTCAACGGAGTCTTTGGGAATCAATTCTCTGGATTTCCACCCTCTTACAGAGTTACTACCGCCCGCATAAAAAGTTTTATTTGGCGGAATCAATTCGTTGGCCGAAACTTTTGGATTATCTGATCCTGTAATAGGTTGCGAGTAACCAATTCGCAATTTTGAAGCAAATACTGTAGTGCGATCATCAGATAAAGGTAAGTAGTTAGAAAGTCCCGTCTGCAGTCTGTAAAAGTATATATTTCCCACTTCGTTAGAATCAGCTTGTAAAATCTGATCTGTAATCAGTCTTAATACATATTTAATATCTGTTCTTGAATGAAAAAGTTCAGGAGTGAAGAAAAGATAACTACCTGTGGTTGGAAATAGTATATCATCTGTTTTGGATGAACCTAGCTCAACACCAATACCAGGAGTTAAACTATAATCAGTCTCAGTTAAATCCAACTGAATCCCGTTAAGATCGATTCTTGTAATATTTTCCCTCTCTGCAACGTCATAACTTATAAACGGACGAAAAAGAGTGACAAATGTATATGGCGGCATTTCAAAATCAAATTTTTGCCTACCGCCGTATGAATTTTCAGAAAAGTCACTAAAAGTCTTCGAGCTTAAATAAATTTCAGTACTTGTCAATATTGCTCTGCCAAATAGAAATGGCTGTTCCATTTTTAGGTTGATATCAAAAACACCCTGATAAGTTGAATCTCTTTCAGCTCCGGATTTAAATATATTTGCAAGATCTATATTAAGTATATCAACAAGCCTAAATGAAGTTGAAATAGAAAGTTTTCTTGCATCTCCAAAAAAGTTTTTTCTTGTATACCCAATTCCAAGACCAAAATTAAAACTGTTAAACTCATTATCGGCTTTTATTTCAGGTGAAAGTTCATTTAACGATCCTATAGCAGCATTAACTTCAACCGGTATAGTATTATTGATTGTATCACTTATTATTGGATCAATATTAATTGCAGTAAATAATTCCGTTTTAAGCAAGCGTAATTCACTTCTATCTATTTCTGATTGGTCATAAATTCTACCAGGTTTAAGATCGGCTATTTCTGATATTAGCTTATTGTTGATCTGTTCAATTGATAATCCTGTTTTATTAATTATAGTTTCTCCTATTGCGTACTTATCGCCTGTATGGAAATAAATGCTAAGGTCTGTCTTCTGCCTAATCGTATCAATTGTAACTATTGTGCTGTCATAACCGCCAAAAATATAGCCGTTATTTGCAAGGAATCTTCTAATTTTGGATATGTTACTTTGAACTTCTGATTCCGAAAATCTTTTTGTTGAATCAATTGTATATGATTCATTCATCAATCTTCCATAATCATAGTCGCTTAATCTATCCAAACCAAATAAACTGATATTACCGTAATTCAAAAAATCGTTTTCGGTTATATAATAGTTAATAACAATCGCTTTGTCTGCAGAATCAATAACAACATCGTGTTTAACATCTATATCAAAAAAACCGTTGGTGCGATACAATTCTTTTAAAGCAAGTATATCTATCGATATTTTTGAGGAGTCAAAATAAACAGGTTCATCACCAAATGGAGTAAACGAATCAAGAAAAACCCAGACCCACATTGGCGTTTCTTTACTTTCAATATTTTTTAATAGATCAGATGCGGAGAAAAAATTATTTCCCTCAAAGTTTATGGCTTCAATTTCAAAATCATAGTATGATTGGCTGAAACTTATCTTTGAATTGCAAAGCAGAAAAAGAATTGAGAATATAAAAACTCTTTTAAACATCTATAAAATTCTGATTGTAAATAATTTTAATTCGGTTACCCAATTAGTTATTTAAATACTTCTAAAAAGATTCTGCATCAGTCTAAAACAATATCATCTTCAACGATTGTTAAACCCGGATAATCTTTTTTAAATGTTAATGTAAAAAAGTTTATTAACTCTTTGTTCTTCGTATTATCTGAGATGAATAAATAAGTTGCAGTTTGTGATTCAACAACAAGATGGGCATAGTATACTTGCTTGTTTTCTAAATCAATAATATAAGAGAATACTTCCCCGCCGCCGCTACCCATAAAATATCCCTGTGAATTATAGTAAACTAGATCGTAATCAATTGATGAAAATTTAATCTTATCAACAAAACTTTCTTTGAATGAGCCATCCAGTAACTCAGTTTCATAAATTGATTCAAACTCATCATCGGATTTTTCTAGAAATGCAAACTTAATACCCCAATCATCCGCATTATTTATTTCCCATCCTGCTGCGACAAATTGTTTTCCTGTTTCATCAAATAAACCGCCAAAAGCAGCCTGAGTTTCTTTATTGTAGTGTTTTTTAACTGCATCTAATACCTGAGCTTTGTTTTCAAAGTCAAGTACCGGAATTTTTTCCTGTTTATCAGAACAGGAAACTATTCCGAATAAAAGGATAAGGATTGTCAATCCTCTATGAAAATTATTTGATAACAACTTGGGTTCCTGTATTAATTACTGATAAAATTTCATCAATTGATTCATTACTTAAAGCAATAGAACCGTCTGTCCAATTATAAACGAACGGAAGATTTTTGAAGATTGGGTTTAGTCTACCAATACCATGAATTCCTATGTTGCCTCCAAGCACCGTATTAGCACTAACACATTCTTCATAATAAAACTCAAATTTTATCTGATTAAATTGTTTTTGAGTAATAAATGATTTACGTAATGCTTCAGAAGCATCTTCTAAATTAGGATAATTTAGTTTTAAAAACTTATAATAAGTCTGGTCGTTACTTATGCTGCAAATTTTATAAGTTCCGATTGGTGTTGCCCCATCGTTGCTTAATTTTTTTTTATCACTTAAATTTCTGCCAAAACTAACGCGATATGATTTTATAAAAACGGTATCTTCATAAACACTTAATGTAAAAGTCTTTCTATCCACAATAAGATTTACATCGCTAAGCTTTCTAAATCCTTTCTGAGACATAGCTTCAGAAAGTGAAATTTCTCTG
>Ga0209262_10001255_pt1 | contig 10620 bp, 5 predicted proteins | sample Lowcelwee11metaG_FD_187171 | JGI IMG/M metagenome (GOLD analysis project Ga0209262, IMG submission 187171) | Freshwater pond sediment microbial communities from the University of Edinburgh, under environmental carbon perturbations - Low... | ecosystem: Environmental > Aquatic > Freshwater > Pond...
TATAGTTTTAGGAAAACTAAATGGGGCATGAGTAAGAACCAAGTAAAAAAAACAGAAAAAACAACTTTGTTTAAAGATGAAGGGAGTATGTTAGCATATTCAGACCGAATATCTGGCATCGAAACTCTAATCATTTATGTTTTTATTGAGGATAAACTCGTTCGTGCACGCTATTCCTTTACTGATAGACATACCAACAAGAACGATAATATTACTGATTATAAATTGATCAAAGAAATATTGGTTGAAAAATATGGAAAGCCTAAATCTGATGATACTCTTTGGCGAGATGATTTGTATAGGGATGATTATACTGAATGGGGTTTCGCGGTTAGTTTGGGGCATTTAGTTTACAGTACAGAATGGGAAACTGAAACAACAGAAATTGATCATATTCTTTACGGTGAAAATTACTCTATTAGTCATATTACAGAATACACTAGTAAACTGTTAAAAAATCTTGAAGAATCAGAGAAAAACAAAAAGAATAAAAATGAATTTTAATTATTAAAATATGATTTTGAAATTGCTTAAAAATACAACTAAGGATTTGCAAAATGAAAAAATCTAGAATCGTGATGGCTCTCTTTTTGTTCGTTTTTATAGCTTTGCAAAGCTGTGTTCTTACAGATCCACATCTAACGGAAGCAAAAATAAGCATGGGAAGAGGTGAACTTCAGAAAGCTCAACAAGAATTGGCAATAGTTATAGAACAGCAGCCGAACAATGTCGAAGCAGCATATCTGGAAGGATATATACACTTCAAACAAGAAAACTGGGCAAAAATGTATGACAGTTTCGAAAGAACAAAAAAGATCGATCCGCTTTATGAAAAAGAAAATATTGACAATATGTCAATGAAAGCGCTAGGAACTCTGAATAGCTCTGAAAATAAGGTAGGAAGAGTAAATGATCCAATAGCTAACGAAGATGATAAAAATAATAATTACAATAACAAAGATAGATATAGCTTAAATAATGATCCTGATAATCCAAAAAATGACAACAATATTAATAAATTTAAAAATATCGATAGTCACACTGATGTTAAAACTATCAGAGATAACAACGGACCTGAAATCGTACTTTACTCACCTAGAGCTACTAGAGGAATAAAAATAAGCGAAACAAATAATCAAATATTGATCAATGGTAAAGCAACAGATAAAAGCGGAATTTTTTCAGTACAAATAAATGGTGTTGAAGCTGAATTAAACGAAAATGGAGAATTCCAAAAGCTTATTAAACTTGCAATTGGTGATAATGATATAGAAATTCTAGCTACTGACACAAAAGAGAACATCTCACAGTATTCATTTATAACAACAAGGGAACAGAAAGAACAATTTAACGACTATTCTGCTTTCGAATCGAAAAATGTTTCAGAAAAACGTCTAGCATTGGTCATAGGGAATGCCAACTATAGAAAAGCAGGACAGCAGTTGAAAAATCCAGTGAACGATGCCAACCTGATGGCACAGACTCTGAAGGATTTAGGATTCGAAGTGATAATCCAAACTGATGCTAGTAAACAAGCTATAGAAAAATCAATAAAAGAATACAGCAGAAAATTACCGAATTATAGTGTTACACTTTTTTATTATGCCGGACATGGGGTACAAGTAGATGGCATGAATTATCTGATACCTATTGACGCTGAAATAAAAGAAAAAAATGACTGCAAATTCGAAGCAGTACCTGTTAATTTTGTCGTAGAAGAGTTTGAAAAATATCCTGAAAACACAAATATTGTTATTTTAGATGCATGCCGAAATAATCCATTTCGTTCATGGGCTAGAGGCGGTAATGAAGGATTTAGAGCAATATCACCTTCAAGTGGAACGATAATAGCCTTCGCTACTTCAGAAGGTGCAACAGCTTCTGATGGTACAGGCAGTAACGGATTATTTACTCAGGTATTAACTAAGCAAATGAAGAAACCTCAGCCTGTAGAGAGTGTTTTTAAAAACACAAGAAATGAGGTAGAGAAGCTTAGTAATTATTCTCAAAGCCCTCAAGAATGGACAAAGCTAAAAGGGGATTTTTGGTTTAAAAAATAGTATAAAAGGAGTTGATTTTTGAAATGGTTTATTTTTATTTTCGTTCTACTTAGTGGTATTGCCGCCCAAACTGAAAAAGGTGTGACAATTAATTCGAAAGAGGGGAATGAAGGGAAAAGATGGGCTATTTGCATTGGTGTAAATGACTATGAATATGACGGCATATCAAAGCTAACTAAAGCAAGAAATGATGCTGAAGCTTTAGGTCAGGCACTTAAAGAGTATGGTCAATTTGATTTTGTTTATGTAATGACCGACAAGAATGATCATAAATCACCTGATTATCCATACTTGAGAAAATTACAGGATAAGCTTGATTATCTTAAAGAATTTATTGAACCGCAGGATTTGGTCGTATTTGCCTTTTCGGGTCACGGTATTGCTAATGATAAAGGGGAAAGTTATCTGGTTTTAGCAGATACAAATCCAAATAGAATATTTGAAACTAGCCTTAAACTTAAAGATGTTACGGATATATTTCAGAAAACAGGCGTTAAGAAATCTCTTCTTTTTGTTGATGCTTGTAGAGAAGAGTTTCAACAAAGTAAAGGCATAAACGCTAGAGGTTTAAAGGCAGAGAAATTTGAAAATAGCGAAGTCGCTGCTACATTTTACGCTACAAAAGATGGATGGTACAGTTATGAGGACGATAAAAGTGATTATGGAGCTTTTACGAATTACATTTTAAAAGGTATTAAAGGAGAAGCTGATAACACTGATTGTCAGGGCAATGGCGATGGAATTGTTACTTTTACTGAGTTGTCATCATTCGTAGAAGTAAGTGTTACAAATTGGGCATTGGAAAGAAACAAAAAACAAAAACCATATACAAAGATATACGGGGAAAAATACGGTGATTTGGCTCTGTCGAGTTATAAAATAATTGAAATAGTTGGTAATAAAAATGATGATTTAATAAAAAAAGCCAATAAGCAATTATCAAAAAGTTTAATTGAAATGATCTTTGTAGAAGGAGGATCATTCGAAATGGGAAATAAAAATGCAGGATGGATGGATAGCGATGAAAAACCTGTACATAAAGTAACACTTGATGGTTTCTATATAGGTAAATATGAAGTGACACAAAAAGAATATAGACATATAATGGGTAATAATCCCAGCAAATATAAGGACGATGACAGGCCTGTAGAAAAAGTAAGCTGGTACGATGCGATAGAATTTTGTAACAAATTAAGTGAAAAGGAAGGTTTACAGAAGTGTTACATTGATATTGGGTCTAAAACACAATGCAATTTTAAAGCCAATGGTTACAGACTTCCTACAGAAGCAGAATGGGAGTATGCAGCACGAGGAGGGTCTTTAAGCGAAAAATTTGAGTACAGCGGTAGCGATATAGCAGATGAAGTTGCGTGGTTTGGAGAAAATTCAGGAAAAGAAACTAAACCAGTTGGCACGAAAAAAGCTAATGAATTAAGCATTTATGATATGAGTGGGAATGTTTGGGAGTGGTGTTGGGATAGCTACGAAAAAGACTACTATGAAAAAAGTTCTGTTTTAAATCCTCGCGGTCCAGACTCAGGTACTGATATTGTTGTTAGAGGAGGTGATTTTTTCATGAGAGATAAAGAATGTCGTGTAACTTTACGACCGTATCCTACTATCAAAAGTAGACCACAAGATAAAAGAGAAATTTTTGGATTTAGAATAGCGAAAAATGGATTATAGATAAAATAAATTAGATGATTTTGAAGAAATTATATGCGTATTTGATAAATTATCGTTTGCGAATAGCTAAATAGTAAAATGTTAATTTACTATACCACGAAATAACAAAAAAGTAAACTATAGTAAAAAAAATGTTAAACATAGAGAAGTTATTGAATGATATAAGGTATCCGACTATCTTCTGCAGATTCTTTCAAAGATTTTATGTATAATATTTCTTATAGACCCAACAATTACCAACACAATGTAAATTTTCAAGTTAAAACCGAAGTAGAATGTTCAAAAATACTCATAAAAGTCTCGTAAATGTTTTTCTTGACTATAAATAGATGAATAATTATATTCCTCGACAAATTAATTAAACTTAGGAAGTAAAGAAAATGAAAAAAGTAGTAGTAATTCTGATGGGTGTAATCCTAACAACATTAATCTTACAAAGTTGCGCACCAACAAATCCGTTTCTAATTGGTGCAAGAATTAGTATGGGAAGACAGGATTATCAAGCTGCTCAGAGAGATTTAGACAGTGTTTTAATAAAAGAGCCAAATAATGTTGAAGCTCTTTTTTATACAGGTGTAATACATTACAATCAAGAAAATTGGGTAAAAATGTATGAGAATCTGTCAAAAGTCAAAACTCTTGACTCACTCTACAAGAAATCAGATGTGGATAATATGTATTTTCAAGCTTTTTATAAACTTATTGTCCCAGCAATAAACGATAAATATGCTAAAGCAGTGAAACTTCTAAAAGCTGAAGTAGTTGAAGCCGAACAAGCGGAAAAAGTATTTATTTCTGCTCTAAAAGATCTTGAACTTGCCGATAAAATTAAAAATGATAATTTTGACACAAAATATACCATGGCTGCAATTAATCTCCAATTAGGTAACAAAGATAAGGCTACTAGTTTATTTAATGATGCGATTACTATTGGAATAGGTAAAATTGGTCTTTTAGATGAAGAAATAAAGAAAGAAGAAATAAAAGAATTAAAAGATCCAAAAGTCGTTGAAGCTAAACAAAAAGAATTGAAAAATATTAAGCAAACCCTAATCTCATGTTACACGAATTTATATGTGTTATATACCGAAAAGAATGAAGCTTTAGTAGCTTTGGAAATGCTGAATAAAGTTCTGGAGTTCGATCCTGACAACAAGGAAGCTTTACTTCAAATGGCTAAATATTATGAGAATACAAAAGATTTTGAAAAAGCGTTACCTCTTTATGATAAACTTCTTGTTCTGGACCCTACAAATGTGGACATTCTTTTCAATCAGGGCATTATGCTCAAGAACAATAATAACATGGATAAAGCGATAGCAAATTTCGAGAAAATTATTGAAATCAACCCCAATGATTCCGAAACGATGTATTTCCTGGCAATGTTCTATAATGAAAAAGGACTTTATCAAAAAGTCGTAACTCTGATCGAACCTAAATATGAAAGCTTCTCTGATGAATACAAAGTTAAGATCACGGATTATATCCAGATAGCTCTTGTTAAAGTGGGCAGAGCGAAAGATGCGAAAAAATATATGAAAAAATAGATCTTACTTTATTATATCTATAGAAAGCAGGCTTTGTCCTGCTTTTTTTTAAACTTTTTTAAATACTCTAAGTTAAATAACATGTTTGAATATTTGATATAATTTGTTAAATTTCAAATCGTAGAATTAAAATGAGAAAAAAATATGAGTAATATCGATGTAAAAAAAGACCTGGCGATTGACATGACCAGAATTCCATCGCACATAGCCGTAATTATGGACGGCAACGGAAGATGGGCCAGCAAACAGGGACTGAACAGGGTTAACGGGCATAGTGAGGGAGTGAATTCGGCCAGAGATGTAATTGAAGCATCGGTTGATCTAGGAGTAAAGTATCTTACACTTTATGTTTTTTCCAAAGAGAATTGGAAAAGACCTGAATTTGAGGTCAATCTGCTCATGTCTCTTCTTGTTGAAACAATATATAAAGAAATAGATTCGCTGATGGAAAAGAATGTTAAAGTAGTAACGATAGGGGAGACCGAAGATCTTCCTGTAAAGGCTAAACAATCTCTTTTCGATGTAATAGAAAAAACTAAAAATAATGGAGGCATGCGGCTCGTTCTCGCGATAAGCTATTCTGGCAGAGAAGAAATTCTGCACGCGGTAAATAAGCTGCTTGATGCCGGCATAAAAAATGTCACAGAAGATGATTTTAAAAAATGTTTATATTTAGAAAATGCTCCTGATCCTGAACTGATGATAAGAACGGGAGGGGAGATGAGGATCAGTAATTTTCTTTTGTGGCAGGCTGCCTACACGGAATTATATATTACGGAAAAATACTGGCCTGAATTCAGGAAAGATGATTTTATTACTGCTGTCATAAGCTATCAGAACAGAGAAAGAAGATTCGGAAAAACATCTGAACAGTTAAAAGGGGAAACAATTGTATAAATATCTGATGCCGTTTTCATTATTCATCTGCGCTGTCTTATTGACCGGCGCAACTAATATAAAATCCGCGCAGACAGGAATTGAAATATATGAAAACATCGAAAATGTTTTCAGTGTTACCAGCCTGAACATTGACGGTAAATCTTTGAAGAAATTTAATTTCCCGGAAAATTATCTGACCGCCGGAAGATTTCCTGAGACTGAATTCTACGAAAAAATAATATATTTTGCCGCGCCCGAAAACAGTAGTCCCAAGCTTAATTTCAGCAAACTCAATTCAAAAGTTTTCAATACTGACGAATTAGTTCCTTCTAAATCTTTCGAAAAAGGAAAAGACGGGATAATAAGTGAAGTTTACAAAACTTCTGAATTAAGAAACGACAGAAATCTCTCACAAGCTGAAATCAGCTTTGCCGGTATTATTAACGGCATGAATATCTACAGGCTTGTTATAAGGCCATTAATCTTTGAAGGAAATAAAGCGCTGCTTTGCACGAATTTCGGATTGAAAATATCATTCGGTTCAAATTTTGAAAATAATAAATCCGGCAATGTTTTACCTAAAGATGCTTTTGAAGCTGAAATTATCAATCTTGATTTCGCGAAATCCAATCCTGTCAGAAAAAAGAAGCAGACTGCTGAAAACTTTCTAGACAGACAGACGGAGTGGATAAAATTAACGGTCAAAGAAGAGGGGATTTATAAGATCACCGGATTACAAATAAAAAATCTCGGGATTGATATCGCTTCATCACTTTGCGAAAGAATTAAAATGTATTCAGGCGCGGGAAAAGATATCAGTACCGATCCGACTGTTCCGGTTTATCACGGAGCCTCTGAGATAGCCAGAAAAGTGTTTGACGCGAACAGCGACGGATTCTTCGGCGAATCGGATTATATAATTTTTTATGCTGTCAATACCACTTCGAGAAATTCCGCGGATTCAACTCATTATTACAACAAATATTCCGATCTTACATATTACTGGATAGATCTGGGTATCGGAAGTTCCGCTGCGGGCAGAGATATCTCAGAATTATACTCTGGAGCTGAAACCTACACCGATATCAGCAGTTTTCAAAGGCACGAGTTTTCCGAAACAAGAAATTCCATGCTTGCAGGCGGTGAAACTTATTATTGGTATAATCAGAAAATCGATCCGCTGCAGAAATTCTCACTTTCCGTAAATATAAAAGACATCGATTTTACTCAACCTGTAAACATCAAAGTTAATCATTCGTCGGAGATCAGCCAGAATCTCTCAAGAATTAAATACTCCGTAAACGACAGCACTTCGTCAGAAGTAATTTTCAGTTATCTTCTTTTCGATAGTATTTTTAAATCGCAATTTTTTAAGGAAAATTCAATAAATAAAATTACTTTAACAAATCTTGAAACAGGCAGCCCGAAGTACTTTAACGGCTATGATATTATCTATTCGGGGACTGTGCAGGGCGGAGCGTCAGACGAGTATTTTTATGCGTCAAAAATGACCCCGGGATCAAGCTACAGATTTGTTCTTTCAAATTCGGCCGGAAAAGAACTGTTCGATATTTCTGATCCAGTTAATGTTAAATCCACTGTTATAAACGGCGCAGACTGTGTCATTACTGCCGAAAAAGAGCTTGGGTCCTATCTGTTATTTTCCGGGACTTACAAAACTCCTTTCAAGACGGAAGTTTTTGATAATTCACAAAAAAAATCACTTCATTCAAGAACAGATAAGCGGGACATGGTAATAATCAGTCCGGCCGAATTCTATGATTTTTTCAAAAACGACGAAATGAATTATATCAAAGCTCATATTGAATCCGGGAATGATGTGCAGTCGATCGAGGTTGTATCCATCGAAGATATATCAAATGAATTCGGAAGAGGATATCAGGAACCGGCCGCGACAAGAAACTTTATTGAATACGCCCATGAGAACTGGGATACAGAATATTTTCTTCTAGCCGGCGACGGTAATTACTATTTAAAGAATGAACCCGGCATCGTCGAAAAAAATCTGATCTATACTTCGCACCCTTCTTTCGGTTCCGGTTTCGGTCACGGTTCAGATGATTTTTACGCCAATCTAACTTCTAATTTTCCTGCGCAGCATGTTTCTCTCGGAAGATTTACCGTAAGTAATATAACCGAACTGAGGAATGTAGTGTCTAAGACGGTATCTTTTATTTTAAATAAGAATATGGAAAGCTCAAAAGCTAAAATTCTTCTCGTAGCGGATGACGAAAGGAATCCGGATTATTCTAGATGGTATGAAATTGAGCATATCAGGAATACAGAAAACATAATAGATACTATAGTTCCATCTTATTATTACTGCGACAAACTTTATTCAACCGAGTATCCTTTCGAATTCTCTCCGGCGACAGGGTTATTACAAAAACCTCAGGCTCAGGAGGATCTGATCAGGAAACTTCAGAGGGGAGTTAATGTTTTCTGCTATGTCGGGCACGGAGCACCTATGCAGCTCGCGCATGAAAAATTGTTCACGCCGTCGGCATTTTCTAAAGTCAGCAACTACGAAAAATACTTTTTTATGATAGGCGCCACATGTTCTTTCGGGGTCTTCAATGATCCCAATATCAAAAATCTGGCCGAACAGATGCTCATAAGCCCGAATAAAGGAAGCATAGGTTTAATAAACAGCGTAACTGGAGTTTTCTCAGGCTATAATGAAACGCTTGTAAACAGAATTTTTTATGCGGCTTTTTTTGATCCTTTGAACAAACTGACCGTCGGTAAAGCTCTCAAACAGGCGAAAATGCTGTACCCGGGAGAAAATTCCGCCTGTTTTACTCTTTTCGGCGATCCGGCTCTAAAATTTTTCAGCGACAGAACTATAATTGAATCTGAACCTTCAGTCGAGCTTTATACTTTAAAACTGGATTCGATACATTCAACTTTGAATACGGATATTCCCGGCGGAGTTACAGATATTAATGGAGTATTAAATACAATGATCACCGATTCCGAGGTTAGAAGAGCTTATTTCAATGATGAACAGTGGGATGATGAAAAAGACAGCCTCAGATATACTCTGCCCGGCAAAATCATTCTATCGGCAAAATCAACAATTAATGAAGGCAATTCAATAACCGAATTCATTCTTCCAAAAGATCTTACTTACGGGGAAAATAAAGGCAGAATACTGTTTTACGGATACAATTCTTTAAATGAAGAATTTACGGGAGTGATAGACACGGTTTCCATTAAAGGGGACGCCGCGGTAACGATCGCAGACAGCATTCCGCCGGAAATAAAGATACTGTATAACAGCATAAATTATATTCAGGGTGATCCCGTAGGTCAAAACCCCGTCGTTTTCGCGGATATTGAAGACGAGAACGGGATCAATACTTCAGGCGGAATAGGTCACAAGATACTAATGGAGATCGACGGAGAAAAAACTGATATAACCCCCTATTTTAATTACGAGCTTGATAACTACAGAAAAGGCTACGCGTCATATCAGCTTGTCGGTATGACCCCCGGCGAGCACAATATAAAAGTTTCCGCATGGGATACATTCAATAATTATAACGAGAAAACGGAGACTTTTAAAGTAATAGAAGAAAGCGAAAAGGATGAGAACTGGATAAGTAATCTGCTGAATTATCCGAACCCTATTAAAAGTAAAGGCACAACATTCGGTTTCGCCGTTAATTCACAGGCAGAACTGGATTCGTATTCTATTACAGTCTATACTATAAACGGCAGAAAAGTAAAAACTGTCCAAAGCTCAGGGATCAATCTTGATGATCAGTTCCAGCAGTGTTACTGGAACGGAAAAGACGCAGACAATGACATTCCGTCCAACGGAGTTTACATTTATATTCTGAGAGCAAAATTCAACGGCGGAAAAACCATAAATAAAAAAGGCAAACTGATTTTTGCAAGATAATCTTATTCTCACAAGCGTAACGGAATTTATAAAAAGTTTGGGCTCAGATCCTGAAAAACTGAGCATAGCGGTTTCTTACAGCGGCGGAGCAGATTCAGGAGTTCTTCTTGATATACTTGTAAAATTATTAAACGATCAGATGATCTCGGAACTTGCAATTGTATATTTTAATCATAACCTGAGAGGCGAAGAGTCCGGAGCGGAAGCTTCGTTTGTTAAAGAAACTGCCGTAAAATATGATCTCGATCTGATAGAATTCAGCCTTGATGTAATAAAATTTTCCGCAGAAAACAAACTTACGGTCGAAACAGCGGCCAGAAAACTGAGGTACAGCCGTTATGAGGAATTATATGATAATTTCGATTATATAGCGCAGGGCCATCATTCAAACGACAATGCCGAAACGGTTCTTTACAACATTCTGAGAGGCTCTGGTCTTGAGGGAGCTTCGGGGATAAAAAAAATAAGAGGAAAATTCATAAGACCTCTTCTTGATTTTTCAAAGGCGGATATACTTGAT
>Ga0209262_10001257_pt1 | contig 10606 bp, 11 predicted proteins | sample Lowcelwee11metaG_FD_187171 | JGI IMG/M metagenome (GOLD analysis project Ga0209262, IMG submission 187171) | Freshwater pond sediment microbial communities from the University of Edinburgh, under environmental carbon perturbations - Low... | ecosystem: Environmental > Aquatic > Freshwater >...
CCGTCGCTGGGCGGTTGCGCCAGTCCGGGCGCCCCCGGTGTTGCGAGCGATCCGCGGCTAGCCGGCGAGCCCCCTCCTATAGACCCGACGCTCCGTCATCACGAGGTCCAACGGGATGTCCCACGGGCGCATGGGCAGTTCCGCCACGCGTTGGCACTCATGAGCGATGCCGATGAGGCGGGGGCGCCGCCAATGCTGCCGATGGGACAGATAGCTCAGGGTTCGATCATAGTAGCCGCCGCCCATGCCCAGCCGGTGACATCCGGCATCGAACCCGACCAGGGGGACTAGTAGGATGTCGAGGCTCCAGGCCAGGCGCAACCGCCGGTTGCGCAGCGCTGGCTCCGGGATGCCGAAGCGGTTCGGGCGCAGCGGCTCGTCTGGACGGTAGGTCAGGAACCAGAGCCTCGGGTGCGGATGCGGGCACAGGACCGGGAGGTGCCAGCGCTTGCGGTTGGCCTGGGCCAGGCCGAGCAAGGGCCGCGGGTCGATCTCGCCGTCGGCAGGCCAGTAGATACCGATCCGTCGGGCCCTGAGAAAGGCGGGATGTCGACCGAGCGTGCGGGCCAGTGCGCGCGCATGGTTGCGCTGTTGGGAGGCCGACAGGCCACGACGCAGCAGACGCAGCCCGCGGCGCAGGGCCGCTGGTGAGTCGGTCTGAGGGCTCATGGTGGGCGGGGAGGAGGGGACATCCCCCGCCTGTGCCGATAACGACCATCGTTCTTGAACCGCGAGGTTCAAGTGGGGACAGGCGACTCTGCTTCAGGCTTTCCGCTCGGAGGCGGACTTGCGCAACGGCTCGGTCTTTGTGTCCCCGGGGTAATGAATAGGCTCAAGAAAATACCCAGGCCGCTATCGAACACCGCAGGGGATGTCTTGACCCAAAGGCTATACCCTTTCCCCGGCGTCGTCTAGGGTGGGTGGCGGTGGGGCATTCTCGTGTCCGTCAGGGCCCTCGATCGCAGCGGCGATGCGCCCCTGGATGGCCGCAAGCCGCTTGACCGTCGTGGTGTCAAGGGGCGCTCTCTTGTCGTCACCTTGGAGCAGCTCGTAGGCGAGGTTGAGGGCTGCCATGACGGCGATGCGGTCGGTGCCGATGACCCGTCCGCTCTTGCGGATTTCGCGCATGCGCTCGTCGACATGGCGGGCCGAGGCCAGCAGCCCGTCCTTTTCTTCAGGCTGGCAGGCGATCAGGTAGTCCTTGTCGAGGACGCGCACGGTGACCGGGGTGGGTTCTTGGTTCACAGTTGCTCCTCCATGGTCTTCAATCGCTCGAGCATGGCCTCGACCCGGGCGCGTGCCTGCTCGGTCTTTTCGATGAGCTCCGCGCGCTCGGCCACCAGGGCCTCCTGTCGGAGGCGCAGGCTGTGGTTCTCCTCGCGCAGGTGCCGACAACCCTCTATCAACTCTTCTACCTGGGTTTCCAGTCGTTCGAGATCGAAATTGGCCACTGTTCTGATTCCCCTAGTGCGTTGCTGCAATATAGAGGGGCCCCCCCGTCGGGGTCAATCCGCTCCGCGCCATGATATGATCCGGGCGCTTTCGGATGCATGCCCCGAGACGGGTTGTTACCTCACGTCGTGGAGCCGATGACCGCCACCCTTTACCAGCGACTTGCGCACGGCCTCTCGGACAGCACCCTCTCGCCCAGCCCGAGTGAGGCCCACGGCATTTTGTGCGGGCTGATCTGCGCGGGCCATCCCCAATCCGAGGCGGTCTGGCTTGCCGAGGTCGGGCCTGAGGCCCCGCAGGGTGATCTGCTGGCCCAGGCATCGACCCGGGAGTGTCGCGCCGATCTGGACACCCTGTCCAAGCGGACCCGTGCGGAGATCGAGGGTCCAGGCCTCGGCTTCTCCCCCCTGCTCCCGCCGGACGAAGCGCCGCTGCGCGAGCGTGCCCTGGCGGTCTATGATTGGTGCCGCGGTTTCCTTTATGCACTGGGGCTCGCTGGGGTTGGCGAACCTGACCTCTCGGAGCAGTCTCGCGAGGTCTTCCGCGACTTCGCCGACATCACCCGCCTGGACCTGGAAGACCTGGACGAGGGCGAGGACAACGAGGATGCCCTCACGGAGATTGTCGAGTTCCTCTGGGTCGCTGCCATGCTGGTCTACGAGGAGCGGGTCGCTGCCAGGGAGGGGGCCTGATGTCCGCGGCGAATTACCGGCGCCGACGCGGCGCCTTGCTCGATGGCCTGTCCTCGGTGGCCGTCGCCATTGTCCCGGCGGCAGCGGAGGCGGTGCGCAGTCGCGACGTGCACCACCCCTTCCGCCAGTCCAGCGATCTCAGCTACCTCTGCGGGTTCCCCGAGCCAGAGGCGTTGGCGGTCTTCGTACCCCGGCGCAAAGAGGGGGAGTTCGTGCTCTTTTGCCGCCCGCGCGACGAGAAAAGGGAGTTGTGGGACGGTCCTCGCGCCGGGGTCGAGGGGGCCCGGAGTGCGTACGGGGCCGATCAGGCCCATCCCATGGACGATCTTGACGCGGTGCTACCCACCCTGTTGGAGGGACGGCGGCGGGTCTACTACCCGTTGGGCCTGGATACGGACCTCGACCGGCGCCTCATGGGTTGGATCGGCCAAGTGCGGGCCAAGGCACGTGCCGGGGTGCGCGCCCCCACGGAGATCGTCGCCCTTTCGATGCTGTTACACGAGCAGCGCCTGGTCAAGGACTCTTCAGAAATCAAGATCATGCGCAAGGCGGCGCGGATCTCCGCCGCCGCCCACCGAGGGGTCATGCGGCTGTGTCGGCCCGGTCTCTTCGAGTACGAGCTCGAGGCCGCCTTCGTCCACGCCTGCGCGGAGCAGGGCGGGCGCTTCCAGGCCTACTCGCCCATCGTTGGCGGTGGCGCCAATGCCTGCGTCCTGCACTATGTCAGCAACGGCGATCGCCTGCGCGACGGGGACCTGGTCCTGATCGACGCCGGCTGCGAGTACCAGGGTTATGCCTCGGACATCACCCGCACCTTCCCGGTGAACGGGCGCTTCAGCCCCGCGCAGCGCGAGCTCTACGAGCTGGTCCTGGAGGCTCAGCTCGCGGCCATCGCCAAGGCGGTACCGGGCAACCGGTGGAACGATCCACACGACGCGGCGGTGCGTACCCTGACCAAGGGCTTGGTCCGCCTCGGGATTCTGCCGGGGGGCAAGGCGGCCGTGGCGCGTCATATCAAGGACGAGAAGTACAAGCCCTTCTACATGCACCGCACCGGGCACTGGCTCGGCATGGACGTGCACGACGTGGGCGAATACAAAGTGGGCGACCAGTGGCGGCTCCTTGAGCCCGGCATGGTCCTGACCGTGGAGCCGGGCCTCTACATCCCGGCGGCCGTCGCCGACAGCGATTACGCCGTGCCTGAAGCCTATCGCCACATCGGCATCCGCATCGAGGACGACGTCCTCATCACGGCGCGGGGCAACGAGATCCTCTCCGCCGATGCGCCCAAGTCCGTGGCCGAGATCGAGGCCACGGTGGGCTCCTAGCCCCGGGCCTGGGAAATGACAGGAAGGGATGGGATGAACGACTACGATCTGGTCATCGTCGGAGGCGGACTGGTGGGGGGCAGCCTCGCCTGCGCCCTGCGCGGGTCTGGGCTCAAGGTCTGCAGCATCGAGGCCGTCGCCGCGGATGCCGTCTCCCAGCCGAGCTACGACGAACGGGTCATCGCCCTGGCCTGGGGCAGTCGCCGGATCCTGGAGGGGATCGGGCTCTGGGGGGAGATCGCCCCTGGGGCCGAGGCCATCCACCAGATCCATATCTCCGAGCGCGGCGGCTTCGGCTTCGCCCACCTGGACCGGGGCGAGCAGGGGGTCGAGGCCCTGGGCTATGTCGCCCCGGCGCGCCTGCTGGGTACCGCCATTCGGGGGTCCCTCGGGGAAGAGGCTGGACCTGGCGTTGGGGGACTCACCCTGCTCTGCCCGGCGCGCCTGCTGGGGCTACGCATGCAGTCCGATGGCGTGGACCTGGAGGTTTCCGTGGCTGGCGCCTCCCGCACCCTGCGCGCCCGCCTGCTGGTGGCCGCCGACGGCGGCGACTCCTTCGTGCGCCAGCGCTTGGGCCTCTCGGTGCGCGAGCGGCCCTATGGTCACGACGCCGTCATCACCACGGTCACGCCGGACCGCCCGCGGCCCAATACCGCCTACGAGCGCTTCACCGATACGGGCCCCTTGGCCATGCTCCCCATGACCGAGGGGCGCTGGTCCGTGGTCTGGACGGCGCGGGAGGCGGACACCCAGACCTTGCTGCGGCTGTCCGATGCGGCCTTCCTGGCGCGCCTCCAGGACCGATTCGGCTATCGCCTTGGGGGTCTGACCAGGCTCGGGCGGCGGGTTTCGTACCCCTTGCGCCAGGTCATGGCCCGGGAGCCGGTGGGCGACCGCCTGGTCCTCATCGGCAATGCCGCCCACACCCTGCACCCGGTGGCCGGTCAGGGGTTCAACCTGGGCCTGCGGGATGTGGCGGCCCTGGCGGAGGTCCTGGCGGATGCCGCCCGAGCCGGGTCCGACCCCGGCGGCACTGCGGTACTGGATGCCTACCGGCGCCAGCGGGGGCGTGACCAGGCCGACGCGGCTCTGGTGACCGATGCCCTGGCGCGGCTCTTCGTCAACCCATGGGGGCCGCTGCGGCTCGCACGTGACCTTGGTCTGGTCGGGCTCGACCTGGTCCCCGGGGCGCGTCGCCTCTTGGCACGTCGGTTCATGGGCATCAGCACCGATGCGGGTGGACGGCAGCCGCGCCTGTCCCGCGGCCTGAGTCTGGAGCCGCACCGTGGTTGATGTGGACGCCCGCTACGACTTGATCGTCGTCGGCGCCGGGATGGTGGGCGCCGCATTCGCCTGTGCCTGCCTGGGCAAGGGGCTCAGCATTGCCGTGGTCGAGCCGCGGGTGCCTCAGCGCACCTGGCCGGCGGGGGAGGTGGATCTGCGCGTCTCGGCGTTGAGCCGCGGCAGCCAGCGCATCCTGACGCGGCTCGGGGCTTGGGACCGCATCCTGGAGCTGGGGGCCAGCCCCTACCGGGAGATGGTGGTCTGGGAGGGGCTGGGGCGCGGCAGCATCCGTTTCGACAGCGCCGACCTCGGCGAGCCCGACCTGGGCCATATCGTGGAGAACCGGGTCACCCAGCTCGCCCTCTGGGAGCGTATGGAGCAGGCCCCGGAGGTCACCCTCACCTGCCCCGGGACCTGCGCCGACCTGAGCCTGGGAGCGGAGGCGGCGATCCTGACCCTGGCCGACGGCAGCCGGCTCGGCGCGCGCCTGCTGGTGGCCGCGGACGGGCGCGACTCCTGGGTGCGGCAGATGGTCGGCATCGCCACCTCGGGTTGGGACTACGACCAGCAGGCCATCGTCGCCAACGTCACCCCGAGCGACTGGCACGCCGAGACCGCGTGGCAGCGCTTTTTGCCCACCGGGCCATTGGCCTTCCTCCCGTTGCGCGATGGGCGTTGCTCGATCGTGTGGTCGGCCCAACAAGACCGGGCCGCGGCCCTGATGGCGCTCTCGGAGGAGGCCTTCGCCCGGGAGCTGGAGGATGCCTTTGAGCGGCGCCTGGGCGACATTCTGGCGGTGGGTCCGCGAGCCAGCGTTCCGCTGCGGCTTCAGCACGCAGACGAATACGTGCGGCTGCGCCTTGCCCTGATCGGCGACGCGGCCCACGCCGTGCATCCGCTGGCGGGGCAGGGGGTCAACCTGGGTTTCCTGGACGTGGCCGAGCTGGCGCACGCACTGACTCAGGCGCTGGACCGCCGTCGCGATCCCGGCGGCCTCTGGGCCTTGCGCCGCTACGAGCGCGCCCGGCGCGGTGACAACCTCGCCATGCTGGCGGCGATGGACGGCTTCAAGCGCCTGTTCAGCAATGACAGCGAGCCGCTGGCCGCGCTGCGCGGCTGGGGGCTCTCGCTGACCGACCGGCTGACCCCGATCAAGCATCACTTCATGGCCCGGGCACTGGGATTGGGGGACGGGCTGCCGCCGCTGGCTCGACCCTGAGCCTCAGTGAAGCTGCGACCGTTGGACCCCGTAGACCCGCCCGAGGTTACCGGGGCAACAACGGAAAAAAGCAATATTGGAAATTAGTAAAATGCATACTGCCATCCAAGTTTTGGATTAGGACTTGCCAGGGTCATTGAGTACCCTTATCCCCCGCCAAAAGCGGCTTTTTTGCCCGGCCCCACGAGTGACCCCCCCATGGCCTCCATCCCCGACATCACCGAGACAGAGATGTGGGTGACGCGCACCACCCTGAAGGAGCGCTTTGGCCGCGACATGGAGATCCAGGTGGGGGATGCCGACATCCGCCTTCACCCGTCGGACCGGGAGCTGACCCCCTGCCCCCTCCTGTTCTGGCAGTCTGACGACGGTTGTCACTTCGTGGTGTTCAAGACGGGGGAGCGCAACTATCGGACCCAGTTCTACTACGAGCCGTACAAGCAGATGGGCACGGGGCTTGCCGAATACGACGACCTCACCGAGTGCGTCGTCGCCGCACTCCAGGCCCAGGCAGATTATGCCGCCGAGCGTCGCGGCGATCTGACCGCCAAGAGGCGCTAGCCGCGGGGCCAGCCCCGCAGAATTCCTGGCCCTCGCAGCCTGCCGGGGGCGCAAACCCCAGGGAATGCCAGACAGACAACCCGACCGAGACACAAACGAGGGGAGCACCATGACCGCAAAGAATGCCTTCTACGCCCAGTCCGGCGGCGTCACCGCCGTGATCAACGCCTCTGCCTGCGGCGTGATCGAGACCGCGCGCCGCCACCCGGAAAAGATTGCCAACGTGTACGCCGGCCGCAACGGCATCATCGGGGCCCTGACCGAGGACCTGGTCGACACCAGCAAGGAGTCCGAGGCCGATATCGCCGCCCTGCGCTACACGCCCTCGGGCGGTTTCGGCTCCTGCCGCTACAAGCTCAAGAGCCTGGAGGCCAACCGGCGCGAGTACGAGCGCCTGATCGAGGTCTTCAAGGCCCATGACATCGGCTACTTCTTCTACAACGGCGGCGGCGACTCCGCCGACACCTGCTACAAGATCTCCCAGCTCTCCGAGAGCATGGGTTACCCGATCCAGGCGGTTCATGTCCCCAAGACCGTGGACAACGACCTGCCCATCACCGACAACTGCCCCGGCTTCGGCTCGGTGGCCAAGTACATCGCCACCTCCACCCTGGAGGCATCCTTCGATGTGCGCTCCATGTGTGCCACCTCCACCAAGATTTTCGTGATCGAGGTGATGGGCCGGCATGCGGGCTGGATCGCCGCCGCCGGCGCCCTGGTTGCGGATCAGGGCATCCCGGTCCTGACCTTGTTCCCGGAGGTGGAGTTCAACCAGGAGAAGTTCCTGGCCGCGGTCAAGGCCAAGGTCGAGCAGTACGGCTACTGCACCGTCTGCGTCTCCGAGGGCTGCCACTACCCGGACGGCCGCTTCCTGGCCGAGCAGGGGACCCGCGACGCCTTCGGTCATGCCCAACTCGGCGGGGCTGCCCCAGTGGTCGCCAACATGATCAAGGAGGCATTGGGCTATAAGTTCCACTGGGCCGTGGCGGATTACCTTCAGCGCGCGGCGCGCCACTTGGCCTCGAAGTCCGACGTCGACCAGGCCTATGCCCTGGGCAAGGCGGCGGTCGAGCTGGCCGTCGCGGGTCACAACTCCATCATGCCCACTGTGGTGCGCAAGTCCTCCTCGCCCTATGTCTGGGAGATCGGCCATGCCCCGCTGTCCCAGGTGGCCAACGTGGAGAAGTTCATGCCCACGGACTTCATCACGGAGGACGGCTTCGGGATCACCGACAAGTGCCGTGAGTATCTCTACCCGCTGATCCAGGGCGAGGACTACCCGCCCTACGAGAACGGGATGCCGAAGTACGTGACGCTGCAGCTGGTCGCGGTGCCCAAGAGGCTCGCGGGCGCCTTCGAGCTGTAAGCGCCCAACGCAATCCGGGGGGCTCGTGCCCCCCTTATCGGTCGGCCCCAGCCCGCACAGGTACACGCGGGCGGACCCTAGCCCCCGGAGCCAAGGGATGACACTGGACCGCGCCCGCGAGCTGATCGCCACCCAAGTCCAGTTTGGCAGCGGCTACAACCGCAACGCCGTGCGCCTGATCCTGGGGGAGGTCCAGCGGGAGCACGGCCAGGCGGCGGTGGACGGCTTGATCCGGGAGCTCGGCCTGGAGCAGGCCTTCGGGCTCAAGTCCGGCACCGATTTCGCCGGGGTCGGGCGTTGAGCCCGCTGAACCTAAGAGCGCGCTGAGCCCGCATTACCCAAGAACCCTTTGTCCAACAAGAACCCCTACGTTTGATCTGAAGAGAGGAATTCCGCATGTCCGCAATCATTTTCGCCCTCGTCTGCGCCTTCGTGGCGTTGGGCTATGGGGTCTGGTCCATCAAGTGGATCCTGGCGCAGCCGGAAGGTAATGCCCGGATGAAAGAAATCGCTGGCGCCATCCAAGAGGGGGCCTCCGCCTACCTCAACCGCCAGTACACGACGATCGCTATCGTCGGTGTGATCGTCCTGGTCGTGATCTTTTTCGGGCTCAACGCCCATACCGCTATCGGCTTTGCCATCGGTGCCCTCCTCTCCGGCGCCACCGGCTACATCGGTATGAACATCTCGGTGCGCTCCAACCTGCGCACGGCCCAGGCCGCCCATGACGGCCTCAACGCCGCGCTGCAGATTGCCTTCCGCGGCGGCGCCATCACCGGCATGCTGGTGGTGGGTCTGGCCCTGCTGGGCGTGGCCGGCTACTACGGCGTACTCCACGCCATGGGCGTGAACGACCAGGACGCCCTGCATGCCCTGGTCGGGCTTGCCTTCGGCGGGTCGCTGATCTCGATCTTCGCCCGACTTGGCGGCGGGATCTTCACCAAGGGTGCGGACGTGGGCGCCGACATCGTCGGTAAGGTCGAGGCGGGCATCCCCGAGGACGATCCCCGCAACCCGGCGGTCATCGCCGACAACGTGGGGGACAACGTGGGCGACTGCGCCGGCATGGCCGCCGACCTGTTCGAGACCTATGCCGTGACCGTGGTCGCCACCATGCTGCTCGGCTCACTGGTCGTCACCAGCGCCGGCGGTGCCGCGGTCACCTATCCCCTGGTGCTCGGCGGCGTGTCCATCATCGCGTCTGTCATCGGGACCTTCTTCGTCAAGGCCACGCCCGGTCAGAAGATCATGAACGCCCTGTACAAGGGGCTGGCCGTTGCCGGCGGCATCTCCGCCGTTGCCTTCTTCGGGGTCACCTGGCTCATGATGGGCGATGTGCAGATCGCAGGCGTCGCAAACCCGGTGATGGCCCTGTTCGGCTCGGCCATGATCGGTCTGGTCCTGACCGCGGCCATGGTGATGATCACCGAGTACTACACCGCCACCGAGTTCGCCCCGGTGCGCCACATCGCCGAGGCGTCCACCACGGGCGACGGGACCAACGTCATCGCAGGCCTGGGCGTCTCGATGAAGTCCACCGCCGCCCCGGTGCTGGCCATCTGCGCCGCCATCTGGGGCGCCTACGACCTGGCCGGGCTCTACGGCATCGCCGTGGCCGCCACCTCAATGCTCTCCATGACCGGCATCATCGTGGCCTTGGACGCTTACGGCCCCATCACCGACAACGCCGGCGGTATCGCCGAGATGGCCGAGCTCGATGAGAAGATCCGCGCCATTACCGACCCACTGGACGCGGTGGGCAACACCACCAAGGCCGTCACCAAGGGTTACGCCATCGGCTCCGCCGGGCTGGCCGCTCTGGTGTTGTTCGCCGATTACACCCACAGCCTGGACGCCCACCTGGGCGGCACGATGAGCTTCGACCTGTCCAACCACATGGTCCTCATCGGCCTGTTCATCGGCGGTCTGGTGCCTTACCTGTTCGGCGCCATGGCCATGGAGGCCGTCGGTCGCGCCGCCGGCGGCATCGTCAACGAGGTCCGCCGTCAGTTCCGCGAGATGCCCGGCATCATGGCCGGCACCCAGAAGCCGGACTACTCCAAGGCAGTGGACATGCTCACCAAGGCCGCCATCAAGGAGATGATCATCCCGTCCCTGCTGCCCATCGCCGTGCCCCTGATCGTGGGTCTGGCCCTCGGGCCCCAGGCCCTGGGCGGGCTGCTCATCGGCACCATCGTAACGGGGCTCTTCGTCGCGATCTCCATGACCACCGGCGGCGGTGCTTGGGACAACGCCAAGAAGTACATCGAGGACGGCCACTTCGGCGGCAAGGGCTCCGACACCCATAAGGCGGCGGTCACCGGCGACACCGTCGGCGACCCCTACAAGGACACCGCCGGTCCTGCGGTCAACCCGCTGATCAAGATCATCAACATCGTTGCCCTCTTGATCGTGCCCCTGCTGTAATCGGGTTGGCTCTATCGGGCCCCGAGGATTGGGATTTCCCGGGGCCGGATGGAATACAATCGGCGTCGCGAGCGCCAAGAAAGGGCCCACCAGGGCCCTTTCGCCTTTATGGCGCCCAGGTTGTACACACCAGGTTTGCCACCAAAGAGGGTTGAGAGGTCGAATCATGGATCTAAGCAAGGTATCCCGCGGCGCCAATGTGCCCAACGAGATCAACGTCATCATCGAGATCCCGTCCCACTCAGATCCGGTGAAGTACGAACTGGACAAGGAGACC
>Ga0209262_10001258_pt1 | contig 10599 bp, 7 predicted proteins | sample Lowcelwee11metaG_FD_187171 | JGI IMG/M metagenome (GOLD analysis project Ga0209262, IMG submission 187171) | Freshwater pond sediment microbial communities from the University of Edinburgh, under environmental carbon perturbations - Low... | ecosystem: Environmental > Aquatic > Freshwater > Pond...
ATACCATCAGGAGATCACAAATTTATAAAGATCGTTGATGGGGGAAGCGATAAATCAGGTATTCTAAGGGGTGAAGTGATAACTTATCCCGGACCCGTCCAGCGGGAATCCGGGGCTTATATTTTTGACGGGGATGATGATTATTTGACACTTAAAGGCAACAATAATTCATCCTTCACAATAGCAGTGAGGATCAGACCTGAACAGATCAGGGAAATGGATATCTCAGCTATGGCAGAGTATCCTTTGTCGTCAAAAAATGACCGGAATCTGTATTTAACCAGCGACGGACATATTGCAGCCAGAATATATGACGGAAGTTCAAGATCAGTTACTTCAACATCGGTAATTTCTGCCGGCACCTGGACCCATGTTACAATAACTGGCAATGGAAGCAACCTGAAATTGTATATCAATGGTCGTCTTGAAAGGACAATTTCAACAGGTAGTGCCATCACTAATTATTCCACACCCGAGTTTGTACTTGGACAGGCAACAAGAACAGATGAATATTTTATAGGACAAATCAACAATGTGATATTTTTTAACCGTGCACTCTCTGATTCTGAAATCTCCCAGTTAAGTGGGATGGGTTACACTATCAATTCAAGTGCTGGTTCAGGAGGATCAATTACCCCGGAAGGTTCAATCTCTGTCAGGGCAGGTTCGGAAGTTTCATTCAGCATAAAAGCAAATACAGGTTATGAAATTGCTGATGTCAAAGTGGATAATTCCTCAGTTGGAAAAGTCTCCTCCTATACGCTCAGTAATATTTCAGAAAATCACCGGATAGAGGCTACATTCTTACGCATTACCTATGCAATCGATGTTGTGGCAGGATCGGGAGGCAGTATTAATCCGGGAAAGAAAGTAAATGTAAATTACGGAGGTGAACAGACATTTTCGATAAAACCTGATGAAGGTTTCAGCATTGTTGATGTCAAAGCCGATAATATTTCTGCAGGTCGTGTTTCTGAATACACCTTTAGTGACATTAAAGCTGACCATTCAATCTCGGCCACTTTTGCTCCATTGCTCTATAATATCAGTAGTGTATCTGGTGCAGGTGGATTAATAAGTCCATCAGGGATAACAAGTGTCAGATACGGGAATGATCAAAGTTATTCAATAATACCTGAAAAGGGTTTTCTTATTAAAGATGTTTTAGTAGACAATGTTTCAGTAGGGAATGTTTCAAAGTATACTTTTAAAGGAGTAAATTCTAACCATTCTATCTCTTCTGTGTTTTTACCAGTATCCTATACAATTTCAAGTATTGCTGGCCCTGGAGGTTCAATAAATCCGTCAGGACAGGTTAAAGTAAATAACGGCAGGGATCAACACTTCAATATTCTGCCTGATGAAGGTTACCGGATCTCCAGTGTAATGGTGGATTATCTGCCAGTGAAAATCTCTTCCAATGATCTTACATTATCTAATGTAACGAGGGATTATATTCTTTCGGTTGCCTTTACGAAAATCAGAAACTTTACAATTACAGCAGGAGCTGGCAGGAATGGCTCTATTGAACCTTCGGGCGATATTATTGTGAGTGAAGGATATGAACAGCATTATTCAATAACTCCATCACCCGGTTACAGAATTTCAAGCGTTTTTATCGATACCGTTCCCATCGGTCCGGTCTCTGAATTTATTTTTACGAGTGTTTCAGGTGATCATACAATCTCTGCAACATTTACAGAATCAGTTAAGACGGATGTTTTTCCTAATCCTTTCCGGGATGATTTCAGTGTTGTTATCAGGTCACCCTATGATAATTTATATAAAATCAGCCTTGTTACAAATACCTACAGAATTGTCTTTGTGGAAAATGATGTTCCGGCAAATACAACCATACGTTTCAAACCCGAAATTCCTCCGGGTCTGTATATTCTGAATGTTTTTCAAAAGGGTAAAAAGATTTCTTCTTCCAGAGTTATTAAATACTAATTTTCCCTCAGTATTTCAGCTTTCTCATCAGTATCAATGAGCTCAATATTTAAGCCGTAACGTGCAAGCAGAAATGCAATGTCATGATTCTTGAATGCTTCACCAGGTTGAGGAGGTACAAGTGTAATCAATCCTTTATCCTTAAGTTCAGACAGTTTCCTGTCAATATTATCACACCTGAAACATATATGGTGAAATCCGCCGCCACGGTTTACATAATTTAAAAGGGACTGGTTATCCTGAAGTGGTTCTATCAGCTTTATAGTCAGACTATTTACTTTCTTCAGAAAAGTGACTTTTACCTTTTGAAGGGAATTTATGACTATTCCGGTCATTTGCCGGTATTCAAAGACACTTTCCCAGTATTCAATACCTTCCTCAATATTCTTTACAGCAAAACAGATATGATCGATTGTCATTTCAGAGTTTCCCTTTTATTTTCTTACCGGTGGCGCTGATTACAAGCTGTTCTTTTAGTTCAAATACCTGTGGTACCTTATAAAGCGCCAGATGCCTGGCACAATGCTGTTTGATCTTATCAAGCATTGCTTCTTTGCCATTTTCGGGCCGGATCACAATTGTTGCCTTCAGAGCCTCTCCGAGGAGCTGGTCTTCGATACCTTCAATCGTGCAATCAACAACCTCGGGAAGTTCGAGGATCACGGCTTCAATTTCTTTAGGACTGATCCTTTTGCCTCCAACTTTTATTATCTCTTTTTTCCTGGCTGTCAGGTAGATATAATCATCTTCATCTATTGTGCCAAGATCACCGGTATATAACCAACCATTCCTGATAGTGTTCTTAGTCCCTTCCTCATCGCCGAAATATCCAAGCATTATATTATCACCCCGGGCTATGACTTCACCTATCTCTCCGGGTTTGATCTTTGCCCCTTTCTCATTTACAACCTTCAACTCCACACCAGGGATCCCCTTTCCCATCGATCCTTTTTTTGCTTCATACAGTTCCGGCGGCAGGTATGATAAACGTGCAGTTGCCTCAGTTTGGCCGTACATCACGATAAATGTTATTTCGGGATGACTAATCCGGAATTCATCAATGAAGATCGGTGCAAGTTTTCCACCGGCCTGTGTTACATACTTAAGGTCAGGGAAATTGGTGGTTTTAAAATTATCTGATTTTCTGAGCAATATCTGGAAATGACTTGGCACTCCGGCAAATCCCGTACATTTATACTCAAGAAGATTGTTGATAATGCTGCCCAGGAAAATGAATGAATTATTTAATACTATCGACCCTCCAACCCTCAGGTGTGTATGCAAAAGTGATAAACCGTAACAATAGTAAAATGGAAGAACAACAAGCATTCTGTCATTCCCGTTCAGCTTAAGATATGTTACAATAGATTCGGTATTGGCCATCAGATTCCTGTGCGAGATCATGACTCCTTTCGGTATGCCTGTTGAACCTGATGTAAATATTATTTCAGCACAGGACTGATCATCAAATTCTTCATCTTTTTCTGCCAGCGACAATTTGAATTCGTCATTGCCGATTGTATCAGGGAAAATGCATTTTGAGCATCCCACGGATATTTTCCGCTCTATATCCCTTGTCATGAAGATCATAACAGGATTTGTAAGGCCGGATATATAGTCGAGGTTTTCTTTCTCAATATTCGGGTCAAGAGGGATACAAATATTACCTGATTTAATTATTGCGAAGTAAGCTGTCAGGAAGAACTTATTGTTTACCGATAGAAGCATTATACTCTTATTCCGGCCAAACTCTTTTCTCAGATATGAAGCAAGTAGAAGCGAGGAATTGTAAAGTTCTTTGAATGAAAGGCTTTCTTTTCCAACCAGAAATAATTTTTCCAGGTCCGATGTTTTCTCAAAAAAGTAGTCAAATGCGTTCATCTTGTTAGTAATAGGTTATGATCCATAGTAATCCCTTAACGGAGACATTCTCAAATATTCTGTTGTTTTACGCTTTCTTTCAAAATTTCTGAACAGGGCATCAACTCTTTCAGCTGTTTCTCCCATCACTGAGGCAACTTCCCGGGGTGAATACCCATTTTCAAATCCATACCAATATATGTCCATAAGTTTAAAAGGAAGCTGGTAAAAGAACTCTTCCTGAGTTTGTGATGCGGAATAAGTATCAGTTGTCGGTGTTCTTTCAATAATCCGCTCAGGTACTCCAAGGAATGAAGCAAGCTGGTAGACCTGTGTCTTATAAAGGTTGCCTATAGGCATCACATCGGCTGCTCCGTCTCCATGCTTTACAAAGAATCCCTGTTCCTGTTCGTGCTTATTAGGTGTCCCAATAACTGCAAAATGGAGAGCTTCGGCATGATAGTACAAAATTGACATTCTTGATCTCTGCTTAAAGTTGGAAGCTGCAACGATCTGGAGATATTCCCGGGCATGAAGCATTTTATCATGCTGAATTCCTTTTTCATTAATTATGCTCAGAGTGAAGAGGGGAGGGAGATTATTGTAGAGTCCGCTTTGCCTTATTCCGATCTTCATCTTATAAGTTCGTGGATCATATTCCGGAAAGACCCGTTTTACAGCTTCATCTCGTCTTTCATAGCATTTGAACCCGTTGAGGGCCTCAGTAATTTCTTCCTTAATTGCTTTAATGCCAAATTTTCCGGCCAGTTCAAGGGCCAGTTCTTCGCTGTCGGGACTTGAATCTCTTTCAGGCATTATTATTCCCAGCACTTTATCAGCTCCAAAAGCCCTCACAGAAAGGGCCAGGCAAACTGAAGAATCAATTCCTCCGCTTATACCAACCACCGCACCAGTCCGTTTGAAATTGTACAATACATCCTGCTGAAGCTTACTTACTATTTCATTTACTGCAGTTTCGACATTTTCAAGCAGGATTATCTCTTTTGAGAAAGGTTTTCTGTTTTTCATAAATTGGATCATTATTTCTCTTCTGTAACTTTCAGGTTATTTAATGTCCTGTTTTGGAGGTTTTCCTGAAATCTTTCAATGAATTGATTATAAATTAAATGCGTTGAAATGACTGATACAAGTACCATATCATCCACTTCTGATGAATTCCCGGTCTTTTCTATTTTCTGAAGCAGGGTCGATACAGAATTAAATTCAAAAATCCCTGCTTTTCTGAAATACTCCTGCGAAAGCAACTCTTTCAAATATTCCGGAGGATTTTTAAGGGGGAAGGAATTCTTAACAGGAGCCCTGTAAGGCTGCTTTGAACGTCTGACAATTGAATCAGGAATCTTATTCTGCATCAGTTTTTTGAGCAGATACTTCTCATTAAGCCCTTTAAGCTTGAAATCGCCGCGTAAATTGTTGCAGAATTCTATAACGCGATAATCAAGAAAAGGATAGCGTCCCTCGACCGAATTTGCCATAGCCATCCGGTCACCCTGGGAGGAGAGAAGATATCCGCTCATGAAAACAGAAGTCTCAAGCCATTGAGCTTTCTGAAGATAATCCCAACTGTCAAATCCTTCGGGTAACCTTTCCTCAAGATCATCCAATGGAGAATATGTTGATAAATCTGATTTTACCAGTTCAGTAAAGTGCTTTTTGATATGGTTGGAGTTGTTCCATCGCAACAGATGGGAGTAGAATGGATTGTTTATATCCTCAAGTTTAAATCCGTAAAACAATTTAAGAATGACTGGATTGGCATCTTTCATCTGGGGAAGAAACGGATTTAGTCTTTTCAGTAACTGGGGACGTATTTTAGAATCTGGTTGCTTTGCCCAGAATCTTCTAATCTTTGCTTCCTTGAAAATATCATAGCCGGCAAGCATTTCATCAGCGCCCTCACCTGTAATTACAACCTTGATATTGTTATCCCTCACAAGCCTGGAAAGCAAGTACATAGGAGCAGGTGCTGTTCGTGTGATTGGCGTTTCAGTATGCCAGACAACCTCTGGAAAACACCTTGAAATATCTTCCGGTGTACAAATTATGGACTTATGCTTTGTATTAAGATAGCGTACAGCCTCATTCTGGTAAGATGTTTCATCAAAATCCTTATCGTCAAAACCTATCGAAAAAGTATTTAATATCCCGGGTTCGATGTTCTTAATATAAGCTACAGTAGAACTGGAGTCTAATCCTCCGCTTAAATAGGCAGCGACTTCAACATCGGCCCGGAGCCTTATTCTTACGGCATCGTAAAACAGTTCATGAAACTTATCCAGTGCCTTTTGTAGCGGCATGGAGTTATTCAAGCCGTTGTACTGAAGTTCCCAGTATTTTTCTATTTTTAATCCTTCCCTGTTATAAACCAGGCAGTGACCGGGTGATAATTCATAGATATCTTTAAAAGCCGTACACGGAGTAATTGCAGTCCAGAAGGTATATATCTGTGACAGACTTTTGTTCGATAATTCAGGCTTTAAATTATTCTGAGTAAAAAGCGATTTTATCTCGGAAGCGAATGAAAATGCTTTTTCAGAAATATTATAAAACACCGGCCGTATTCCGATCCTGTCGCGGGCAATAAAAACCTCTTCTTTTAACTTATCCCATATTGCAAAGGCAAACTGCCCATTAAGCATTGACAGACAGCTTTTACCATAGGTTGCGTATAACTGAATAAGAACTTCAGTATCGGATTGAGTATGAAAAGTGCATCCTTTCTTCACAAGGATCTCTTTCAACTCAGGATAGTTGAATATTTCTCCGTTAAAAACGATCCAGAATCTTCCGGAAGGATCAGCCAATGGTTGCTGGCCTGTTGAAAGGTCAATTATACTTAACCTGGTATGCCCGAGAGCGGCATAAGGAGAAAGGTAAATGCCGCTTTCATCCGGGCCACGATAATTAAGGGCACAAAGCATCTTTTCGATTACGGGTCTTATTTCAGTCCTGCCCTTGTAATCTATGATACCTGCGATTCCGCACATTATCAGTTGCCGTTTTTACGAATTATGAAATCAGTTATGGCATTAATTGATTCAAAATTCTCTTCAACCAGATCCGAATCAGAAGTCTTTATACCGAAATTCTCCTCGAGATAGGTTATGAGAACAACAAAGCCCATCGAATCAAAGTATCCTTCTTTAAATATCAGGGAGTCATCCTTAATCTTGTCTTTTTCAACAAATGTTGCCTGCTGAATATATTCCTTGACTTTTTCTCTGATAATAGCCGCATCAGTACCCATAGTTGTATGAATAAATATTAGAATAGATAATTAACTGAAAATGAAACAAATTATTGTTTAGTTCCTTATGTAATAGTTGCTGTAATGACGATAAGAACTCTTATGAAGATTCAGGTCATTGTAGACAATTTCGTAATTACTGAGCTTGTTTGTTTTCAGGTTATTAATGACATTGGCAAATATGTCCTTCCTGGTATAGTTATTCCTGATTACCATCAGCACCTTCGAGGCATATTTCATCATAAGGATCGCATCAGCAACAATGCCGACAGGAGTTGTATCAATAATAATATAATCATATTTTGTTCTCAGATGATTAATCAAATTATCGAGAACTCCCGACTCCATCATTTCTGACGGATTAGGAATAACCGGACCCGCTGATATAAAATCGAGATTTGTAATGGCAGTATTTCTGATTATTTCTTCAGCTGAGGCTTTTTTAGTCATGTAATTTGAAAGACCTTTTGAATTATCCTCTTTGAGCTTGATATGAAGGGTTGGACGTCTTAAGTCACAATCTATCAAAACAGTTTTATATCCTACAGATGCAATGGATGAAGAAAGGTTCAGCGAAACAAAACTTTTCCCATCCTGAGGCTGGGATGAGGTAACGAGGATAACCTTCGACTTTTCATGGTCAGATTTCAGGAACAGGCTGCTCCTGAGATTCCTGAATGATTCTGAAATTGCCGATTTAGGAAATTCTGCAACCACTGCTTCACTTTTCAGATTATTGCTGTAAATCACACTCATCACAGAACGGTGAAGCATATATTCAGCATCATTTATACTCCTGATCTTGTCATCGAAAAAGTCCCTGATCATAAGAAAAAGGGTTGGTAAAAGGAGGCCAAAGAACAAAGCCAGCATATAATTCAGTGGTTTCTTTGGTGCAATGATTTTAGATGTAATGGTTCTGGCAGGTTCAACAATTTCATAATCAGGACGAGTGGAGGCAAGCGAGATCTGTGCTTCCGATCTTTTCTGGAGAAGGAAAGTATATATTTCATCATTCAGGTCGAACTTCCTTTGCATACTGACCATGTTCATTTCTGTCCTTGGAAGACTTGAAGCCTCCCGTGACAGCTTATTCTGCCTGTAGTCAAGCTCATTGAGTGACAGGGTCAGTGTATTAAGATTGTTTGTGAAGTTCTCAAGAATGGTCTGTTTCAGAATATTTATTCTGGAGTCAATCTGCCCGATAAAGATGTTTTTCTGGGTGTTGCTTCCTCCAATTAGTTCTGATCTTTGAGATACCAGATCATAAAGGTTTGAAATAAGCTGATTTATAATAGGGTCACTTACATTCATTGCAGACGGAGGCTGTAGCCCGGCCATATCCTGGTTCGCCTTCATGTAATTAATTACATAATTGTAATACCTTTCCTGAACCTGCAGGTTAGCACGTTCATTATCAATCTCAGTCATCTGCTCATATATGCGCTGCCCCTGAAAACTCAGGTCCACCACCTGGTTTACCGATCTGTAGTTTCTCAGCTCAGATTCTGATATAACCAGGGAGTCGGATATATCTGAAATTTGAGAGTCAATGAAACTTACAGTCTTGGAGGCCATATTGTTCTTTTTCGCAAGATTTTCTTCAAGGAAGGAATTAAGATACCTGTTAAGAAAAGTAATCGTTTTCTCGAGATTACTTTCGGAGAATTTGATATTAATAATTGATGCCAGAGGGGATGCTTTTTCAATTTCCAGCTTTTTAAGAAAATCTTTTGCCAGAAAGTCAAGGTGATTGAGTTTAAAATAATACTGGAATTTAACCTTTGGATTATGGTTTATATATTCTTTATTTAAAGATATTGAGAACCTAAGTGTCTTGTTACTAATTGTTTCATTAAATTTGCATATGGTATCGATATCAACACTATTGTCTTCACTTACTATCTGATTATCGACGTAATTATAAAATGAAACCTTGTTTTGTGAAACTGTAAGCCGGAAGGAAGACTCATCAAGAATTGTAACATAGATTTTTGCATCAAGAGGTTGAATATGCGATTTATCGATACTTACCGTAAAAGGAGGTGTCCCGAAAAGTTCAGTTGACTGCTTGAAAACCTTTTTATATTCGCTGAAATAGGAGATTTCAAGATTCATGCTGTTGACAGTGGAGTAAACTAGCGCAAACGAGCTTAAATTGTTAATGTCATTTTCTAATTTGTTTACTGATTCAAGAGTCTGCAAGCCACTGAAAAGTTCATTTGAACTAAGGATAGAGGATGTCTTATTTTCAACCGGACTTAATGAAGCTGAAGCCTCATAAACCTTATTGGAAAATGAATTATATAGGAAAGCAATGGCAAAACAAAACACAATCAGTGCCATATATAGATATTTCAGCGACGCAACCTTTAGCAGAAAGTACTTAAGAGGGGCAATTGAGGATTCAGGTTCTATTGTTTTTAACATCGTTTTTAGATTTATTGATAGCTTACACCGAATAGGAGCAACACTGCGACCAACGTTGTGATCGAGGTCAGTATTGTTGTATAGGTTATGTTTTGATAACTTGTTGAAATAGATTTTAATGGTTCGACTACGATTATATCGTTTGGCAATACATAATAGACATCTTTACTTGCAATTTTAGAATCTGCGAGATTAAGTTTATGATGCATTATTTTATCTCCTTCCTGTCTTATCAGAATGACACTCTTTCTGTTCCCGTAACGTGTTATTCCTCCTCCGAGTGCCAGTGCTTCATAAATATTAAGTTTATCCTGTGAAAAGGTATATAAACCCTGACGCTGAACCTCCCCTAATACTGATACCTGACTTTCAATAAACTTTACAATTATTGTTGTATTGGCGACATATTCAGTTAGTGCCGTCTGGATTTTTGTGGCTGCATCAGCAAGTGAAAGTGATCCTAAATTTATTTTCCCCACAAACGGGAAATCAATATTACCGGATTCATCAACTAGATAACCGATAATATTAGTACTTGCATCAGAATAAAGAGCTTCATTGGGAAAATCGAAGATCAGCCTTGTCTGCGGATCAATACTTAAAATTCTGATATATATTCTGTCGAAAGGCAGGATGATTTTTTGAGTCTTTGGATTGACCACAGGCTTCTCAAGTTCATCTATATCATTAAAATAGCTCAGCTTTTCCACGGGTACACAAGAACTTATGAATACAATAAACATTAGTGGTAGCCACAGGTTGGGGTAATAGGAAGTTACTTTTTTCATAAATGTGTTAAATAAAATTTTCAAATTCCTGTTCTCTGGAAAACAGTTTTAATTGTTTTGACCAAAATTATGAAATCTAATCGAAGTGACCAACTGTCGATATATGCAAGATCCATTTCCATCCATTTTTCAAATTTAACATTGTTGCGGTCGGGTATTATCTGCCAGAAGCACGATAATCCGGGTTTTACAGATAAACGTCGCAACTGCCATCTTTTGTATTGCTCTGTCTCACTTTTTAATGGTGGCCTAGGTCCGATCAGGGACATTTCTCCCTTTAAAACGTTTATAAGCTGTGGCAAT
>Ga0209262_10001259_pt1 | contig 10599 bp, 14 predicted proteins | sample Lowcelwee11metaG_FD_187171 | JGI IMG/M metagenome (GOLD analysis project Ga0209262, IMG submission 187171) | Freshwater pond sediment microbial communities from the University of Edinburgh, under environmental carbon perturbations - Low... | ecosystem: Environmental > Aquatic > Freshwater >...
AAATTTTTCTAATTCACTAATATTCAATTCAATTGGTAAAATTTTAAGATATACTCCACCTTCTCTATATATGGTTAATGATTTAATGATCTTAAAAGAATTTATTTCATCATTTTCATCAGTAAAAAATTTTAATACTATAGGGAAACCTTCAATCTGAAATTCATTATCTTTTAAAGGAACCAATGTTAGATTAGTCCAAAACCCATCCATGTACAAACGGTTGTTATTTATATGAATTATGATCCCGCTGAAATTACCGCAATATTTAATAAATGATTCATCAAATAATTTTTCTTCAATCAGCGAAATTTCTAATAAATTAGCAATCTGCTTGTAATAATTGCTCCAATTCTGTGCGGAGTTCTCGATTTTAATTTTTCTGAAAACAGACTCATCAAACAGTTCCATCTCAAGATTTTGGAAATCACCCATAAACTTTATTGCACCTGCTTCTCCACTTAATTCATGTTTCAAGCAATATAAGCTATTTTTAGGAATATTTGTAAACCACTGTTTCCAATCAGCTCCTCTTCTTTGATAATTTAACTTCATCATCGATGCAACATTAGTCTGATAAAAATAAATAATCACAGGATTATGCATGCTTACAATACTAAGAAGCATATGGGAAAATTCTTTTAATGTCTGCCTATCAAAACTATGATCAAAAACTGAATATAGTACTTTTTGGTAAGGAAAGCTTTCAATAATATATACACAATTATCATTTTCAATCATTTTAGAAAAGTTACGCCATATTTCATGGTATCTTTTAAGAAACTCATTTAAATATTCTGTTTCATCAATAATATCATAATTGTAATCCAAGGGATGATTATTGTCAGTTTCGTTATAAATTTTTGTTCTAATGCCATTATTCTCAAGTTGTCTGGCTATAAATTGGGCAGTTATTGATTTCCCAGCACCTGGTATGCCATCAATAAGAATCAGCTTTGTATTAATCATTTTGTTCTCTTTTTAAATTCGAAATAACACTTTTAGTAATATACTTTTTCTTAAACTCCCAACCTATAACTGACCGAGTTGCCTGTAAACCGGAATCCCATGAGCTTAGTGATCCTGAGGATCGGATGATTATTATTGTTCACTCCGGTTCTTATTCCTTTGAGTATCTCGGGATGGTCCTTCAACAGCTTTTTTAACATTGCTGCTTTCAGATACTTGCACAATCCCCGGTTTCTATATTCAGGTACAATTCCGCTTATCCCTTGGCTGGCATAGCCCGAACCTTTTGTGTAAAAACATACATTGGTAGGCCCGATCATCCTGTTGCTTTCCTTTTCATACAGTACGTAGAAGTAATTGATGCCATTATGTTTTGCCGCATAATCTAATGAATCGTTTATAAAACTTCTGTCGGAGATATCGTAATAATTATCCTCATTGGGTATGTCCATGTCGGCCATTTTCCACAGATCCAAAAGTTCCTGCGCATGTTTTTTATTTTTCGGTAATCCTTTAAATAATCTGAGAGTCAGACCCGCATCGTTTTTTCTGCCGTCTTTATACCACTGATCTATATTTTCCCAAATAATATCTGCCACATCAAGCTTGAACGAAAGACTGTCATTTGCCAGTTTACCCGAAAGACTTTTTACCAATTCGGCATATTTATAACCCGTAGCCTGAAAATAAACCGGTTCATCTTTAAGTTTGAAATCTGCTATGACCTTTTTGATCATACTGACCATTTTTGGCGGAATATCATAAAGCAAACTGCTGAAAAAAACATCAAGTCTCGCATTATAAAACGATAACTTTGCCAGTCTGACCAGCTGGATAACAGCGACAAATTTATCATCTTCCGAAATAATAACCATCCTTCCCTTACCATCAAACACAGTCGGCAGAATTTCTTTCAGCTTTGAAAACGATCTGAAAGGTGTCTGGGCATTTACCTTTTCGTCGAGCAGTAATCTGAAGTCATAAAATTTCTTCCATTGAGCTTCCGACAGATCCGAATACTTATCGACCGTTATAGTTTTGTACATTTCGCATTTCCTATCATAATATCATTTATGGTACTACCACATCTGCACAACATTTGTACACACTTGATTTATTCATCGAGCATTAATTTCTTTGATCGCTTTTTCAGCTTTCTAAGCTGTTCTTTTTCTACATCAACAATAGCCTTAGAAGTAGCACCTGCTTCTACGATTTTGCTGACCTCAGCAAAATCGTCTGCGATCACATTTCCGCTGTTCTTACAAGCAAGCATAGCACGGTCAAGCACTTTGACGAAATTTCGCCATTGAACATATTCCAATACAGCAGAAAGTTCCCGTGCAAACCATATCTCATCACCGGACTCGGTTATATGTTTTATCTCTTCAAAGGTTTTATATTCTTTCGCAATTAAATTACTCATATCTGTATCCCTTACTTTACTTTAAAAACCAGTCTCATCAATTTAAGAAAAAATTCCCGGATATTCTATATTTACCTAAATTATTTACAAGAACCTTATTTTTGACGATTTGATTTAATCGGAAAAATTCGTATATTACGAATAAGAAAACGGAGTCAGAATGCCTGTAATATCAAGATTTTATGGCATAGTAATAAAAATGTACTTTAATGAGCACGGAATTCCTCATTTTCATGCTATTTATAATGAGTATAACGGAGTTTTCAGCATATCTGATCTGATAATGATAGAAGGGGATTTGCCTTCAAAAGCACAGACACTTGTAAAGGAGTGGGCATTAAAATACAAAGATGAACTTGAAAAGATGTGGGCAACGAAAGACATAATTACTCTTCCGGGGTTGGAATAATGAATTTCCATAGAATTAAAAATATAGAGGTTTTGAATAATTATCAGCTCAAAGTTGAATTTATAACCGGCGAAGTAAAAATTTACGATTGCAAACCTCTGCTTGAGAAAGATATTTTCAAAGCTCTGGAAAATGAGAATTTATTCAGGAAAGTAAAGGTTGATATTGGAGGCTACGGTATTATCTGGAACGATGAAATTGATCTTTCTGAATCTGAATTATGGATAAACGGCAAAAATATTAACTCCCAGGTCGCTGAGGATAAAGCAGAATACAATTCAAAATAAAACTCATTTAAAACTACATAATATAAAAAAAATATGCGGTATTTGTCGATTTGATTTAATCGGAAAAATTCGTATATTACAGATAAGAAAATGGAGCAAGAATGCCGACTATTTGTATGTTCTATGGAATAATTATCAGAATGTACTGCGGGAAGTCTGAACATAATCCACCGCATTTTCATGCTTATTATGCAGAAACTAAAGGTATATTTGAGATTGAAAATGGTTCGATGACTGAAGGGAATCTACCTGATAAGCAAAGAAAATTAGTAGAGGCATGGTTTATATTGCATAAAGAGGAATTGGAAGCGGACTGGAAGCTTGCATCCAATGGGGAATTACCGTTTAATATTGATCCGTTAAGGTAGCATGAGGTAAAGCTATGTATGCTGGAATAATAAGTGTTAAAGCTATGCAGGATTTTAAGCTGTTGATTACATTCGATAACGGAGAAATTAAAATATTTGATATGAAACCATATCTTGATACCGGAATTTATAAAGAATTGAAGAATATTGAGATATTTAATTCGGTAAGAGTAAGTTTTGATACCATTGAATGGTCGAACGGTGCAGATCTTGATCCTGAAGAGATTTATAAAATGTCAATTAAAAGTACCAGAGTCGCCGAAGAAAAAGCGGATTACAATTCAAAATAAGATAACGACCGTTATATTTTTATACATTTTTGTGTTCCTATCATAATACCATTTAAGGTACTATAAAGCTTTCCAATATTTTGGTCTGATTCATCGCCGGATGTATCTATTACAATTGCATTTGAACTTTCTTCAGACCACTTTCTAAGCAGATTACACCAGTTTATCATATCGTCACTATATAATTCCGGTTGTTTACGCTGCTGCAATCTTTTCTGCATCGTCTGAGCATCACACCAGAGGCAAACAATAAAAGATTCTTTCAGATTGGCTATTTCATACGCTTCGTTAACAAATTGTGGTCGTGTCTGGCCTTCAAAAAGAACCCATTCAGCACTTTTATTCTCCGAAACAATTCTATTCATCCACTCAATTGTTTTTTGTCGTTGCCATTCTTCACCGGAACCATATTCTTTAAGCATGTCCTCATAAGAAGGCACACCGATCGTATCGAATTGGTAATAAGGTATTGAGCTATATTTTTGATGATAAGCCTGGGAAAGAAATGTCTTCCCGGTGGCAGAGGCACCAATAATTGTTATGACTTTCATTTTATTTTCCTTTTCTCACGATTACAGATTCGAAGAATCTTTCCTGAAATTCAGTTAATGCCTGAATTTGTTCATCAGTGTAATTTATACCTTTGGGCACAACTACAAGCTTATCATCGTCATCATTTGTTCTGTGAACGATTGCAATGCAGTCCCCTTCAAATTCATCTAAAGGATCGAACACGCCAAGTACATAAGCGTCTATCTCATGTCCGTCAGGTGCGATAGTATCAGGTATGTATCCATAATTTACAGGATAAATAAAATCATGACGGGGATGTTTTGATCCCATAGGCCTGTCCATCTTGACTTTTACAGTCTGATTTAAATATTTTCTTGAATAATTAGCTTCGTTTTTCATCGTGTTTTCCTAATACAATTAAGTCAGCCCCAGCACCAATTCCGGAATAAACTTATTCCTTGCGTCATGATAACGGGCTCTGTCCTCAGCAGTCTTGCCGACAAGCGGTTGATTCGTGGCTGAATTGTCCGAAATACACAAAAGCGCAATGCCGGGTTTCCCGATCAGTTCCATACATCTGTGAAACGCCGCCGTTTCCATCTCTATAACCTCGCTTCCCAATGAGAGAATTTCTTCAAGATGATAAAACTCGCAGAATATGCTGTCAGTACAATACACGACCTTCTCTTTCACTTCAATACTCAGATTTTTAGCAGTCTCAATTACCCTTTGCGATATTTCTTTGTCAGGATAGATCTTCTTTCTAAAGTTCTCTACCGCAATTTTCTCATATAAGTATAAAGACCCTCCGTCTCCGGCTATTGAATATTTAGGCATAATAATATCACCCAGCTTAATATCCGCTTTCAAAGCACCTGCCGCGCCTATGAATATCACTTTTTTGCATTTCGATCCGCCCAGAGTCAAACAGCAATCGATCGTGTTGGCCGCACCCGCCGCTACCTGAATATAGCCGAAACTTTTACCTTCAAATTCTACAGTATAACCGCAATAATACGGACCTTTTTTTTCTACTCTGACCACAGGATTGTATGCCGAAAAAATAATTTCAGGATTCCACGAAGGAGCCACGATAACCGCATCGTATTCAAAATCGGGATCTAATCCGTAAATATCTTTCAGCAGATTATCACAGGCGTTATACTTATGCAGGGATGATTTAAATTTTTCGTAGAGGGTCATGGGTTCGAACTCCTTTGCTTTTACACAAGGTAATAAAATTATGTGCCAGAAAAAATGTAAAAATTACTTTGGATTATTATTATTAATGGGATAGATTTAGGTTATATTTGTATCGTAACGTGAAAAGTCAGGGAACTACGGGAGAGTCCAAATGAGTGAGCCTGTAAACGAAAGAAACATTGTCGTATCGACGAAACGACAATTAACAATAATGCAAGGTAAGATGCATGGAAAAAGATTCCATGCGAGTAAATCTGTAATTAGAGAAAAGTAAAACGCAAATGGCAACGACTAAGATAGAATGGACAGAATCAACATGGAATCCGATCACCGGATGCACAAAATTATCCGCAGGCTGCAAATTCTGCTATGCCGAAGTAATGGCGAGAAGGCTCAAAGCGATGGGACAGCCAAAATACAAAGACGGTTTCAATCTTACGCTCCATCCCGACACGCTGACAGAACCTTACACATGGAAGAAGCCTAAAATGATCTTCGTGAACTCAATGAGCGATCTCTTCCATAAAGATGTCCCCGTTGATTACATACAAAAAATATTCAAAGTCATCAAAGACAATCCTCAGCATGTATTTCAGATACTCACAAAAAGAGCCGACATATTAAGATACTACGACAGCGAAGGCTGGCTTGACTGGCCGCATAACCTGTGGATGGGCGTGACAGTGGAAGATTCAACCGTAACTTCAAGAATTGACTGCCTGAGAAAAACAAAAGCAAGAGTAAAATTCCTATCCTGCGAACCACTCCTAAGCTCATTACCCGAACTCAACCTTCAGGCAATAGACTGGGTCATCGTAGGCGGAGAAAGCGGAAGAACACCGCGCCCGATCAAAGAAGAATGGATAATCGAAATAAAAGAACAGTGCGAAAAAGCCGGAACCGCCTTCTACTTTAAACAATGGGGCGGCACCAACAAAAAAGAAGCAGGAAGGCTGTTACAAGGTAAAAAGTACGATCAAATGCCTGAAATGGTCGAGCAAGAAACTTTGATATAAAACTTTTATGCTGATCTCAATTCTTTATATAAATTCATCTATTCGAACTCCTTTTAAGCATTTGAGGCTGAGACATTCAGACATTCTCGATTAAAAGTCTTTAAGTTTTAATATTAACTAATAGGGGAATGAAACACTTTCCATTTTTTTATTAAGATCTTCCCAATATTCTTTCTCTTTCTTTAAGTTTAATAAAAAATTCTTATGCAAGTAATCTTCGCTTGGCATATAGCCATTCTCTACAAAATAATTCATACTTTTTTCTATTATTTCATGAAAAAATATATTTGATAAAACTAGGTATTGTTTGTTGTTTTTAAAATGATTCCCTGCTTCATATTTATATTTTTTGTAGAATGGCTCTAAGTCATTCAAGTATGAATTTATTACTAAGGAATTAGTGTGAGCAAATCTTGAATATAAAGAGTAGAAATAATCATAGTATTTTTCCTTACCTAAATTTATGGCTATTTGATCCAAAGATCTAAATGCGTTACCTTTAATTTCAAGATCTTTAAACTCCTTCAATTCAGGATTTCGCTGTTCAAGAAAATCTACAAAGCCATCGAAGATTCTGTTTTCTACATTCTTAGTTCCAGTTTTACCAATAAAGTTGTTTATTGCATTCGTTCCTTCTTTATCTAAATACAAAAATCTAAAATTTAAATCAAGTAATGTTCTTGATAGGATTAAAATATTCCTGTAATTTTTTTTACTTTCTAATATTTTTATTCCCTTTATTAAATCTAAAGCTTTGTAAGAAGAAAACAAATAAAACAGGATAACAAATTCATTCTTATCTGTGTCCAAATCATTATACTTCACTACTCGAGATAAAGTAGTTTCAATACTTTTCAACATAGATGTATTTAGCATTGTCATTTTACGAATATTAGGTTTAAATATATTCACTATTATTCATTACTTCCTAAGAAGTGTATAGGTTGTAATGGCAAAATATTCTTTTGTTCATCAGTCATTTTTTCGTAGTATTCAATCCATAAAGAAATCAATCTGTTGAAATCAATTAATTCTATATGTTCTCTGGAATTACGGGCTTCTTTTATTGCAGGTTTTGAAAATTGCCCTGAAGTCACAAATATGCCTACATCAGTGTTTCTTTTTAAAGTACCTGATAATTTTTGGATGTCTTCCGAAGCTACAGAATAATCAGGACGATGCTTAACTTGGACAATTATTCTTGGTTGTTTTGTACCCAGCGGATCAGTATATGCAATTATATCAATACCGCCATCGGGTCCTCTTTGTGCTATATCAGAAATATGATATCCCATAGCAACTAAAAGTGCCGCGACTAAATCCTGGAATTCATAAGCGTTTTTACTTATAATAAAATCTCTGATTCCATTGTTAGCGTTTTCTTCATACTGACTCAATAATGCTTTTTGTGCTTGTCTTTTATCAGTTATTATATCTTCATTATCATCATCATCTTTTAATTTATCTTTCTTCCTCTTTGCGTCCCATTCTCTGTATATTTTTGTTGCTTTACTTAAAAGATTTTCTTGCCCAAGTTTGATTGCTTCTTCGCCTTCTTCTGTTAATATCCAAAGGCCTTTGTTCTTTCTCAAAAAACCAGCTTTCATACAATCAATAGTATAAAAATGCAGAATAGATTCCCATCTAATATAACCAGTTTTTTCGTATCTATGTTTTTCGTAGTCATCAAAATCAACTGACTCTCTTATCTTTTCAACAATTTCTTTCCCTCTTAATTCGCCACCATTCTCTTTAAGAATCTTAAAAGCAGCAAATATTGTTTTTTCAGCTATTTTTTGTGATTTTGATTTAGCCATACTTCGCCTCGAATAATTTAGCACTTCACCAATCTGTTATACCAGAATTCTTTATAATTAAGGATTATAATTTATTGTCTCTGAATAATCAAGTAGATTGCTTTCGATTTTTTAGCTGTTGATTTTCGTAATAATTGACTATCTTATACCTGAAATGTTATGGTAGTTAGCACTCACAAGTAAACAAACAAGGAACAAGTCATGTAGCCAATGTTGATACCTGTAGTAACGTTCATATTAATAAAACAAATTTAAACCTATTTTTGATTTGAAAGAATTTTAATTACATCATCATCATTAAGCATTATAGATTCTTTCTCAATCATTCCGTCAGGATATTGTTGATTATTTATATTTACAGGAATTTCTACAACATCCATGTTAAGTGCTCTATAAAGACTAATTGAATAGTTGATGCAATTTAAAATGGCGTCATTTAAAGTAATTGCTTTAAATATAAGTAAAGATTTTACATTTAAATGTGATTTGTCGCTTTTTTTGCTAAGTTGAAACATTGTTTCTTTAAAATCTTTATAAAAATCAAAATGTAGTTTGTTATAATTATCAAAAAAGCTGATTGTAGAACGAGCAAGTTTATTTAAATCCCCACTAACATAATCGTTAATAATACTAGAATATTCTAAAAAAAATCCAGATTTATACAATCTATGAATTTTATCTTTTCGTAATTCTTTAAATTGCCAATAACTTAAATAGAAATTTGCAAAATTGAAGAATTGGTTTTCTGATAATTTGATAATCTGATTGTTCATATCCAACTTAAAATCTTTGAATAAAATATTGTCAATACTACCCTTAGATGAGTAATTGTTTTTGTCATTTTTTTGCATTAGTTGTTTAATATTATGAGTAATTTCCTCATTGAGTATATGTCTGTCAATTTTATAACTTAATCCTATTTTACTTCCTAACTCTTGTTTTATTACTCCAATTATTTCAGAAAATGTATTAAAAGAATGTAACCAATTATTTTTTGGCTTTTTCCCCTCTTTCATTTCTTCTAATCTGCGAACTTCATTAATAAAATTGTATAACATTTCATTTTTGTTATCATCATCTTTTATAATTTTATTACAGTCATTATACTTTATCCAAGTTTCATATCTTATAAAGTTTATTATTTTCAATTTGCCTTTAAGCATTCTTTCATAAGCATATTGATATTCTTTCTGAGTAATTGTTGTAGTTGAATCGTATTTACCACCTACACGATTTCCAATGAGTAAAATAAAATAGTTTGCATTGTCAATTGTTTTTAAACAGGCTTCGTAAGAATTTTCATCTAATTTTTTTTCAAAATCATTAAATTCTGAAGCATTGACTAAATACTCATTTTCTTCAAGCCACCATTTAATACTAGATCTCAGATCTTTAAAATCATAAATTGTTGATGAAATAAAAAAATTCGGTTTCATTACTCCTCCCTATTTTAATTTTGGTTTAAAAATATTTCAATTCTGAATATATCAACATGTTAACTATATCTCATCTATATGTTTTTCATCTATCCATTTCATGTATGTTGGAAGATCATTTTCGCTTGTAAATAAATAAATTTTAGCCTTTGCTCTTGTAAGTGCTACTAAGAATCTGCAAATACTTGAATCACTTGCTGCCAATTGACCATCTGAATTTTTATCAAGTAGATATTTATCATCGAAATTGACTAAGAATGAATAATCCCTTGTTAGTCCTTTTGATCCTAAAATGGATGTAATTTTAATCGGAGTATTTTTATATAAATTCTTCTTTCTTTTTTCTTCATCCATTTCTTCACGAATTATAGTCTTTGTTATCTCATTTGGGTTGTGATTTAAATACTTGCATACAAGGTCTAATTCGACTTGATCAATTTCTTCGTTATTAATAATTTTTCTCAAACTTGATAGTATTGTTTTAACTATTTTTCTTTCAGCAATTGTTAACAATTTGGAAAATTCATCATCAGTTGTAATATTTATTTCTAATACTTCTTTTATCCTTTCTTCCCATCCCTCTCTGTCGCATATTTCTTGAAATAATATTCGCCACCCAAGATTCGACTTACTATCGTTTAGTAATAAATTCAAACCATCAATTAGAATATTATCCTTTTTCTTTTCTGCTGCATCTATATTCTTATATCCTTTAGATCTTAATGCTTTTTCTAGAGGTTCAATTTGCTTCTTCAATGGACAAATTATTAATATAGTTGGTAATTCCTTACTTCGTAGGTCTGAAAATGCTTTTATTTGATCGTCAATATTATAGGCTAGAGTTGCTTGATATACTTTCCTTTTT
>Ga0209262_10001260_pt1 | contig 10597 bp, 1 predicted proteins | sample Lowcelwee11metaG_FD_187171 | JGI IMG/M metagenome (GOLD analysis project Ga0209262, IMG submission 187171) | Freshwater pond sediment microbial communities from the University of Edinburgh, under environmental carbon perturbations - Low... | ecosystem: Environmental > Aquatic > Freshwater > Pond...
AGAATCAGGCTACAGAATGATAGATCTTCAGGCAGCGCTTAATCCGGGAGGAACACCCCCAGGAGTACCTACTCTTGTATCTCCAACGAACTCCAGCTCTGTTGCAGATCTGACCCCGACATTTGACTGGAACGATGTAACCGATGCTACTTCATATACTATTCAGGTTGACAATAATAATACTTTCGCTTCACCCGAAGCTACAAGCTCACCTACTGTAAGTACATTTACTCCTGCTTCAAACCTGACAGCAGGGACTTATTACTGGAGAGTTATGGCAACCAATTCAAGCGGTTCAAGCGCATACTGCTCATACTGGTCGGTAACTTTAACTTCTCCTCCACCACTACCTAGTGTGCCGACGCTTTTAACACCCGCTGATGCGAGTACTGTTCAGGATCTTACACCAACATTCGACTGGAACGATGCAGCAAATGCAACAAGCTATCATCTTCAAATAGCCACTAAATCCAATATGTCAGGTCTTGTATTTGATGCTGATGTCGTTTTCAGCACATACACACCGGCCTCAAATATGGCTGTAGATCTATATTATTGGAGAGTTCTTTCAATAAACGCTACAGGTTCGAGCGCTTATACGGGGATCTGGTCAGTCAATGTTACTACGCCTCCACCTCTACCCGGAACACCGACCTTGGTGTCTCCGACAAGCGGAAGCGGTACAACGGACACAACACCGGCTTTCGACTGGAACGATGCTACAGATGCAACCGGATATGAAATACTTATTGATAACAATTCTGACTACAGTTCTCCTACAATAAGCACTACAACAGCAACAAGCGATTATACTGCGACTACTTTAGCATTAGGTACTTACTATTGGAAGGTAAGGGGTACCAATGTGACCGGATCAGGGTCTTATTCTGCATCATGGAATTTTACAATAGGAGCAGCTCCCGGTGTTCCGACACTAGCTTCACCTGCAACCGGAACATATACTTCAGACCTGACACCGACCTTTACATGGAATACAGTTACCGGGGCGACTTCTTATACAATTCAAATTGATAATGATATCGCTTTCGGATCTCCTGATATTACAAATTCTCCTACATCAGCAACATATACTGCAGGCACCATGGCAACAGGTACCTGGTACTGGAGAGTTCTGGCAACAAACGCATACGGATCAAGTGCGTATTCAGGTTCATGGACCGTTTATCTCGGGAATCCTCCCGCTGTGCCTACATTAGCTTTGCCTGCCAACAGCAGTTCAACTTCAGATGCAACTCCGACATTCGACTGGAATGATATATCCGGAGCGACTTCTTACACTATCATAGCGGATAATACTTCAGATTTTGCTTCACCTGAATTTACTCAGTATCCTACGGCCAGCACTTATACACCAGCCTCAAATCTTTCAAACGGTACCCACTATTGGAAAGTACTTGCAACTAACGCATACGGCTCAAGCGCTTATTGCGGAGCATGGAGTTTTTCGATTGGAGCCGCACCGGGCGTTCCAACACTTACAAGCCCGGCTAATGCAAGTCTGACTACAGACTTAACACCGACTTTCAACTGGAATGCGGTTGCTGATGCCACATCATACACAATTCAAATTGATAATACATCAGATTTCTCTTCCGTAGAATACACAAATTCACCGGCTACTAACACATATACTCCCGGTGCTAATTTATCATTAGGTACCTGGTACTGGCGTGTACTGGCAACTAATTCATACGGTTCAAGCGCTTATTCAGGATCATGGTCGGTTTCTCTGGGAAATCCTCCCGCAGTTCCAACATTAGCTGCTCCAACTAGCGGAAGCACAACAACCGATCAGACGCCCGCGTTCGACTGGAACGATGTTTCCGGAGCTACATCATACACGATATTAGTTGATAATGATGTTGCGTTCGGTTCACCGGAGATAACAAATTCGCCGACAGCAAGCACTTATACTCCGGCAGCTAATTTAGCTTACGGAACATATTACTGGAAAGTTCTTGCTACTAATGCTTACGGATCAAGCGTTTATTCAGGTTCATGGAATTTAATAATTCAGGCACCTTTGCCGGGAGCTCCGACTCTTATAAGCCCGGCCGACGCAAGCGGTTCGCTTGATGCGACACCCGCTTTCGACTGGAATGACGCTGCTGATGCCACGGGGTATGAAATTCTTGTTGACAACAACTCAAATTTCGGATCGCCTGAAATAAACACAAGTGCCGGCACAAGCAATTACACTGCCGTTTCTGCGCTGGCTGTAGGTACATATTACTGGAAAGTAAGATCAACCAACGGAACAGGATCAAGCTCTTATTCAGGTACATGGACATTTATCGTACAGGCACCGCCAAATATTGGTTTATCAGTTACTTCAATCAGCACATCTGCCGCACCTGAAGGAACTGATACCGATTCGTTTAATATCAATAATACCGGTGATGTAAATCTCGATTATACGATCACAAAAGAGTATGTAACAAAAAGCGCTAAAGCAGATACTTATTTTAATACTGAAACTTTCACAACGGATTTAGGTGATTGGACTGTTTCAGGAACAACTGGTTACTTATGGAAGAGAGTTACGGATTATGATGGAGGCAATACACTAGACGGTACTCCTTTTGCCGTTGCGGATGGAACTACAACAGCAAACGGCGTAAGCACATCTCTGACATCTGCTGTTTATGATGTTTCAAGTATGGAGAATCTGTATTTAGATTTTGATCACTTTTATAATACCGGCAATTCAGGAACGGTTTCTGTTTATAACGGCAGCATATGGCAGACAGTATATACAGCGGTAACCGGTACAGGCAGCTGGACAACACCTGATCACCAGCATATTGATGTAACTCCATACAAAAATGCAAACTTCCAGGTCAGGATAAATTACGCGTCTAAAAGAGATACATACTGGGCAATTGATAATCTTTCGATCTGGGGAACGACATCAGCTCCGGTTTACACATGGCTAACGATAAACAGCTCTACAAGCGGAACAGTAACACCTGCCGGCAGCAATACGATCAATATTACATGCGATGCCGCAGGACTTGTTGAGGGTACATACAATGCTAATATTACGGTTGCGTCGAACGATCCTGACGAACCGGGTAAAGTGCTTCCTGTTGAATTCGTTGTAGCTCAATCTGCTGTAATCCCCGGAGTTCCGTCAAATATATCTGTGACGGTGTCTGGAACAGATGTAACAGTTGACTGGGATATAGCGGCTGACGCGACTTCTTATGATGTTTATACATCAGATGATCCTTATGGAACATTTACTTTCGTGACGAATGTGGCGATTAATCAATACACAGGAACATATTCAGAGACTAAGAAATTCTGGTATATCGTAGCTAAAAACGCAACGAAATAATAAATCTACACAATATAGTAAAAAAAGTCGGTGAAAATTGCCGGCTTTTTTTATTGACTTTTATAATTTTTATAGGTATTTTATTCCGCAATACTTATCCTCCGATTAGAGATAAGTTAGTACGGGTAATAATCAAGTTAAAATATAAATTTGTTGAGTAAAAATGAGGAGGAGGATGTGATGAGAGTAAAAATGTTGTTTGTTTTTTCAGCGGTTTTGTTATATTCGCTGGCATTTCCGCAGAAAATTAAATTTGATGACAGCTGGGGTTCTCAAGGTTTTAACCTTTCAAAATCTGCAGTTTCAGGTGTTTCGTTAACTTACTCAGTTAATGAATTTTCGATGGAAAAAGTCCTGATCAACAACGAAATGCTAACGACGGTACAGTTATCGGGAGTGTTCCTTCCGAATGATGAAGGTGCCCCTAACCTACCCGGGTCATCAAGGTATATTGCCATACCTCAGGGTGCTACAGCAAAGTATGTGATCAATGGTATAAAAAAAGAAGTTTACCAGAATGTTGATCTGGCTCCCGCGCCTAAAATACCTTGGGATAATGATAAAACACCAATGGTGTACAAAAGAAATAGCGAAATATATTCAAAAAACGCTTTTTATCCTTCATCTCCGGTAATATTGTCCGAACCTTCAAAGATCAGAGGTCTGGATGTTGTTATGCTTGGAATTACACCGTTTCAGTACAATCCCGTAACTAAAGAACTTATAGTTTACAGGGATCTGAAAGTGGATGTAACTTTTGAAGGCGGTAACGGCCATTTCGGTGAAGACAGGCTTAGAAACGCCGAATGGGACAAGATATTGAAAAATACCGTTTTGAACAATTCGGTTCTTGAAGATGTGGTTTATAAGAAAACATCCGACTCTAAAACAGATGATTACGAATATATTATCATCTGTCCCGACAATGCGACATTCATAAGCTATGCAAATCAGCTTAAGGTGTTCCGTACAAAACAGGGGATAAGGACCGGTGTGGTAACAACTACGCAGATCGGCGGTAACACTTCTGCAGCAATAGAAGCTTACATTAATAACGCCTATAATAATTGGGATATTCCTCCATCAGCAGTTCTGATGATGGCAGATTACGGAGCTGAAGGTACAGCGGGAACATTGTTTGTTCCGAAGTTCGTTTACAGCGGTTCACCATATTGTGTTTCGGATAATTTTTATGCCGATGTGATCACTACCGACGCAAAAGGTCTTCCTGAAATTACATTTGCGAGAATGACCGCTCAAAATGAAACACATTTGCAAACGATGGTGAGTAAGATCATTAATTATGAAACAAATCCTCCGACAGATCCGAGTTTTTATAACAATCCTGTTACAGCTTTAGGCTGGCAGACGGAAAGGTGGTTCCAGATATGTTCTGAAACCATAGGCGGATTTATGAAAAATCAACTCGGTAAAACGCCTTTAAGGATTAATGAAGTTTACGATGGAAATCCCGCTGTAGATCCATGGTCAATTGCAACAAATACATCTCAGGTGCTTGATTATTTCGGTCCTTCAGGTAGGGGCTATATTCCGGCTTCTCCGACAACACTTGGAGGCTGGACAGGAGGTGATGCCACTGATATTACAAATGCAATTAACAGTGGAACATTTATCGTCATGCACAGAGATCACGGCAATGTAACTCTCTGGGGTGAACCTAGTTACACTTCTACTAATATAAGTTCTCTCACAAATACAAGTAACAAACTCCCATTTATATTCTCAATTGACTGCTTGACAGGTCAATATGATTATTCATCAGAAGTATTCTCTGAAAAATTCCACAGATATACTTATAGTGGCCAGAATTCAGGAGCGGTTGGTGTAATATGTGCATCGCAGAGTTCTATGTCTTTTGTAAATGATGCTTTTGCATGGGGGATTATCGATTATATTTGGCCTGATTATATGCCAGATTACGGAGCTTCGCCTACTGTAAATGATATGTTTTTTCCTGCTTTTGCAATGGTAAACGGAAAATACTTCCTTGATTATTCAAGCTGGCCTTATAATTACTATGATAAGGAGTTAACTAACTATCTGTTTCATACCTTCGGTGATCCATATCTGAATGTTTATTCGGAAGTTCCGCAGAACCTGACCGTTGTTAAACAGGAACTATATGAAAGCGAAACTATTTTTTATGTATCTGCAAATGCAGGATCGAAAATAGCACTTGTTTCCAACGGACAGATCCTTGCAACCGCAACCGGAACGGGAGCAGTGATCCCCGTAACGATCGCACCGCAAAGTGTCGGCACACAGATAACTTTAACTATCACTAAGCAGAATTACTTCAGATACGAAACTACTTTCCAGGTACTTGAACTGACGAATATCGGCGGGACTTTCTCGAAAAGTATTTCCGCCCATAACTACGGTATCGTAAACGCCGGCGAAAGCTCAAATGTTCAATTCACCATTACGAACTCACACAGCACAGAATTCATCGTAGGCGACATGACGACAATTTCGGGATACTCAGTGACATCCGCTTCTAAAGATGTGAAGAACGATCTCCATTTCGTTGTACCGCCTGCAAGCAGTAAAACTTTCAATCTGACTTTTGCTCCTCCTGCTTCGGGAACTTACAATGGAAATATAACTATTACAACTACAGATCCTAACCACGCGACGGAATATATAGCAGTTACCGGAACGGGAGCCGCTCCCGACATTAATGTGCCCGCTTTAGTTGCTGCATCTTGCGCTCCGGGATCGTCCGTAGGCAAAACATTCGCTATGGCGAACGACGGCCTGCAGCAACTTGACTACAGCATGTCAAAAACCTATTCGGGATATGCTATACCGGCAGGAAACTACCATACGAACGATTTCCAGTCCGGCTTAATTTATACGAACAGCGGAGGCATAAGCTGGGCAACAGCGACAGGTGGAACATGGAACAACAGCACAACTTGCGCTGCGATAACGGCTTCCGGCACAGGAATTATGACATCTCCAGCTTTTAATTCGACGACCGGAGGAAGCACCATGTACCTTGATTTTGATCAGACAAGCACCCATGTAAGCGGTACATCCAGAAAGGTAGAATGGTATAACGGTTCATCATGGGTACAGGTGTATTATAACAACACTTCTGCCGTCACGGATCATCAGCATATCTCTGTTACCGGAGTGTCGTCTTCGTCGCAGTTAAGGTTTACCGGAGTGAATGTAAAATCGGGACCGACCACTTCATCTTGGAGAGTTGACAATATTGTAATTTCTTACGAAAATGTACCTTACACATGGCTGACTATAAACAGCGCTCTGACAGGGTCTGTTCTGCCTGCAGCAAGCAACGATATAAGTATTACCTGCAATGCCGCGGGACTAGCTGAAGGAACATATGATGCAGATATAACAATCGTATCCAATGATCCGTCCGAACCTTCAAAAGTCGTACCGGTCGAATTTACTGTCGCAGCCGGAGGCACACCTCCTGCCGCGCCTTCTCTAGTTTCACCGTCAGACGCTTCAACATTGTATATTCTTAAACCTGTATTCGACTGGAGTGATGTATCTGGTGCAAATTCGTACACAATACTGGTTGATAATAATTCAGATTTCAGTTCGCCTGAGATAAATCAATCGCCTGCAGCCAGCTCTTATACACCTGTTGCTGATATGGTCGTTGGAACATACCAGTGGAAAGTTCTTTCAACAAACACCTACGGTTCAAGCTCTTACTCATCCGCTTGGAGCGTGATTATCGCACCTTTATCACAACCGATAAATGTAATAACAACGCTTGCCGAACCAGATCTGACGGTATCATGGGATCCAGTGACAGGGGCAACAACCTACGATGTTTACTCATCAGCCGATCCCTACGGAACATATACATTTGTGACAAATGTCGCAACTAATTCTTATACGACAACGGTTGCCGATGCTATGAAGTTCTGGTATATTGTAGCTAAGAACTAAAATCCTCATAAATAAAAAGCCGGCGAAATTCTGCCGGCTTTTTTTATTGACTTTTATGATTATGTTAGGTATTTTATCAGACAATACTTATCCTCAAATTAGAGATAAGTTACTACAGTCAATAATAAAGTTAAAATATAAATTAATTGAGTAAAATGAGGAGGAGGGTGTGATGAAAAAGTTAATGATCATAGCAGCGATTGTAATCATAGCAGCCATTTCTTACGCAGAAGTGAGCAGAGGTTTTGAAGCAACTTATCAGAGAATCTCATCTGAAGAGATGCAAATTGATTTCACAACTGATTATATAATTTCTGTAGTGGAAAAAAACGGAGTGAAATATTCACAAATCACTGGTGCCGGAAGTATTTTTACCAACGAAAAAGGATACGCGGAGCTGCCTTATCATTCAACTGCAGTTCAGTTAAAGGACGACAGAAATGTGTCAATGAAATATACCGCTACAGATTATAAGGACATTGTTCTTGAATATCCATTACTACCTTCAAGAGGAGTAATTTCAAGAAGTCAAAACATTGACGAAGTTCCTTATGAAATTTCAACTTCGTCAATTAAAAATGAATGGTATCCCGGAAAGGTATCCGAAACTACCGATCCGTTCGTAATGAGGGATGTACGAGGAACTCACATTCTTGTTTATCCATATCAGTATAACGCAGCTGCGAATACCTTAAGAGTTTATAAAACTGTCTCGGTTACTCTGACTGAAAATAACACAAAAGCAATAAATCCTCTAATTGTGAAGCCTGTAAAAGTAGCTCAGGAAATGAACGGCATTTATAAATCCATTTTTCTGAATTACAACGAAACAAAAGCCCTAACAATCGGCGAATTAGGAGAAATTCTGGTTATTTACACGCCTAACAATGGCGGTCTGACAACACTACAGCCATGGATAGACTGGAAAAGACAGAAAGGATACAAAGTTAATCTTCTCGAAAAAGCAAATGGAATCGATCTTTATGTTACCCAGGACATTAAAAATCAATATCTAGCGAACACCAATATCCTTTACGCGCAGATCGTTGGAGATTTTCCGAATCTTAAATCACAGGTTCTGGCCAGCGTTACAACTCCGGGCTCCCAGGATCCTATGCTCGGATGCACAGTCGGTACCGATAAATATGTCGAAGTTGTTGTAGGCAGATTCTCCGTATCAAGTGATGTCGAACTTACAAATCAGATAAATAAAGTAATAAATTATGAAAAAACACCGACAATGGCGGCTACATGGTATGAAAAAGGTATCGGAATAGCATCGGACGAAGGAGACGGGGCCGGAGACGACGGAGAGGGAGACGAGGCGCATTCGGAGATCATTATAAACAATAAACTGCTCCCTTTTACTTACGCTTCAGTAAGCACAGCTTATCAGGCCAATAATGTTCCCAAAGCCACTATTCTTGGATATGTGAATGACGGAAGAGGTCTGATAAATTATACAGGCCATGGCTCTTATGACTGTTTTCAGTCGATTTACGGCGGATATTTATATAACGCTGATGTGGCAACTTTGACCAACGGAACTAAACTGCCGTTTGTTGTTTCAGTTGCCTGTTTAGTAGGTTGTCATGAATACACAAGCAGTATTTGTTTTGCGGAAGCTTGGTTAAGACAAGTAAACGGAGGAGCGGTTTCGGGTTGGTTCTCATCAATAAGCCAGCCTTGGCTGCCACCGATGAGAGGACAGGATTACTTCAACGATATCCTGAAGGGCGGATATGATTATACTACGCAGCCCGGCGACGGAACAAATGTTACAGAACAGAGAACGACAGCGGGAACGATCTGTTTTAATGCTTCAAATCTCATGTTAGCTGAGGCACCGACAGACGCATCCACACAGGATACCGCTGAAACATGGACTATTTTCGGGGATGTTTCTTTACAGTTAAGAACAGATCCTCCAAAAGCTGTCAGCAGTTCAACCACAACTCTTTTACCAAGCAATTTCAGCACAACTGTTACATCCGGCGGAAGTCCGGTAACAGGTGCATGGGTATGTCTATATCAGAACGGAACAAATTATTCGGCATTTACAAATTCCAGCGGATATGTTTCGATCAACCACGATTTTGCTATCGCATCTAATGTAACTGTCACGATAACAGGATTCAATCTTGAAACCAAACAGAGCGTAATGATGGTAACAGGTGAACTCGGCGGCACATTTGCACTTGATAAGACATCAATGCCATACGGTAATGTGACTGTAGGCGGTTCTTCAACTCAGCAGTTTACGATTACAAACTCGCACAGCACAGAGACAATAATCGGAGAAATTACAACGATTACCGGTTATACCGTGTCAAATGCCGTCAAAGGCGAAAAGAATGTTATCAGCTATGCTGTTCCAACAAACTCAAGCGAAACATTTGATTTGGTATTTTCTCCTGTTGCACAGACGACATACAGCGGGACTATTACGATCACATCTTCAGATGATTCTCATCCTACAAATTATATAGCTGTTTCGGGAACTGGAGCTTATCCTGATATCAATATTGCGGCAACAACAACAGCGTCATGCGCTCCGGAAGCAAGTGTATCTGATTCTTTTGACATACAAAATACAGGTGCAGCCGGTTTAAATTATAGTCTGAGTAACACATACGAAGGCGCGCTGATTCCCGGCGGAACCTGGGCTCAGAACGATTTTACAACATTCCCTGGCACAGGCTGGACAAACACAGGCTGGGTGTCAAGTTCCGGAACCGCGAGAGCAACAGGCAGCGGAGCGACATGCACATTAACATCGCCGTCATTCGATACATCAGGCGCGGGAAATCCTGTATATCTGGATTTTACACAGAATTTCTTTTTCAAAACAGGGAGCTGGACAAAAGTTGAGTATTACACAGGCAGCGCATGGTCACAGGTTTATTACGCAACTGTTTCCACGACAACCGCTCAACACATTGAACTTCCTGTAAAATCCGCAAGTACACAGATAAGATTCTCCGCTTATACAACAAAAGCGCAGGCGCAGACGGCATATTGGGACATTGATAATGTAGTCGCATCTGCCGAAGAGATCGGATATAACTGGCTTACTTTCAACAGTCCGACAACAGGTATTGTTGCAGGATCAGGAACAAATGCGATCAACCTGACATACAACGCGGAAGGACTTGCAGAAGGAACCTACGAAGCGAATATTACAGTTGCATCTGATGATCCGGATGAACCGACGCAGGTGATAGCGGTTTATTTTGTAGTAGCGAATTCTGTTACGCCAAGTGCACCGGAAAATACATCTGT
>Ga0209262_10001261_pt1 | contig 10597 bp, 7 predicted proteins | sample Lowcelwee11metaG_FD_187171 | JGI IMG/M metagenome (GOLD analysis project Ga0209262, IMG submission 187171) | Freshwater pond sediment microbial communities from the University of Edinburgh, under environmental carbon perturbations - Low... | ecosystem: Environmental > Aquatic > Freshwater > Pond...
TGCCAAAATCGGTCACTGTTCGTACGGGCATCCGGTACTTCCCCATGGAGAGATCGCTGAAAGCAAGCTTCATAACGTCAATGGCCTCCTTCATGGAGACGAGATCTTTTATATCTTCAGAGGTAAGTAATTTTATATACTGCATCTCATTTTTATTTCCCGGACTCACTCTGTTATTATCAGACTAATATAGCATACTCCCTTACAACTCCTCAGTTCTTTGCCGAATTACTTTGAGTTTTTTTTAGATCATGGGGAGACAGGCAGATCACCCCCTCCCGGCTTCTGTTCATAAAGACCATCCTTTTGTTTAAATAACAGTCGAAAAACAATTTACGGCAATCAACCTGCGCCGTTACTTTGGGAATGATTTTTGCGGATATCCCGGATAAACTGAATGAGATTATGCTTTTCATTGGAGCCATGCGGCATGGAAAGACAAAAATAGAGGGGTTGCTTATGTTGCTTGCCGTGGCGGTTTCATGCACCACAGCAGAGAGATCGTCTACACTTATCGAAGAAGACGTACTCTATACGACAAGGATTTATATCGGAAATTATATCGGTTACCGGTTTACCCCATCTGACGATAACGGTAATCCCGACCTGATATGGATAACAACCACCCGCGACAGTATCCACGGAAAGATTTCGGCACACGGCAGGGAATGCATCTTCAATCCCGGAGAGAGGCTCTATATCAACCGGGTGCTGTCGACAAACGGAAAGAGCGAATCATGGCTTTACCGGATTGAAAACAGCGATTCTGTCAGCTACATGATAAATGAATACCGTAATCATAATAAGCACCTGGTAGGCAACTGGCTGAATGATATTAACAACAGCAGTCTGGCACCCGACACCGTTTCACGGGATGAGTGAGGGGCAGGGAGCAAGGGGCATGGAGCAGGCATTAGGCAGTAGGCAATAGGCAATAGTGTCGATTTCATGACCGCATGACAACATGACCTTCAGACTTCAGACCCTCAGACCCTCAGACAGAAACGTCAGCCTGAGCCGGTCCCTGAGCTTGTCGAAGGGTGGCGAAGGCGGGGAGCGACGAGGCGAGGGGGTGATTTGCGGGCAAGGCCCTCAGGCAGATTCAGGAGAGGAAAGAAGTATCACTTCCCTGAACTCTCAATTATCAGTTTCACCACATCATAGCTGACCGCATCAAACATGACCTCAATGTTGTCAGTATATGCTGAGTTATGGCTCATTATTGCATCCTTAACAAGAAAAGCCTTGTAATCATGATTCTCTGCACCGATCCATGTCGCCAGAACGCATCCCACAGCACTTAATCCGCTGAGAAAAAGAGTATTACTTCCACTCTCCTTTATTACCCTGTCAAGATCAGTCTTATTGAATCCGTCACCATAGGTCTTTATCACCTTCGGATCCTCCGGCTTTATCACAACCGTGGCCGGAAACTCAAAACCAGGTGTTCCATCCACCACCCCATATTCCTTGCTGGAATGATAGACCCGTATAACAGGGTAGCCCTTGCTGCGGAAAAGCTCTATCATGGCATTGATATACATCATACCCATCTCCCTGTCCTGTTCTGGAATCATATCCAGGAAGGCGTTCTGGATGTCAATGACAAGCAGGGCCGGCTTAAGGGCTGCCGGCTCTTTAACATCCTGTGAAAATGAAACAGCTGAAGTGATCAGCAAGAATGTGATCAAAGAAGCAATTACTCTTTTCATGGCAATTTGAATTGGTTATGTTCCCAAAGTTACACTTTGACCCGTTCAAAGTCAACTCATTTTACCCGCATTTATTTTATTCGACAATTGCATCTTCACCTGGTCAATCCCTTCGCAGCGGGAAGGACTTATCCCATACCCGGTTAGTACTTTGCATTATGAACAGGAGCCCTGTTACCGGGAGAAAATTGACACCGGATGCAGAAATTCATGCCTGATAATAAACTTGACTTTGCCTCAGGGCTAGCGTAAATTTGATAGATAGAATAAAATCAAAATTCCAAGGTAATGAGTAAAATGTTTAACCTCAATAATTTAATCGGAATGAATCTTTATTAGCAACTAAAAAATCACTGTCATGAAAAAGATCATTGTGTTATTGTTTCTTGTAATACCAATGTCTTTGTCTTCTCAAAACATTGATATTGATTTGCTTAAAGCCATTCATACACCTGAGCCTATCCCTTCTGATGACTTCTTTAAGGTAGCCTCTAATTCATACATTTATGTAATTACAGGTGTCCCGGCCACGATGGCAATTGTTGGATTAATCGAACATGATGATGAGTTATTAAGGAACGCCGCGGTGGTTACAGCCGGGACACTCCTGGATGTCGGTATCACTTATGCCTTTAAATATACTGTTAAGCGTGACCGTCCGTTTGAAACCTATCCTGATGATATAGTTAATAAATCAGGGCACCTGCTTGAAACAGATCCCTCCTTTCCTTCAGGGCATACTTCCACGACCTTTGCAACAGCAACGGCATTAAGCCTCGAGTATCCGAAATGGTATGTCATTGTCCCTTCGTACGCATATGCAGGCACGGTGGCCTATTCGCGGATGCACCTTGGTGTTCATTATCCTTCAGATGTACTTGCCGGGGCATTGATAGGCTCGGGATGCGCTTATCGCAGCCATGTGGTCAACAAGAAGTTAAACAGCAGACCGGGAAAATAATCCGGATAGGTGCCTTTACCGAAACCAAAAGCTTCACCGGAGAATTAGGATCATTATTTCGCCGGCTGAAAAAAAATTGACTGGTGTGCATTAATGCCATAAATTTGATACACTCTGATTTTTTTCACAGAGGGGGTGTAACACCGGAAAAAAAATTTGTCTTATAGAAAAAGAACCGTCATGATCAGAAGTTACCTTATCACAGCCTGGAGGAATATCCGGAAAAACCGTTTCTATTCGATACTGAATGTCTTCGGTCCCGCCATTGGGATAGCATGCGCGATACTTATCATGCTTTTTGTCAGGGACGAGCTCACCTTTGACCGTCACAGTGAGAACTATATCCGTACCTACCGGCTTGAGAGCGACTTCAACATATCAGGCAAGGCCACCAGGGCGGGCCTGGTGCCGATGCCGATGGCTCCCACTCTGAAAGACGAATACCCTGAGATAGAGGAGTATGTGAGGTTCGCCGGCTTCGGGATAGATGACATCTTGTTTGAATACAATGACCTTAAGTTCTTTGAAGATGATATCTACTTCACCGACTCAACCATCTTCAATGTCTTCAGCCACGAGTTCATCTACGGCTCCCCCGATGGTGCCCTCACCGACCCCAATACAACAGTGATCACAGAGAGCATGGCGTCAAGATATTTCGGAAAGGAGAACCCGATGGGGAAAGAGCTGCGGTCAAGCAACTTCGGTAACTTCCGCGTCACCGGTGTGATCAGGGATGTGCCCGCCAACTCGCATCTCAGGTTTGACTGCCTGCTTTCAATGGCTACCATTGTAGAGCTTGTAGGAGTTGACAATTTCAACTCAAGATCGGCCCCGGCATTCTGGAATATTTCGGCATTTGCCTATGTGCTCCTGAGTGAGGGTGCCGACATCAACGCGATGCTTGACAAGTTCCCCGGCTTCTATGATAAATACATGAGCTCGCTTGGCAAACAGATAAATGCCACGTTCAGCCTGATGGCCACAAGGGTAGACAAGGTACATTACAACAGCAGCCTCGAGTTTGACCTTCCTACCGGCAACTACAGCTATATTGTTATTTTCTCCCTGGTGGGATTGTTTATCCTTCTTATAGCCAGCCTCAACTATATGAATATGGCCACAGCCCGGTCTGTCAACAGGGCAAAGGAGGTTGGACTGCGGAAGGTCATCGGCGCAAGCAAGGGCTCACTGATAAGGCAGTTCCTGAGCGAATCGATGCTCCTTGTGGCTGCCGCCCTTGTCATTGCCCTGTTAGTTACACTGTTCAGCCTCTCTTACTTTAACTTCCTTACTGGCAAGGAAATAAGATTCGGCGAGCTGTTCGATCCCGCCACATTGGGTCTGATACTCCTTATCACCCTCTTCGTCGGTATCATTTCAGGCAGCTATCCCTCATTCTACCTCTCCTCCTTCTCCCCTCTCGAGGTGCTTAAGAGCAACGTCAGCCCCAGGAGGGGCAAGGGACTGATGAGGATGGTCCTTGTGATATTCCAGTTTGCCATTGCGGGCGCGCTGATAACAGGAACGATAGTTGTCTCAGGCCAGCAGCGGTTCATAAGGGGCAAGGACCTGGGCATGAACGAGAAGAATGTCATGATAATCCCTGTTCGCGATACAGCCTTTGCCAACAACCAGTTGAAGGCATTCAAGGAAGAGATGCTGAAGAACCCTTCCATTAAGGGTGTCGCTTCAGCGTTGCTGGTACCTCCGCTGATGGCCAGCAAGGTGGTTTTCCAGATTGAGAAAGAAGAGGGGATGGTGGAACTGGCTACAAGCTTCTCGATAGTGGATCACGAATTCATCGATGTGATGGGTATGGAGGTGATACAGGGAAGGAACTTCGAACGAGAGAGAACATCAGACATTACCAAAGCATTTATTGTCAATGAGGAGGCTGTGAGGGCATTCGGCTGGGGAGATAATCCCCTGGGTAAGAGGATCAGGTTCGGACTAAACCCAGCCACAGGAGAAGCCCAGCGTGACGGAGAGGTCATCGGCGTGGTGAAGGACTTCCATTTCAGTTCGATACACAACAAGATAGAGCCTTTCATCTTTGTCGTTACAGAGAATCCTTTGACCAATTTCTACGTCAGGATATCGGAAGATAATATCCCCTCCACGGTCGAATTCATCAGCAAGCTCCAGCTTGATCTGGGTAACACGCTGCCATTCAACTATTTCTTTTTCGAGGATAAGCTTGATGAGATGTATATATCTGAGAACAAGCTCAACTCGCTGTTCACAATCTTCTCAGTGCTGACCATCTTCATTGCCTGCCTGGGGTTGCTTGGACTCACCTCATATGTCACCGAGCAGCGTTCAAAGGAGACGGCCATACGCAAGATAATGGGTTCCAGCGCCGGACAGGTAGTAACCCTGCTGAACAGGGACTTCCTGATACTGGTTCTGCTGTCGAATATTATATCATGGCCGGTGGCGTACTATTTCATGCGAAAGTGGCTTGAGGGATTTGCCTACAGGATGGAGTTCGGGCTGTCACCGTTTGAATGGGCTACGATCGTTCCATTCATTGCATCACTTGCAACCATCGTGGTTATAGCCTTCATCACAACCAGCCTGGTGTCGGTGAGAGCTGCCCATACCAATCCTGTCGAGTCGCTATCGAGGGAGTAGCCGCGGCTCAGGGGACGACGGAGTCCTCCTTCGCTGCCCTTCGACTGGCTCAGGGACCCGCTATGGAGGGCGATGCGACGGAGCGAGGGGGTATTCGTCTTCGGTCTTCCGTCTTCCGTCTTCATATGCCATCGACTGATTTTTTATGCCCCCGGAAATTTCAGGTACTGAAAATTTATCTAATATTGAGGTCGGCATAATAGTTCTGATCAAAATATCCGGCGGGGGGCAAATGAGAAACGAAAATCATATCGGCTTTGATAATGAGAAATACCTCAGGGAGCAGACAGCTGCCATCCTTGAGCGGGTGAACCGGTTCAACAATAAGCTCTACCTGGAATTCGGAGGCAAGCTGCTGTTTGACTTCCATGCCGCCAGGGTTCTGCCGGGATTCGACCCCAACGTCAAGATGAGGCTGCTGCAGATACTGAAGGATAAGATTGACGTGATCCTCTGTATCCATGCCGGAGACATCGAGAGAAGAAAAGTAAGGGCTGACTTCGGCATTACCTACGACGTCGATGCGCTGAAGACCATCGATGACTTCAGGGAGTGGGGTATCGAAGTGACGGCAGTGGTGATAACCCGTTACCAGAACCAGCAGCCTGCCAAGGCTTTCAAGAACAAGCTTGAGCAGAGAGGCGTCAGTGTGTACCTCCATTATCCCACTAAAGGGTATCCTACTGATGTTGACCTGATAGTGAGCGACGAGGGATACGGGGCAAACAGATATATAAAGACCACACATCCGATTGTCATTGTGACGGGACCGGGTCCGGGCAGCGGCAAGCTCGCCACATGCCTCTGCAATCTTTACCATGAATACAGGAACGGTGTCAAGGCCGGATATGCAAAGTTTGAGACGTTTCCGATATGGGACCTGCCCATCGATCATAAGGTAAACATTGCATATGAGGCTGCCACCGTTGACCTGAAAGATGAGGTGATGATCGATACAGACCATCTGAAGACCTATGGTGTCAGCATCGTCAATTATAACCGTGACATTGAGGCGTTCCACCTGCTTAAGAGGATCCTTGAAAAGATCACCGGGGGGGAATCGATGTACCAGTCGCCCACCGACATGGGTGTGAACCGTGCAAGCTCAGGCATCGTCAACGACGGCATCATCACGGCGGCGGCACACCAGGAGATCATACGGAGGTACCTGAGATGCGCTGTGGAGTATGCTCTTGGCCTGGCAGACAGGGAGACCCTCGACCAGGCTGTCAGGGTCATGAACAAGGTGGATGGGAAGGCGGAGGACCGTAGGGTGGTGCTGCCTGCAAGGAAAGCCGCAGAAGAGGCTGAGAGAAGCGGCAAGGGCAATGCGGGGTTCTTCTGCGGGGCAGCCGTCGAGCTGCATGACGGGACGATCATCACAGGTAAAAACTCGGCACTGATGCATGCAGCATCAAGCCTGGTGCTCAATGCCACAAAGCACCTCGCCGGACTGCCTGACAACCTGCTGCTGCTGCCAAAAAACCTTATTGACTCGGTAGCTTACCTCAAAAAGGATATACTGAACGGCAAGATGGTCAGTCTCGATGTGGAGGAGACACTGATACTGCTCGGCATAAGCGCGTTATCTAATCCTGCCGCCCAGGCAGCCATGGAAAAACTGACGATGCTGCAGGACTGTGAGGTGCACCTCACACATATCCCCACGCCGGGTGATGAGGCAGGGTTGCGGAAGCTGAGGGTGAATCTGACCTGCGACCCGGAATACTCAAGCAAGAGCCTTTTTATAAGTTAGGCAGGGGATTTGAGATTTCCGATTTCCGATTTGCGATTTGCGATTTGCGAATGAAAGAATGTCTGATTGCACGATTGCATGATTGCACGATTGCAAGATCGTCTAAACAGTTGCGACCGCAGATTGTTAGTATTTATATATTCATTGCTAAATGGACAGATACAGGAGAAATAACCTTGACAGATCGTCGTCGCCATACCTGCTTCAGCATGCCGGCAACCCCATATGGTGGCAGGAATGGAGCCGGGAGACACTCAGCCATGCTGCCACGAACAAAAAGCCTCTCTTCGTCTCTGTCGGCTATGCAACCTGCCACTGGTGCCATGTCATGGCAGCAGAGGCTTTCTCAGACGACGAGACAGCTGAATTCCTCAACGAAAACTTTGTCTCGGTAAAGGTCGACAGGGAACAGCGTCCCGACATCGACCAGTATATGATGCACTTCATACAGTCGCAGAGCGGCAGCGGCGGATGGCCTCTCAACGTCTTTCTCACCCCCGACCTCAGGCCTGTCATGGCCCTCACCTACGCCCCTGCGAGACCCGCCGGCAACAGGATGTCATTCATCGAGATAGCGAAGAGGGTGAATGACTATCTCTCATCAAACAGCGACAGGATCGCCCCCTACTCTGCCGTCGAGGCTGAGCCTCCTGTGAAGGATGAGGAGAGACTCACGGAGGAGCTTGCGTCGCAGTTCGATCATGACAATGGCGGATTCGGATTCGGACATAAGTTCCCCCCTCATTCGACACTGCTCTTTCTTCTCTATCACCTCTCAGTGCACGATGATGCTGGGGAAAGAGAGATGTGTACCTCAACCCTCGATGCCATGATGCTGCGAGGACTGAATGACCACCTCCAGGGAGGGATTTATCGCTATTGTGTTGACAGCGAATGGACTATCCCTCACTTCGAGAAGATGCTATACGATCAGGCCATGGCGCTCTGGAGTTATTCCCTGGGATTTAAGCTTACAGGCAGGGAACAGTACAGGAGAATGGCATGCAGGATACTGAAGTGCCTTGATGAGTGCTTTGAGCACGACGGGCTCTATGTCTCGGCCTTTAACGCCGACACTGACCATGAGGAGGGTGCTACATACCTGTGGAGCCAGAGTGAGCTCGAGAGTGCGCTGGGGCCGGATGACTTTCACCGGTTCAGCGAGGTCTACGAGATAAGCAGGGAGGGTAACTTCGAAGGGAGGAACCACCTCATCAGAAGGAACGATATACCGCTGGAGGATATCGAAGAAAGGCTGCTAAGGATCAGGAAGGGAAGGAAACAACCATCGCGCGATGACAAGATCATCTGCGGCATAAACGCACTCGTCGCTGTCGCTCTGATTCAGGCGGGCCGGTGCCTTGAGAAGCCGGAGCTTGAGGAGAAGGCTGCGGAGGTTGTTAACGATCTGCTGAAGAGATTCTGGGACGGCGCCTCTCTCGGGCACTCTCTATATAACGGCATGATCCAGAGACAGAGCTTCCTCTCCGATGCCGGGGCCCTGCTGACGGCAATAACAATGCTGTACGAAAATGATGATTCGTGGGGCGACATGATGACGGTCATGTCACGCTATGTGAAGACATTTAGTGAGGATGGAAAATGGGTGGAGTCTAGGGCCGATGATTTCCCTGCCGTATATGCGTCATGGTTCGATCATCCTGTTCCGTCGGCAGTGAGCCTGGCGGAGACGGGGCTGGCGCGTGCAGCGCTGCTGACGGGCGGCGAGACGCCCCGGGCAGAGTATCGCAGGGCATACCAGTCAGATTTCTATAATACAGGCGCGCTGTTGCGCAACGGTCTCTTCCATGTGATCACCTCACGGCATCACATCCCGTGGAAAGACCTTCCTGCAAATGTCATTCAGCGGCGTGGTGCGCCGGAGACCGATTGCTATGACGGAGCGTGCAGGAGCATCTAGGGCAGGGGAATTTGCGATGTGCGATTTGCGATTTGCGATTCGGGATTATTGGAACAGTCCGCCCAGTACTGACCCGGCTTCCTTACCCCTGTTACGACCGAAAGGTGAGAGAGCTCTCACCAGCTTGCGGATAGGCATCGACTGCAGCCATACCCTCCCAGATCCTCTCATCGTGGCCAGGAAGAGCCCTTCACCGCCGAATACCATCGACTTGAGGCTGCCACTGGTCTCGATGTCAAAGTCGAGCGAAGGCTCAAATGCGACCACACATCCGGTATCTATTCGCAGGGTCTCATTGTTGAGCTGTTTCTCAATCACAGTGCCCCCGGCATGGATAAATACCTTGCCGTCTCCCTCAACCCTCTGAAGGATGAATCCCTCTCCTCCTAAAAGTCCTGCTCCAATCTTCTTATTAAGGGTTACGGAGAGCTTCGTGCCGAAGGCGGCGCACAGGAAGCCGTCCTTCTGAACGATGAGCTGATTGCGTACCTCCCTGAGGTCGACAGGGATGATGGTGCCCGGATAAGGTGCGGCAAAGGCCACCTTGCCCTTACCTGTTCCCTGGTTTGTAAAGTGCGTCAGGAAGAGCGATTCACCGGTGAGTAATCGCGATCCGGCCTGGAACAGTTTCCCCGACAGGCTCTGGTTTGGCTCCGAGCCGTCACCCATCCTGACCTCGAAGGTGATAGCCTGCTCCATGTATACCATGGTGCCAGCCTCAGCAATAACTGTCTCACGCGGGTCGAGTTCAATCTCAACAAACTGAATGTCATCGCCGTAAATTTTGTAGTCTATTTCATGTGATGCCATGGGGTGAAGATTTTTAATTTGTATCTAAGTTAGTACTATCCTGTCATATAACAAGAGGCATATTAATGCACAAATAATTAGCCTCTGACAGCGGTCAGGCATGGAGCTAGGGGCAGAGGGCTTTTGTGATTTGCGATTCTCAAATTTAGGCTGAAGGATCATTTACCAGATAATAAAGTGGGAGGCTAATGACACGACCGTGGAGGTATCAGGGTGTGTCGTCCCTACGGGACTTGATAAGTATGGGGCAGGCCGAGGTAACCAACCTTTCTTCCCTGACGGGAAGAGTCATGTGCCTACGGCACCTTATCTTTGCCTTCCATAGCATGTGAAAATGTGCCCAAGGCACAAGGCATCTTCCTCCCGGAGGGAGGGAACATGTGCCAGAGGCACATGAGATTGGTAACACCGCACCTGACTTAACCACCCTCCCTGTGCCGTAGGTACAGGACAAACAAGAGCAAGGGAGGAGCGCAGAGCAGTCACCTGGTGTCTATTTTCCTTTCTCTGTCCGCTGAAGCTTAAGCGAAAGCGGGTTGTCTTTTATCTTAAACCCTGGACTTCAGACCTAAGACCTTCTGACACCAGAAATTCAGACTCTCAGACCTCAACCTCGCACCCCTCTCCCCTGCCAGAGAGACGATGGCGGTTGGCGGCGACAAGACGGTATAGGGAATCGCGGATAAAGGGAGGGATGATGATGAAGATGTAGAATATCTGCCAGCCTCTGCCGATATCCCGGAGAATGTTGAGTACTGCAGACGAACGGAGGTAATACCTGTTGCGGGAGCAATAAACGA
>Ga0209262_10001262_pt1 | contig 10587 bp, 7 predicted proteins | sample Lowcelwee11metaG_FD_187171 | JGI IMG/M metagenome (GOLD analysis project Ga0209262, IMG submission 187171) | Freshwater pond sediment microbial communities from the University of Edinburgh, under environmental carbon perturbations - Low... | ecosystem: Environmental > Aquatic > Freshwater > Pond...
CGTCCGTCCCTGCTTCGACCCGGCGCACAAACGCGTCAATCCCATCCTGTACCGGCGCGCGGAGGTCGAAGCCTGCTGGGCCGAGGTGCGTGCGCCACTGCTGTACGTCGCGGGCGAGGAGTCGGATTTCCTCGAGCGGTTGCAGGGCGCCGGCGCTCCGGAGAAGGTGCGCCGCCTCGTGCCGCAACTGGAGCCGCGGATCGTCGCGGCCGCGGGCCACATGGTGCATCACGACCAGCCTGCGGCGGTCGCGCAGCTCGTCCAGGAATTCCTCGACCGCTAGGATCCTATAATCGGCGCCATGAACGACGCGAAGCCCAACCTGCGACTGCCCCTGTTCCTTTTCGTCGTCGTGCTGCTCGGACTCGTGTGGTCCGGTATCGGACCGCACGACCGGCTGACGTGGTTTCTCGAGGTCATCCCGGTGCTGGTCGCCGTGCCGCTGCTGGTGTGGACGGCACGCAGTTTTCCGCTGACGCCGCTCGCCTACGTGTTGATCGCCGTGCATGCGCTGATCCTCATGTACGGCGGTCACTACACATATGCCCTGACGCCGTTCGGCGACTGGTTGCAGGACGTGTTCGGCTTCACGCGCAATCACTACGATCGCATCGGTCACCTGATGCAGGGCTTCGGGCCCGCGATCATTGCGCGCGAGTTGCTGCTGCGCACGTCGCCGCTGCGACCGGGCAAGTGGCTGTTTGCGCTGGTCACGCTCAGCATTCTCGGTATCAGCGCCTGTTACGAGTTCACCGAGTGGTGGGCTGCAATCGCCGGCGGCGACGCGGCGGGCGCGTTCCTCGGCACGCAGGGCGACGTCTGGGACACGCAGTGGGACATGTTCCTGGCCGCCTGCGGCGCCATTGCGGCGCAGTTCCTGTTGGCGAGGGTTCACGACCGCCAGCTGCTTGTGCTGGACCCGGCCAACCTGCGGGACAAGCTCGACGGCTGAAGCCCTGGCGCCGACCGGTTGCAGTCCCGGGCAATTCCGCCTCGTGTCCGCTCGAAACCGATGATTCCGGCGGTGTTGCGGGACCACTGCCCGAAAACGGGTAACGGGTCACATTTTTCCGGCCCGTGGTCCGCAGTGACCACCCCAGAAGGGTGAGCCACGTCGCCTCAGCCGGCAACGGCTGCTCCTACCATCGCCCGTGACGCTGTCGTCGCATCTCGAAGTCACACGCTGCGTGAATCTCAGCTCGAAAGTCGTCCTGCTGCTCTGCGGGTTGTTCGCGGCCTACGGCGTCGCGGACTACATCGTTCAGCGCGAAGTCATCCTGCCCAGCTTCGAGGCGCTCGAAGCGGACCTGGCCCGCACCGACATGGAGCGCGTCACGCGGGCCATCGACAGCGAGCTGACGCAGCTGCAGACATTCTGCGCGGACTGGGGCAACTGGCTCGAGACCTACGACTTCATGGCGGGCAGGGCGCCCGATTTCGTCGAAAACAACATGAACAAGTCGACGATCGAGAGCGCCGGGCTCGAACTGGTGGCGTATCTCGACGCCGATGCCCGCTTCGTCTGGCGCAAGGGATTCGATCCGGTCGAGCATGAGAGTCTGGAGTTCAGGATGCTGGCTGCCGACAGCCTGGCAACCGGGCACCCGTTTCGTGATGCGATCAAGAACGGCCAGCCGGCGAAGGGCATCGTCGTGACCGAACACGGCCCGGCCATGCTGGTTGCGGCACCCATCCTGGATGGCGCCGGCAATGGCCCGCATCGGGGTTCCGTGATGCTGGCACGCCTGATCACGCCAGAAGTCGCTGCACGGCTTGCCGAGCAGGCGCAGGTCAGGCTGCAGGTCAGCACGCTGGACACGTCCATCTCGCGCACGGATGCGACGGCCGTCGCGAACTCGCCCCGCATCGTGCGGCGCGCGGCGACGAACGAAGTCTATCGAAACCTTGTCGACGTTTACGGCCGACCCGCCGTCACGTTGCGGATCGACGTGCCGCGTTCGGTGAGTGCGCAGGGTCGCGACGCCATCGGCTACGCGCTCGGGTCGCTGTTTGCAGCCGGCGCCATCGTGCTGCTGGTCATGATCGTGGCGCTGCGCCGCCTGGTCCTGACGCCGGTCAGCCGGATGACGCAATATGCCGTTGCGATCGGCGAGGGGGACGACCTGACCCTGCGCATGGCGGTCAGTCGTCCCGACGAACTCGGCGTCCTGGCGCGCGAGTTCGACAGGATGGTGGACAAGCTGGCCGACGCGCGCCGCCGCATCGCCGATCAGTCGTTCGAAGCCGGGGCCGCGCAGGTCGCGAGCGGCGTCCTGCACAACATCGGCAATGCGATGACGCCGCTGGGCGTGACGGTCGTCTGTCTGCAGGAGCGCCTGCAACAAGCGCCTGCGAGCGAAATCGAGATGGTCCTGGCCGAGCTCGAGGCTGGCGTCAGCGACCCCGCACGCAAGGCCGACCTGGAGCAGTTCCTGCGGCTGGCGGTTCGCGAGCTGGCACGGGTGATCGCCAACTCTGGCGAGGACGTCGATTGCCTCGCGCGCCAGGCCGAAGTCATCCAGCGGACGCTGGCCCAGGAAATCCGCCCATCGGAATCGGGTCCCGTCGTCGAGTCCGTGCGACTGACGGAACTGGTCGAACGCAGCGTGGAGATGGTGCCGCCTGCGCTGCGCGCGTGCCTTACCGTTGAGCTCGATCCTTCGGTGGCGCAGACCGATGCGCTGCGCCTGCCCCGCATCACGTTGCAGCAGGTCTTCCAGAACCTGATCCAGAATGCCGCCGAAGCGGTGCGGCAGGCCGGGCGCGAGCACGGCACGCTGCGCATAGCGTGCTCTCTCGTGGCCGGGGCCGAAGGCCAGCAGCTGTTGCTTCGATTCACGGACGACGGCGTCGGCATCCCTGCCGAGCATCTCCCGCGCATTTTCGAGAAGGGCTTTTCCACGAAGTCCCGGGCAACGAATTTCGGCATCGGCCTGCACTGGTGCGCCAATGCGCTCAACGCCCTCGGCGGGAGCATTCGCGCCGAAGACGCGGGGCCGACGGGCGCCACCCTGCAGGTTCTGGTACCGCTGCGTCAGGCACACGCTGTGCCGACTGCCCGGGCCGCCTGAGGCCGCTGATGGCTACCGGCAACCGTCAACCGATCCGCGTGCTGGTCGTCGACGACGAGCAGTCCGTGCTGGACGCCTATCGCCAGGTGCTCGGCAAAGCCGCCCGCAGCACTGCCGACCGCGAGGCTATGGATGAACTGCGGGCGCGACTCTTCGTCGCCGGCGCCGGTGCACCGGCTGCCGTCGGTTCCTTGCCGCAGAGGAATCTGTTCGAACCCGTGTTCTGCAACGGCGCGGAGGCCGCCGTCGCTGCCGTGCGCGAGGCCTGTGGCGCGGGCCGTCCTTTTGCCGTCGCCTTTCTCGACATGCGCATGCCACCCGGTCCAGACGGAGCCTGGGCAGCGGGAAGAATCCGCGAGATCGACCCGCAGGTCGAGATCGTCATCTGCACTGCCTATTCGGACGTCGATCCCCTGGAAATCAGCCGCCGGGTTCCACCCGAGGACAAGCTGTTCTACCTGCAGAAGCCCTTTCATCCGCACGAAGTCCGTCAGATGGCGCTGGCGCTCGGCGAGAAGCGGGCGAACGAGGAACTGCGGCTCACGCAGGTCGAGGACTTCGATCCCCTCACCAGGCTGGCCAATCGCGCGCGCTTCCTCGCGCACCTGAAGGATGCAGTCCGTGCTGCGCGCCAGGACGACCGCATGCTGTCCGTGCTGTATGTCGACCTCGACAACTTCCGGCGCATCAACGACGTGCTGGGGCACATCGCGGGCGACGAGATGATGCGCAGCGTGGCGCAGCGGTTGCAGGAAATCCTGCGGCGCGACACGGGCGCGGCCAGTGGACCCCGGCCGGACGTCGGCACTGATGACATCGCGCGACTCGGTGGTGACCAGTTCATGCTCCTGCTGCGCGACGTCGTCAGCCCGGACGACGCGAGGGTGGTCGCGAGCGACCTGACTCGCCCGTTCACGGCGCCCGCACGGGCGTCGCAATCCCCGGTAACGCTCACCGCGAGCGTCGGCATCGCGATCTTCCCGAACGACAGCGCCGACGAGGAGGACTTGCTCCGGCACTCTGGCATCGCGATGTACGAGGCGAAGCGCCGCGGCCACGGCCAGTTCGCGTTCTTCGGTCGCGCGATGAGCGACGGTGCGCAGACGCGCTTCAGCCTGGAGCGCCAGCTCGAGCGCGCGCTCGCCAGGAACGAGTTCTCGCTGCACTATCAGCCCCAGTTCGACCTCGGCACGGGACTCATCTCCGGCATGGAGGCCCTGTTGCGCTGGACCAATGCCGAACTCGGGGCCATCTCGCCGGACGAGTTCATTCCGCTCGCCGAGGAGACCGGGCTGATCCAGCCCATCGGTGAATGGGTCTTGCGTACGGCTTGCCGGCAATTCAGGGACTGGCTGGACACGGGCCTCGCGCCGGGGCGCATCGCGGTCAATGTCTCGGCGCGCCAGTTTGCCGACAGCAATTTCTGCAGTCTGGTGACGGACGTGCAGCGCGAATGTCGCCTGGCGCCCGGGCACCTGGAGCTCGAGATCACGGAATCCCTGATGATGAAGGACGAGGCGCACACCAGGCGACTGCTGTCCGAATTGCGGAACCACGGGATCTCGATCGCCATCGACGACTTCGGCATGGGGTACTCGAGCCTCGGGCGGCTGAGCGAGTTTTCGGTCAACCGCCTCAAGATCGACCGCTCGTTCGTGCAGAACGTCGACGGACTCGGGCGACACGCGACCATCGTCACGGCCATCGTCGCGATGGCGCGCGCGCTCGGCGTCGATGTCGTGGCCGAGGGCGTCGAGAATTTCGGCCAGCTGCTGCAACTGCAGGACCAGAAGTGCAACGAGGCGCAGGGCTTCCTGCTGAGCAAGCCATTGCACGCCGCCGAGGCCACGCAACTGCTGCAGCGACTGGAAGCCAGTACCGCCACCAGCCGGACGATGCGCCTGCGCAGCCTGGCCGGATAAACGGGCAGGCCCGAGGCCATTCCCGCCCGGGTAGACAGGCCTCAGCGAATCGGCTCGTCGAACATCAGCGCACGCACCAGCCGCACCGGCGGTGAACCATACGACAGCGCATGGTCGTGGTAGGCCTTGAGGTCGAACTTCGCGCCCTGGCGACGCTCCGCCTCGGCGCGCATGTCCGAGTGCTCCTGGTAGCCCACGAAATACGTCGACAGCTGCGCCGAGCTCAACTGGGCGCGGACCCACTTGCCCGCGGCCTCGCGTTCTTCCTGGAAGCCGGTCTCGACCATGAGCTGCATCGCTTCGTCGCGTGTCATGCCGTCGACGTGGATGGCCGAATCCATGATGGCGTTAGTGATCGAGCGCAGGTACCACTTCAACTGCACCAGCTGCATTAGCGGGTCGCCGTCGCGGAAACCCTGTTCCTGCATCACGCGCTCGGCATAGACCGCCCAGCCTTCGACGAAGGGGCCCGAGCCGAGCATCGCGCGCAAGGTGGAGGGATAGCGGTTGGAGTGCGCAATCTGCAGGTAGTGGCCCGGCATCGCCTCGTGGATCGTCAGGTTCGCGATCGAGCGCGTGTTGTACTCGCGCAGGAACGAGTCGACCTGTGCTGCGGTCCATTCGGCGGGAATCGGCGACACCGCGTAGAACGTGCGCTGGCCCTTGTCGAGCGGTCCGGGCGAGTCGCAGTACGCGACCGCGACGCCGCGCTGGAACTCGGGCATCAGGATGATCTCGAGCGGTTCGTCCGGCACCGTCACGAAGTCCTTCGCGCGGACGAACTCGGTCGTTTCGCGCAGCTTCTGGCGCGCGAAATCCACGACCCCGTCGCGCGGCGTGCGCTCGGAACCCGCGATGTCGAGCGCGGCGCGGATCGCGGCCTGCTGCTCGGCGGCCGTCGGCTCGACGGGTGTCGGGGGTGCGTCGGCCCGGCCAGCCAGCACCTTGCGCGACACTGCGTACATCTTCGCGCGCGTGACGATGGCCTCGCTTTCGGCGCGACGCCGGATCTCTGCCCGGTCCAGCGGCGACATCAGCGCGAAGTTGAGTTTTTCGTCGTACAGCTCGCGACCGATGCGGAAATCCCCCTTCGCCTGCGGCAGCAACTGCTGCTCGAGCCATTCCTGGTGCGCTTTCACGGCGGCGCGGGTGTTCGCGATCGCCTGCTCCAGGCGCTCGCGATCCGCCGCGGGCAGTTGCGCGAGGTTCGGCACCACGAGTTCGTCCACCAGGCTCAGCACGCCCGGGTTCTGCTTGACCGCCGTCTCGGCGTGGATCGCAGGCACGCGCGCGGGCACGATGTTGGCGCGCATCTGTTGCAGCAGGCCGGGCAGCTGCTCGAGCCGGCTCGTCACCGAGCGCATGCGCTCGGGCAGGGGAGCGAACTCGCGCGCGAGCAATCCGTACAGCGATTGCCCTGCCAGCTGCGTGTAGACGAGCGGGTCCCACGACCAGTCGCGGTATCTTTCCTCGGACCAGATCGAGTAGCGCAGCTGGTTGTCGAGCATCGCCGCGTCGACCTGGTTCGCGCGAGAGAGCCCGGAACGATCGATCGCTGCCAATTCGTCGAGCAGCCCCTTGGTCCACGCCAGCGTGCGTGCACGGCCGGGCGCGCTCAAGTCGTCGAGTTTGCCGTCGAAACGGTGATCGCCGAGCTGCGTCGCCGAGACCGGTGAATAGCGGCCGAACTCCTCGACGAAACGCTTGCTGAGCACGTCGAAGCGCGCGTCCGCACTGGCATCGGCGGCGAGAACTGCGGGTGACAGCACGACGCAAAGCGCCAGCAGCATCAGTGCGCAGTGCCAGCGGACGCGGAATTGAGGTCGATGCATGGGGGACTACTCCGGAAGCCGGTGCAACGGCCGAACTCTGCGACGGCCACACGCGAGGTCGGCAAGCGACCGATTGTCACTTGAAGTCGTGCCTCGACGCTACTGGCTGCCAGCGGCCCGGGCGTGCATCGGCTATCCTGCCCGACACCGATGAGCAGTCAGGTTTCACGCCATCGCGGCCACGACCGCGCATGAACAACGAGCGTCGTGCGCTGCTGCGCAACGCGGATTTCACTCGCTACATCCTCGCGCGTTTCCTGGGCTCGCTGGCCGTGCAGATGCAGACCGTGGCCGTCGGCTGGCAGGTGTACGAAGTCACGCGCAGTCCGCTCGATCTCGGCCTGGTAGGACTTTCGCAGTTCCTGCCGTTCGTGCTGCTGATCCTGCCGGCAGGGCACTTCGCGGACACCCGCGACCGCCGCCGCATCATCGCCGGCTGCTACGTGCTGCTGTTGCTCTGCGCGCTGCTGCTGCTCGCGTTCTCGTGGCACGGCCTGCGCAGCGCGTGGCCCGTCTTCGGGATCATGACGTTGTTCGGCGTCGCCCGTGCCTTTGCGATGCCGGCGAGCCAGGCGCTGCTGCCGAACCTGGTGGACCGTGAACATTTCGGCACCGCGGTCGCCTTCAATTCCTCGCTGTGGCAGGTCTCGACGATCGCGGGCCCCGCGCTCGGCGGCCTGCTGTATCTCGCGGGCGCCACGACCGTTTACGCAACCGTAGCGACCTTGCTCGCCGTGTCGCTGCTGATGCTCGCAACGCTGCGCCGGGGCGGCGACGCGAGCGCGGCCGCCAGCACGGCGCCGCTCGACCGTCATGCGCTGCTCGAAGGACTGCGGTTCGTTCGCGGCCGGCGTCCCGTGCTGGGAGCGATTTCCCTCGACCTGTTCGCGGTGCTGTTCGGTGGCGCGACTGCGCTGTTGCCGGTGTATGCCGCCGACGTGCTGCACGTCGGGCCGAGCGGGCTTGGCTGGCTGCGTGCAGCGCCGGGTGTGGGGGCTGCTTTGACCGGTGTCGTGCTCGGCGTGCTGCCCGTGACCCGGCGCGTCGGCCACTGGATGTTCGGCGGCGTGATCGTCTTCGGGTTCGCAACGCTCGTGTTCGGCGTTTCGACGAGCTTCTGGATTTCGATCGGCGCACTCACCGTGCTGGGCGCGGGTGACATGGTGAGCGTCTACATCCGCCACCTGCTCGTGCAGCTCCAGACTCCCGACGACATCCGCGGCCGCGTCAGCGCGGTGAACTCGGTGTTCATCGGCGCCTCGAACGAGCTCGGTGAATTCGAGTCCGGGTTGGTCGCCGCGTGGGTCGGCGCGATACCGGCGGTGGTCATCGGCGGCTGCGCGACGCTGTTCGTTGCGCTCGCGTGGACGCGCGTTTTCCCCGAGCTGTGGCGCATGGACCGGTTTCCCGACAGGGAGTGACAACTGTATATACATACAGTAGTCTCGGCGCATGCGGCGGGCGGATCGACATCAGGTGGAGAAAGGTCGCGGCGCGGTCACGAATCCGGCCGGTCGCTTCGAAGCGACCACGCTCACGCCGGAGGATGACGGCTGGGGGAGCCTGGACGAGCCGTTGCAGAACCCGGCGACGACGCTGACGCCCGAGTTTCCCAGGCACGCGATCACGACCAATCGTTCGCCGGATGTCCCGTTCGATCAGTCTCTCAACCCGTACCAGGGGTGCGAGCACGGCTGCATCTACTGTTTCGCAAGGCCCGCGCACGCTTACCTCAATCTCAGTCCCGGGCTCGACTTCGAGACGCGCATCTTCCACAAGCCCCGTCTTGCCGCGCTTTTGCAGCAGGAAATTTCGTCGCCGCGCTACGTCTGCAAGGTGCTGCACATCGGCGGCAATACCGATCCCTACCAGCCGGCCGAGCGCAAGCTGCGTTCTACACGCGCGGTACTCGAGTTGCTGCTGGCAAGGCGGCATCCACTGTCGATCATCACCAAGGGCGCCCTGATCCTGCGCGACCTCGATCTGCTGCGCGCACTGGCCGAGCGCCAGCTCGTGTCGGTCTTCATCAGCATCACGAGCCTGGACCACAAACTGAAGCGGACGCTGGAACCGCGTGCCGCATCGCCGCAGGCGCGATTGCGTGTCGTGCGGGAACTCACGTCGGCCGGCGTTCCCGTAGGAGTGATGATGGCCCCCGTGATTCCGGCCCTGACGGACCACGAGGTCGAACACGTGCTCGAGGCTGCGTCCGCAGCGGGGGCCCGGCGCGCGGCGTATCTGCTGTTGCGGCTGCCCTTCGAGGTCGCATCCCTGTTCGAGAACTGGCTGCGCGAGCACTACCCCGAGCGTGCGGACCGCGTTCTGAATCACGTGCGCGAGATGCGTGGCGGCCGTCTCAACGATCCCCGTTTCGGTCATCGCATGCGCGGCGAAGGCGCCTACGCAGCGATGGTCGGGTCGCGCTTTGCGCGGGCCTGCCGGCGCTTCGGGCTCAATCAGGAAGCCGCGCCGAAACTCGATATCCAGCAGTTCGAGCGTGAGCCCGGCGCCCCGCGGCAAGGGGGATTGTTCGACTGAAGTTGACTCCGGTCATGCTGATATTTTGGCCCGAATCCTTGACGTATACTCGGACGTCCCCGACTTCGTTGCCGCTGCGCAGGACGCTCAGCCAAAGGAGGACTGCCATGACACACGCAAGGCTCGATCGCCGTCCGCAAGCGAGTGCCCGCGCACCGTGGCGCGCCGCTGCGGGAGTCGCCGTGCTCGGCGTCGTGGCGTCCGGCTGCATGACGTCCAAAGTCGACGAGACGCGCCAGATCGCCTCGCCGATCCAGGCCAACGAATCGATCGTCCTGCTGAAGAAGCCGCAGCTCGAAGGCGTAGGCACCGAGGAAGCCTTCCTCGACTGCGTCCAGGAGCGGCTGGGCGGCGAGCTGGTCCATCCCGAGAAGGGGCAGAGCGCGCATTCCGGCAAGACCGCGCGCACCGCGTTCAAGATCTACGGCGAGCAGGAATTCACCGACGCGCTGTTTCCCTGGTTCGAGCCGAGCACGGCTCCGGCCAATGCGGATGGCTTGCGCGTGCTGCTGCAGCGCCCTGGCATCACCGAGCGGCTGCAGGAAATCGGTGTCCGCTACGTGGTCTGGGTCGACGGCAACACCCGCAAGACCGATGGCGGCGGCAGCGTCGCGTGCGCGATCGGGCCGGGTGGCGGCGGCTGTTTCGGCGTCGGCTGGTGGGAGAAGGAGTCGGGTTATGTCGCGTCCGTCTGGGACATGCAGAACGCGAGCGAGGTCGGCTCGGTCAGCACCGACGTCACCGGCACTTCCGTGCTCATCGGCGCCATCGCACCTATCCCGATCATCACCCCGGTACGCAATACCGCCTGCAATCGCCTCAGCGAACAGCTGCGCGCGTTCCTCGTCGGCGACGACCTGGTAGTCCCTGGGGCGGCCGCTGCCGGGGCGGTCGGCGCCGCGGGTTCGCGTTGACGGTTGAACTGCCGGTCGCAGGACGCATCAAAGCACGTAGGACTAGAGCTGCGGGATCGTCCACGCCGGCTACCGTCCAGGGGTTCCAGCGCATGCACGGCTTGAAAGGACTGACTGCGGCAGCGTTCGTGGCTGCGGCTGCGCTCGCCACCAGCGGGTGCCTGACGACCAGTTCCAGTTCGATGCCGAGCGGCATGCCGAGCTCGTCGCCCTCGTCACCGTCCTCCCCGGGCAGTTCGTCGCCGTCGAGTCCGAGTTCGGGCGGCAGGCCGGGCTCGCAGTCGCCCTCGTCGTCGGAAGGTTCCGGCCA
>Ga0209262_10001263_pt1 | contig 10582 bp, 9 predicted proteins | sample Lowcelwee11metaG_FD_187171 | JGI IMG/M metagenome (GOLD analysis project Ga0209262, IMG submission 187171) | Freshwater pond sediment microbial communities from the University of Edinburgh, under environmental carbon perturbations - Low... | ecosystem: Environmental > Aquatic > Freshwater > Pond...
GCAGCCCGGGGTTTAATTCCACGAGCTTTAGCTGAAGGTAGCGGGTCAGTACCACTTCCCGGTCCGACGCCCGCCCAAGCGTCCCCTCGGAGCCGAAGGTCTCCTGGTTGTAGGCAAAAACCGTCTCCCAACCGAGCACATCCCGCAGATAGTCGGCCGTGGTCTGCTGAACCAGGGTGTCCTCGGAATAGGCGTAAGCGGCCATCCCTTGCCTCGTTATCGTCGGTTTATTGACACTCTATTACACAATCCGTTGCGATATGGTTATTAAAAAACCGTGCAAATCAAATTCGTTAACAAAGTTATCGACCAACAATATTGACCATCGGACCCCAATAAGGGCCACTTTGGTCGATATCTATTTTGAAATCCAACAACTCCTTCCGCGCTTTTCACCTTTCATCCTTCAAACTTCTATCTCTCCGTTCATGAGGCGGGGGAGGAGAAGGTCGCGGGATCTGGATAGGGACTCATTTTGTCTACAAAGAATTTGTATCTGACTAAAGCAAGGGGACACAGATTCGTCAAACTGATTGAGCATAACTTCAGCTGGCAATGGCAGAAAAAAATCATTGAAGCAACTTGTTTGAACACGCTGTCGCCCTGATGAACCAATCATGCTCTTTATAGCGTTTTCTCTAAAATCATAAGTCCTCGCGAGGCAGTAAGTGAAATATGGACTTACCTTACGACCTCTAAGAACAATAAATTCTGTAGACCCACATGCATATTCATTCTCATTGAGAAAATTAACGAAGCCTGTTTTCCCGTTTTCAAGGCAAGGCGTAATTCTAGCAAACAACACATCACCATTCTTAAATTTAACAGCTGTATGCTCAAGCCTTCGTTCGATAATAGATCGGTCTATAGTCATATCTGCCGAAGAAAGACTTGACATGGGCACATACCAAACTTCGGTTTTCTTTTGAATTCTCTCGGTGGGGTTGATTTGCATTATTTCTGGAGTTGCAACCATCGTCCACCCCTCCGGCACCCCATCTTTGATCTTCACATGCTCATGCCCAGGGAAGCGGAGGTGGACGAACCATTCCTTGTAAAGCAGGCGGGCGGACTGCTCCAGCAACTGAATGCGGCGGCGGTTGTTTTCGATGAGGTCGTCGTAGGTGGAGAGAATATCTGCAATTCGTATTTGTTCATGAACCGGTATAAGAGGGATGGTAATTCCACCAATGATCTTGGTGTTTAGGTTGAGCATGGTTGTGCCAATAGCATTTCTTTCAAGCCATTCGATCACATGCCGCTGAGCAAGGAAATAGTACAAGTACCTATGGTGCAAAACTTTTTCGGGGACAACAATTTGGATACATCCAGTTCCACAAAGAAAGCCAGCCTGGTCCTCTTGTATGAGAGCCCTTTTTGCAATTTCACCGCGGCGAGGCATTAAAATGGAATTAACTGGCAGCTTGTGTCTGCTAAGCTGGCTGGCCATAGTCTCTGGAATGCGTGCTATACCATCAACAATAACTCGGCCATCATAGATGTCCTTTGGCATCACAACAGGAACGCCGGAATCTGAGTAATCACTTTGGTGCAGTTGTGATCCGAATGGCCCTGTCTGAATTAAGCCACCACGCTGACCACAAATTTCCCCAAGAGTGGTCTTAATCATTGCTTTTTCCTCGCCGCCTGCCGCGCCAGGTAAAGCTTTTCCGTAAACCCGCCTTCTTTCAAGAACTGCTGCTCCAACTGCCGGAGCTGCTGGTCGAGCAGGTAGTTGGCCTGGTGGATCAGGCAGATCAGGGTGTTGGCGGCAACTTCGGGAGAACCTCCCTCAACATAGGTCTTATAGGTCCCATAGGACCTATTCTGCACATAGGCCAGCTTCCGGATCGCCTGCGCCTGCGGGTGGTCCTTGCCCCAGAGCGACAGACCCCGCTGGCGCAGAAAGTCTTGATAATCCAGCAGCAGCTCCTCCAGACTCGCCCGGGCCACGCCGACCAGCTTCAGCTCGGTTTTCTTCGAGGTGCCGGAGGCCACGCTGCCTTCGGCGATGTTCTGCCTGCCGCTTCTGGCAGCCTGCACCATCTGGTCGTGGGTGCGCGAACGGCGGTCGATCAGCCGGTTGCAGAAAACAACCGTGGCGTCATAGACAATCTCCGAGGTCTGGTAGGACTTCAGCTTGCGGAACCCGCCGTGGGGATCGATAAAGCCGCTTTGTTCGACCATTTTCCGGCCCCCGTCGCCCGCATGGCCAACGTGTATGCACCGCAGACACGTTCTGGTTACATGCCGAAGTTTTCCGATTTCATCGACATGTTTTGGAACGTGTCGAAATCATCGACACGTTATAATAGCGGTGCTGAGAGAAGTCGAGATTCCTATAGCGTCCGATTTGTGCAACCAGTCGTTGCACTTTCTTGAGACTGTGATACGCTAAAAATCCCTGAATTTAAAAAACCTGCCTGCGCGAACATGGCAGCTTTCCTTTATATCCTCAGCTCCTTGAAGTTCCGCGAAATCCGCGCGGCCAGCTCGGCAGCCTCGGCATTCAGCCCTTCCAGCTCGACGTGGATCTCGCGCAGGGCTTCCTCGAAATCGAAGCCGTCGTCTTCTATCTCGGGCGCCACGCCGACGTAGCGGCCGGGGGTCAGGCTCCAGTCGTTGGCTTCAAGCTCGGCCCGGTCCACCAGTTTGACCAGGCCTTCCACGTTGCGCAACTCGCCGCCCGGAAAGCGCTCGGTCAGCCAGGCCGCCTGCTTGTGGAAATAGCGCACCTGCTTGAGCTGATCGACCAGCGCCTGGCGCACTGCATCCCCGGCCTTGCACGCGCGGCCGATCTCGCGGCCGTTCCAAAGGCTGCTGCTGCGGGCGTCTAGATCCGTCTCACAGGCCTCGATCAGGCGGCTGGCGAGCTTGAATACGGCATCGGTCTGTCTCGCCAGTTCGCGGCTTTTTTCAGCCAGGTGCGCCAGCCGCTGCACCGCTTCTTCCAGGGCTTTGGCGCTCTTTTTCTGCTTTTGCCATGGGCCTTGTTCAGCATCGATCGCCGCCTGAAATCCGTCAACCTGCTCATCCAGCGCATCGATGCTTTCGACCAGCTCCTTCATCGCTCCGGCATGCGCTGCGCTTTCATCCATCGCTTCAGTGAAAGGGTCGATGGCCGCGAGCATATCGTCGATCGCCATCACATAGCCGAAGAGAGGGGGAGTCTCATCGCTGTCAGGCGTCCGCGGCCGGAAGCAGTAGCTGACCTCGTAGAGCATGGTCCGAAGATACCCGTACACCAAATCGAGAAACCGCTCCTTCTTCCCCCGGTGCAGCCAGACTATGGCCAGGAGATTCTGAAGCTGCTCCGGGCTAAAGTCATAGATCTTGCGCGTCACCTTGCGGTAGATGTTGCGCGCGTCGATCATCAGGACCTTGTCGCGGTGCGCCTTCGGCTTGTTTCGATTGAGGAACCACAACTCGCAGGGCACGGTGCGGGTGTAGAAGAAGTTCGAGCGGATGGCGATCATGATGTCCACGTCGCCGGTCTCGATCAACTTTCGCCGCACCTTGGCCTCGTCGCGGCCGGCGCTCGATGCCTGGGAAGACATGACGAAGCCGGCCCGGCCGTTTTCGTTCAAGTAGCTGTAGAAGTAGCTGATCCAGAGGTAGTTGCCGTTGGAGACCTTTTCGTTCTTGTTCACCCCCGGCAGGCCGAAGGGCAGGCGCGGGTCGTTTTTCACCTTGTCCGCGTCCACCTCGTCCACGTTGAAGGGCGGATTGGCCATCACAAAATCGGCCTTGCCGGCCAGCTCGTGCGGGTCTTCGTAGTAGGTAATAGCTTTCTGGATGTTGCCCTCCAAGCCGTGGACGGCCAGGTTCATCTTGGCCAGGCGGATGGTGGTGGCGTTCTTTTCGAGGCCGTAGAAGGTGAGCTTCTCGGATGGGTTGGCATGCAGGCGCTCGACGAAATGCGCGCTTTGCACGAACATGCCGCCGGAGCCGCAGGCCGGGTCGAGCACGGTGCCGCCGGCCGGCTCGATGACGTTCGCTATCAGCGCGACGAGGGACACCGGCGTGAAGAACTCGCCGTTGTCGTGGGCCTTGAGATCGGCGAACTGGGTCAGAAAGTATTCGTAGATCCGGCCGAAGACATCGCCCGATGAGCGTTTCAGCTCCTCGGGATTGAGGTTTCGCAGTAGCTGCCCGAGCACGGCATTGTCGAGCTCCTGATATTCGGCCTTGGGCAGCACGCCCCGCAGGGTCTCATAGTCGGCCTCGATGGATTCCATCGCGTCGATGATCGCCTTGGCGCGGTCGTCGCTGTCCGTCAGGCCGACCAGGGAGTCGAACTGGGCCGCCGGCCGCAGAAAGATCGCACTTTTCCGGGAGAAATCCCCTTTGGCCAGGGCGCGCGTATTTGCTCCACGCTTGGGCAGGTTGGCTTCGATGTCGTCTTTGACTGAAAGGTAGCGGCTGTAGGCGTGCCGTAGAAAGATCAGGCCCATCACCGGCATGAAGTATTCGTTGCTGGCGTAGTTGGAGTTGGAACGCAGGGTGTCGGCGGCGGCCCAGAGGCGTTTTTCGATGGCCTCGATATGCTCCAGTTGGACTGGCCCCTGAATGCGGTCGGGCTTGGACTGGCCCTTATGATTTCTCATCGGCAGCCTCTCGCCTTTTTAAATTTGCCGTGGCAAGCCTTCTTTTATTCGACTTGAGCGATGGTGTCAAAATGCCATGGTGGGTTGAAATAAATTGACACCGGCCCCGCTACATCTAACATCTTGCCGATGACCAATTGCTGGGGAGTCTGAAACCTGCGGCTCGATGGGTGGAAATGATTCGAAAGCCCGACCTGGCGGCTGCACGCCGTGAAAGGCCTGCTATTTATAATCTTCCCGCGCCGGTGCAAACACCTCGATCACCTCGGCGGGGCCCTTGAGGCAGCGGGCGGAGTGAACCGTGTTGGATGGAATGTGGTAGGCCCCTCCTGCCGACACCGCTCGGGTTTCGCCCGCGATGGTCAGCTCCATCTCACCCTTGACCACCGTGCCGATCTGTTCGTGCGGATGGTGGTGCTCCGGCAGAGGAGTGCCAGGCGTGAAGGTGAAATAAGCAAAGGTCATTCGCTCGCCGTGGATGACCCGCATCTCGATCCCGTCGGCGGGTTTTTTAGCGGGAAGCCCTTGAATGGCGTAATAGGTCATTGCGACATCCTCATCTTTCAAAGCAGACAGTTTCAGGCAATGCAGCGATAGCCAACCCTTGGTTTCTGCTTTTAAACATAAAAACCGGCCTGCCAAGGCCGGTTTTTATATTCCGCAGATCCTGCGCACTTCCTCGTTGTTCACCAGTTCGGCGACGGACCCCTCGCAGCGGATGCGTCCGTTGTCGATAATGTAGCCGTAGTCGCTCAGCCCGAGGGTGAACTTCAGGTTCTGCTCGGCAAGCAGCACCGTCAGGCCGAGCTCTTTCAACCGGCGGATGCGCTCCTCGAAGATTTTCACCATGATCGGGGCCAGGCCCTCGGTGGGTTCATCCAGCAGCAGCAATTGCGGGTTCGTCATAAGCGCGCGAGCGATGGCGAGCAGCTTCTGCTCGCCGCCGCTGAGCAGCCCGCCCCTGCGCGAGTCCATGGGCTTGAGGGGCGGGAAAAGGTCATAGACCCTGTCCTTGGTCCACGTCTCGGGCCCCGGCACCGGGCGGGCGGCGATCTCGAGGTTCTCGCCCACGGTGAGGTCCGCGAAGATCCGCCGGTCGTCTGGGACATAGCCGATGCCCTTGCGGGCGAGCTGGTACGGCGCGGCGCCGGTGACGTCTTCGCCGTTCAGCCGGACCCGCCCCCGGGACGGAGGCACCAGCCCCATGATGCTCCTGAGGGTCGTGGTTTTGCCGGCGCCATTGCGGCCCAGCAGGCAGACCACCTGGCCCTTTTTGATCTTCAAGGAAACATTGAACAGGATGTGACTCAATCCGTAAAAAGTATGGATGCCTTTGACCTCCAGCATCTTCAGGCCCCTCCCAGGTAGGCTTCCTGCACGGTGATGTTCTGCCGCACTTCCTCCGGTGTCGCCTGGAGGATTGTCCTTCCCTGCTGCATCACCATGATGCTGGTGGCGACGTTGAACACCACGTCCATGTCGTGCTCGCAAAACAGGATGGTGAGGCCCTGCTCCCGGGCCAGCCGTTGCACCAGGGCCATGGTGGCGGCGGTTTCATCCGGAGACATGCCGGCCGTGGGCTCATCGAGGATCAACAGCTCGGGCTCGTTGCCCAGGGCAATCGCGATTTCAAGGATGCGCTTGTCGCCGTGGGAGAGGGATCCGGCTAAGGCGAGCTGCTGGTCGTTCAGCCCCACCCGCTCCAGGATTTGCCGCGTCTCCTCCACCACCATGCGGTGCGCCGGCCGGAACATGGTCCTGCTGAGTTTTTTCTGGGACAGGACCGACACTTGGACGTTGCGGAAGACGGTGAGCCGCGGGAAGATGTTGGCGATCTGAAACGATCGGGCGATGCCTTTCCGGCAGACCTGATGGGCCGGCAAATGGGAAATGTCTTCCCCCTTGAAAAGAATCCGGCCCTTATCAGGCTGCAGGTGGCCGGTGATCAGATTGAACAAGGTGGTTTTCCCGGCCCCGTTCGGGCCGATGACGGCCACGAGGTCGCCCTGGCCCACCCGGAGGTCGGCGCCGTCGACCGCCTTGAAGTCGGCGAACGATTTCTGGAGATTTTCGACCTGCAGCATCGTGTCCCCCGCCTACCGGACGGCGTCCGCCGAGCGCCGCCGCTCGCGACGGCGCTGCCATGACCGGAAATTGACCCCCATGATCCCCTCCGGCAGGAAGAAGATGAGAAGGATCAAAACGACGCCCAGGATCAGGGTCCAGTAATCCGTGTAGCTGCCGACAAAAGTGCGCAGCGCCACCATGATCGCCGCCCCCAGCATCGGGCCGAAGAAGGTGAACCAGCCGCCCAACAGGCACATGATGAAAATTTCAAGCGACAGCACCCAGAAAAGCATGTCCGGAAAAACCGACCCTTCGAGGACGACAAACAGGACTCCGGCAACGCCGGCAAAGAAGGTTCCGATCACGATCGCCAGCAACTGGTGGCGCCGCACGTCGATCCCGACCGCCTCGCAGCGCTGAGGGTTGTCGCGCACGGCGCGCAGCGTAGCCCCGAACGGGGATTTCAGGATCAGGTACATGAGCGCAAGACAGGCGCTCACAACGATGAGCAGAAAATAGTAGGCATTGACGGATCCGGAGAGCAGCTCCGGCATGGGGATGCCGTGGATGCCGTCATCACCGTTGGTTAGGTCGTACCAGCGCAGAGCGACGATCCAAATGAGCGACCCCAGGGAGATCTGGAGCATCCCGAAGTAAAGCTTGTTCAGGCGCACGCAAAAGGCGCCGATCACCAGGCCGGTTAAGGCGGCCGCCAAAGGCCCGGCGCAGAGCCCGACCCATGCCGGCAGAGAGGTTTTGGCGAGGATCAGGCCGGCGGTGTAGGCGCCGACGCCATAGAATACGCAGTGATGGAACTGGTAGGCGCCGCCGTGGCCGACCAGCAGGTTCAGGCTCATGGCCAGCAGCCCCGTCACGAAGACGACGGCGAGGATGTACACGTAGAAGCGGCCGGCAAAGAACGGCACAAGCAGCAGCACCAGTAAAACCGCAGCAGTCCAAAGAAACGATGGGGTACGAAGGATGTTTTTGATCATGCCGTGCCCCCTTTACCAGACCGATTTCAGGAGGCCCGTGGGCTTCAGGGTCAAGATGATGACCACCGCCAGGTACGGAAAAACAATCGCAAACTGCGGCAGGACCATGACCCCGACGGATTGCGTGATGCCGAAGATAAGCGAGCCCACCATGGCGCCCCAGATGTTGCCCAGCCCGCCGATGGTGACGATGAGAAAGGCCTCGATGATGATGGAGTGATCCATGCCGAGCGTGATGCTGATGGTCGGGGACACCAGGGCTCCGCCCAGGCCGGCCAGCAGGCACCCCAGGACAAAGGCGAACGCGAAGACCCAGCTCACGTTGATGCCGATGGCCCCCACCATTTCCCGGTCCACCGCCGCCGCCCGGGCGATCTTGCCGAATTTGGTCTTGCTCGAGAGGAGCCAAAGGCCCACCGCCACCAGCGGGCCGACCAGGAGGAGAAAAAGATTGTACCGCGGGAAGGCCGTGCCGAGCACGGGGATGGACCCTTGGAGGAAAGGCGGCGCTACGATCGAGCGGTAGTCCGCCCCCCAGGTCATTTTGGTCAAGTCGCCCAGGATGAGCATGAGGGCGAAGGTGAACAGCAGCAGCATGAGATGCTCGCGCTCGTATAGGTGGCAGAACAGCAGCCGTTCGGCAACCAGGCTGATCACGGCTACGATCAGCGGGGCGCAGAACATGGCGAGCCAGAACGCCGCCACGCTTCCGTCGAAGGCTGTGGCGATGGTGTGGGCGGCAAAGGCGCCGATCATGTAAAGGGAGCCGTGGGCGACGTTGGGCACCCGCAACACGCCGAGAATGAAACTCAACCCGGAGGAGACAATGAAGAGGATCATGGCCCGGCTCAACCCCACCAGCAGCTGACTGGTGAGCGCGGCCAGGGTGTGGCTTGTTTCCATGGGTGCAGCAGCCTTTTAAACGATTTGCCCGCCCTTCGCCGGAACCGGCGGGGCGGGCAGAGGAGGTTCATGCTAGAATTACTTGCGCGCGGCCTGGATCTCCTCGCAGGCGGGCATGACCTCCGCCCCCCGCAGGGTAATGATGTCGGTCGCGATCGCTGCCCCGAATTCCTTGGAGATCTTGGTTGTGCCGAAAAGTATGGGATAAACCGCCTGGTGATCGCAAGCTCGCATTTCCACCTTGCCCACGGGCGTATCCACTTTGAGCCCTTCGATAGCGTCGATGAACTTTTCCCGGTCAATCTTGCCGGCTATGCGGAAGGCTTCGGCAATGAGGTAAGCCGTGGTGTAGGCATGAAAGGCCGGGAAACCCGGAGGCGCTTTGTAAAGCGCCTGGTATTCCTTGACGAATTTCTGGTTGGTGCTCAACTCCGGATAGTAGAACAGATAGTCCATGGTGCCCATCACCCCTTCCGGGGCCTCGGTTCCCAGCGGTTTCAGGACGGCGTAGTCGATCGCCGTGTGGATGTACACCGGGATTTTCTGGCTGATGCCCGTGGTTTTGATCGTCTTCAGCACGTTGGCCATGCTGGCGCCCCCGGTGCAGAAATGGATGAGGTCGGGCTTGGCGGACTGGATGCTGGTGAAATACGGTACCAGGTCCGGCTCGCCGACCTTCCACCACGTCTTGCCGATAAATTCCACATCCGGTTTCAACTGTTTCATGTAGCGGGAGAAGCTTTCATCCAAGGCGTGCCCATACTCGTAATCGTCGCCCGCAACCCATATCTTTTTATAGGGTTTCTTGGAAAGCACGTTGGCAGCGGCCTTGCCCGCCATGGCGGTGTTCTCGGTGGTGGAGAACACATAGCGATGCCCTGCTTTTCCCGTGATGTTCTCGCTCTTCCCCATCCAGGTGATAAAGGGGATTTTCTCCTTCTTGGCGACCGCATCGGAGACAGCCAATGCCAGTCCGCTGTTAACCGTTCCGACGATTAGATCCACGTCTTCCTTGAGGACGAGTTCCTTGGCCATATTGAGGCCGATGTCCACCTTGAACTTGTCGTCGCGAGTGACAAACTCGATCTTCCCGCCGAGCACCCCCTGCTTGTTGATCTCGTTGACGGCCATTTTGAAACCATTCAGGGCGTCGTTTCCGAAAACCGCCGCCGGCCCGCTGTAGGTGTCGACTATACCGACCTTGATGTTACGCGCCTCGACCGGGGCGGGCAGCAGCACCGCCAGAGCACAGAAGCCGGCAATCAGGAGCAGACTGACCGATAAAACCCGTTTCCTTCTCATCGAAGTCCTCCCTTCGTTAGCGGATTTTAAAGCACACCCATAAACAGGGGGTTGCATGGGCACAATTCCGAATAGCTTGAAATAAGGCATTTTTCCTAATAAGGATGCTAACCGAAGTCAAGAACTATGTTTTTTGACAAATTCTTGAATTCCAACTAAATGATGCTGCGCCTGCGCGGCAGCGGGCTGCATACGGCAGCCACAGACATCATTTCGAGGTGACCCATGATCCGGATCAACGAACACTATTTAAAGCTTCAGGCCTCTTACCTCTTCTCGGACATCACCAAACGGGTGACGGCGTTCCAGAAAGCCCACCCGGGCAAGGACGTCATCAAGCTCGGCATCGGCGATGTCACCCGGCCGCTGCCGGCGGCCTGCATTAAGGCCTTCCACAGAGCCGTCGACGAAATGGCCGCGGCGGCCACCTTCCGCGGCTACGGGCCCGAGCAGGGTTATGACTTTTTGCGGGAGAAGATTGCGAAGGACGATTTCCAGGCCCGCGGCGCGGACATCGTCGCCGACGAGATCTTCGTGAGCGACGGCGCCAAGTGCGACAACGGCAACCTGCAGGAGGTCTTTGCCACCGACATCACCGTGGCACTCCCCGACCCGGTCTACCCGGTTTACCTCGACACCAACGTCATGGCCGGCCGCACCGGCAGCTTTGCCGACGGCCGCTACGCCGGGGTTGTCTACATGGACTGT
>Ga0209262_10001264_pt1 | contig 10572 bp, 9 predicted proteins | sample Lowcelwee11metaG_FD_187171 | JGI IMG/M metagenome (GOLD analysis project Ga0209262, IMG submission 187171) | Freshwater pond sediment microbial communities from the University of Edinburgh, under environmental carbon perturbations - Low... | ecosystem: Environmental > Aquatic > Freshwater > Pond...
TAATCATATTTTGCTGAGAAGAATCCTATTAAAAAACCAACTTTCTTAGAGTCAATCTCAGCAAGAAGGCTCGTTTCGCTAAAATGTTTAAAGAACAGTCTTGGCAGCATGGCTGCCATCTGACGCCCACCCCACCACTCGTCAAGAACCGAAATGATGGCCTCATAGTCAGATTCTTTTATTTGGCGAATCCGGATGTCCATTATCTTGCTTTATAGTATCACAGATTTGGAGCTTCGGTGATATGTCGGATGAAATCACCAGCATGGCGGTAGTCTGTGAATAGACGCTGCGGCCGGTCGATATCTGTAACTTTTGCCAGACGCATTCTTTGGCCCTTCGCTGTTAGGATCGCAGGCTTTTCTATTGCCGAGTTTCTTGTAATAACGCTCAGATTAGCCGGCGGCTTTGGAGCGCCATCGAAAAAGCCGGTCCGCTTTGAAGCTGCTGATAGCTCCCTCATCGACCGATCAGCGTCTTGCTGCCTTTTCTTCCGCTTGTTTAAAAGAGCGACAACACCGCCTCAGCAAAGTCGCGCGGAGCTTCTTGGGGCAAATTGTGACCAACCCCAGGAATCACTCGGCGCTCATATCTCCCCATAAAGAATTGATCGTGGTGCACCGAGCCACCTAAAGGGACAACGCCATCGGCATCGCCATCGAGCACAATCGTCGGTACTGAGATTTTCGGTTGCTTGGTTAGGCGATACTCGGTTTCCTCTACCGCGGGGTCCCCGGGTGCGAGCGCATATCGATGCCGGTAGGAGTGTATAACGACTTCGACAAAATCCGGGTTGTCGAAGGAGGCCGCGGTCCGCGTGTATGTCTCTTCATCGAAACCCCAGGTAGGAGACCACAGCCGCCACAGAAGCCTGCAAAAGTCACGGCGATTTTTAGCAAGGCCGGCCCGTCCGCGCTCGGATTGAAAATAGTATTGGTACCAGTAGCGGAATTCGTTCTCCGGCGTCTGAGGTTGGATCGATCCTGGAATGTCTTGAATGTTGTAACCTCCTGCCGACACAAGTCCGCGCGCACGCTCAGGCCAAAGAGCAGCTACGATACATGCGGCCCGCCCTCCCCAGTCATATCCGGCAAGCACGGCACCCGCAATGGTGAGCGTATCCATAAATGTAAGCAGATCATGAGCCAGTACCGCCTGTTGACCTGAACGGGGCGTGTTCTCGGATAGAAAGCGCGTTGGACCATAACCACGCAGATAGGGTGTGATGACCCGACAGCCCGCTGAGACCAGAAATGGGGTTACCTCGTCGTAGGAGTGCACATCATATGGGAAGCCGTGAAGGAGCAGCACTGGCAAGCCGTTTGAGGGGCCGTTCTCAATATAGGCGACACTAAGAACACCCGCTTCAGCGCGTTTCAACAAGATCGTTTCCCTCCAGGGCTTCCAGTGCGTAGAGTTAAATGTGCGCTGTGATCGTATCCTCGAGGGTTTTGAGAAACCCCGCGTAAAAGTGGTCGGCACCGGCGATCACCTCGAAGGCGGCCGCCGGGTTCCAGCCGGCACGGCAGCGGTCGATCATGGCCGGCGGGGCGATCTCGTCCCGGCTTCCGGTGACGATCAGGCCGAGGTTCGCGATGGGCGCGGGCGGCCCGAAGTCGATGAACGCGAGCGGCGGGGACACCATCACCATGCGCTGAAAGCCCTCGCTCACGCCGGCGTTGACCCAGGCCCCGAAGGAATACCCCGCCAGGTCGATGCCCATCATCCCCATGCCGGCCAGGCATGCGCGGGCGGCCTGCACGTCCCGGCGTTCGCCGATCCCCTGGTCGTGGCGGCCTTCGCTGCCGCCGACCCCGCGGAAGTTGAAGCGCAGCGTGCTGAACCCCTGGCGTCGATAGGCGTTGCGCAGGGCCAGGACCACGGGGTTGTCCATGTCGCCCCCGTAAAGTGGGTGCGGATGGGTGATGACCACCCCCTTCGTGTCCGACACACGCTCCAGCACCCCTTCGAGCCGCAGGTTCTCTGATGCGAAAAACAAGGTCGTTTCGGCCATGACGTTCAGCGCACTTTCTGCAGCGCGGCAATAAGGTCCTTCCCGAATGCCTTCCGTTGCCATTGCCTCAGCCCGTTCAGATCGGCGAGGTCTTCTGCTTGCAGCGGTCGGCGTTCGGCCAGAGCACCCATGGTCGTTTTGGAGCAGATCAGGGAGGGGTCGATTTTCAACCGGCGCGCCTGGGCTTCCCGCCAGCTGCGCAGGACTTGAATGCGGTTGGATACCACGGTGGGCATGGTTTTCTGTTTCTGGCGCGGATAGCGCGGCAGCTGGGAGGCCGGTACGTCCAGGGCTTTTTGGATGGCGGCTAAAACGTCGCGGCCGTAGCGCTCCATCTGGGTAGCGCTCAGGATCCCGGTCTGCTCGAGCTCCTCCAGGCCCTCCGGTCTGGACACGGCCAGGGCCAGCAGGGTGTCGGGGTTGAAGACCTTGAAGGGGGGGCGGTCCTTGCGGCGGGCGAGCTGCCGCCTGAGTTTCAGCAGATTTTCCAGAACGGCCAACCCGCGGGGATCCAGGCGTCCGGCGCCCTTGCAGGCCAGGAACAACGGTCCCTCATCGGCGGCGGAGGGCCTGACCTTGCTCAGCAGCCGGCATTCCTCGTTGACCCAGGACAGGCGATCCTTGGCCGCGAGTTCCGTCTCCAGCCGTTGTGCCAGCGGCAACAGATAGCGCACATCCGCGGCGGCGTACGCCAGCATGCCCGCCGGCAGCGGCCGCAGGGACCAGTCCTTGCGCTGGTATTTCTTGTCTACGGTTACTCCGAAAATGTTTTTCAACACCGCTTCCAGGCCGGTCTCTTCAAAGCCAAGGAAGCGACAGGCGAGCTGGGTGTCGAAGAGGGCGTTGATCCGGATGTCGAAGTCCCGGTAGAGGGAGCGCACGTCGTAATCGGCGCCGTGAAAGACTTTACGGATGTCCGGGTTCCGGAAAACCGGTTTGAGCGGGGTCAGGTCCCTGATCGCGATCGTGTCGATGATGACGTTGCGCCGCGCCGTGGCCAGCTGGATCAGGCACACCTTCTCCTGGAAATGATACATGGAGTCGGCTTCAAGGTCGATTCCGAGGAGGGTCTCCCGCTCGAGCGCTGCGGCGAGGGTTTCAAGATCCGATGGGGTGTCGATGATGTCATACCGAAGCGATCCGTCTACAGCCATTTTATTCTTGACCCGTCCGTTCCTTTTTTTTAATCATTACAACTTCGTAGACCATACGATAAGCGTGCCCGCTCCCGGTTGTGGAATCAGGCGAATCGGTGTAATATCAAAAATCGACCGGTGGCCCCGTCAGCCGGTCTTTTGTTTTTTCTTTTCGGGCCGACGGGCGGCGCGTGGACCGGACAGACGTTCGGGGAATCATCGTCCCATCGCGATAACTCTCAACGGCAAGCAAGAGACGAATTGTAATGATAAACATAACACTTCCGGATGGTAACATAAAGTCTTTTGATCAGGCCATTTCCGGCCTAGACCTGGCCCGCAGCATCTCCGAGGGGCTGGCCCGCAACTGTGTCGCCATGGAACTGGACCGCCGGCTGGTGGACCTGAACGCGACCATCGACCGCGACGCGACGGTTCGGCTGGTCACTACCAAGGACCCGGAGGCGCTGCAGGTCATGCGCCACAGCGCCGCCCACGTCATGGCCCAGGCGATCCTGCGCCTTTACAAGGACGCCAAGCTGACCATCGGCCCGGTGGTCGAAGACGGGTTTTACTACGACATCGACATGCCGCCTGTTTCAGAAGAGGACTTCCCCGCCATCGAGGCCGAGATCCAGAAGATCATCAAGGCCAAGCTGCCTCTGCGGCGGCGCGAGGTGACCAAGGCGGAGGCGCTGGAGTTTTACCGCAACGAGCCCTACAAGCTGGAGATGATCCGGGAGCTTCCGGACGGCACGATTTCGGTCTACGAGCAGGGCGAGTTCACGGACCTCTGCCGCGGGCCGCATGTGCCCCACACGGGGCTCGTCAAGGCCATCAAGCTGCTCAAGGTGTCCGGCGCCTACTGGCGCGCCGACCCGGCCCGCGCCCAGCTGCAGCGCATTTACGGCACAGCCTACTTCGACAAGAAGGAGCTCGACGCCTACCTTACCTTCCTCGAGGAGGCCAAGCGCCGCAACCACCGCAAGATCGGCCAGGCCCTGGACCTCTTCAGCTTTCACGACGAAGCGCCCGGGATGCCCTTTTTTCATCCCAAGGGCATGGTCATCTGGAACGCGCTGCTGGAGTACTGGCGCAGCGAGCACCGGGCCGCCGGCTACGTGGAGACCAAGACCCCGATCATTCTCAACCGTGCGCTCTGGGAGCGCTCCGGCCACTGGGAGAACTACCGCGAGAACATGTACACCACCTCGATCGACGAGACGGAGTACGCCATCAAGCCCATGAACTGCCCCGGCGGTATGCTGCTTTACAACCGCAAGCCGCATTCCTACCGAGACCTGCCCCTGCGGGCGGCCGAGATCGGGCTGGTGCACCGCCACGAGCTGTCCGGGGTGCTCTCGGGGCTGTTCCGGGTGCGGGCCTTCCACCAGGACGACGCCCACATCTTCATGACCCCGGAGCAGATCGAGCAGGAGATCCTGGGCGTGCTGCGGCTGGTGGAGCGCATTTACGGAGCCTTCGGCCTGGGGTTCCACCTGGAGCTGTCCACCCGGCCGAAGAAATCGATCGGCACCGACGCGCAGTGGGAGCTGGCCACCCACGGGCTCAAATCGGCCCTCAACGCTTATGGCCGCGATTACAAACTCAACGAGGGCGACGGCGCCTTCTACGGACCCAAGATAGACATCCACATCAAGGACGCCCTCGGCCGGACCTGGCAGTGCGGCACCATCCAGCTCGACATGTCGCTGCCCGAGCGCTTCAATCTGCACTTCGTCGACACGGACAACGAGCGCAAGCGGCCGATCATGATCCACCGTGTGATCTACGGCTCCATCGAACGGTTCCTGGGGATTCTCGTCGAGCATTTCGCCGGCCGCTTCCCGCTGTGGATGTCCCCGTTTCAGGCGGTGATCCTGCCCATGAACGACGAGCTTAGCGCCTACGCCGAAGAGGTCAAGGCCCGGTTCGACGCGGCCGGCCTGCGCGCGGAGGTGGACCGCCGCACCGAGAGCCTGAACCGGAAGGTGCGCGAAGCCCAGCTCAACCAGGTGCCGCTGACGCTCACCATCGGCGCCAAGGAGAAGGAAAACGGCACGCTGGCCGTGCGGACCCTGGACGGCAAGGTGGCTTACGGGATCAGCCACGACCGGTTCATCGCCGCGGTGTCGGAGAACATCCGGCAGCGGGCGGTGACCTTCGAGGGGTTTTAGGGGTTAGACCGAGCACTATTAGTGTGGGGGCGGCTTTCCAGCCGCGACGGTCCAGCCCGCAGCGCATCGCGGCTGGAAAGCCGCTCTCTCAGGGTTGAGTACAGGGTCTCCTGGGTTTATCAGCACGGCCGGCGCTCCTCGGATTATGACCGCCATGGCAACAGGCAGAAAAACCAAAAACACCCCGGCCAATGCCGGCGTCACCACGAGCCGGGTGGCATTCTGCGATCTGCGCTGCGAGTGCGCAGACTTCGCCAGGGCGGACGCCCTGGACGGCAGCTGCCGCACGTTCATGTCCGTTTGGTGTCGAAAGCTGCGCCGGCACGTGACCAAGAACGCCCCCTGCGAGGCGCGCTACGGCCGGCGCCGACCGACGACGGGTTTTTAAAATCACTTCGAGAAAGGGAATTCGGAATGCGGCAAAAAAGCATCTTCGCATGCCAGGAAATCAGTTTTTTGGCCTTTCCGCCGCCCACCCTCCGAATTCCGAATTCCCTATGAGCCGCTTCCTCCGCTACTGGCTGCCGCTGATCGCTTACTGTCTGTTCATCTTTCTGCAGTCGAGCTCGGATAGCCCGCTGGAACTGTCGGCATTTTCGCATATGGACAAGGTCCTGCATGCCGGCGCGTACGGCCTTCTCGGCATTCTTTTCTACCGTGCCTACCGCTCCCGCTGGCCGAACGCTTCCGGCTGGACCATGGCCAACGCCAGCCTTCTGTCCGCCGCGTTTTACGGCCTGACCGATGAGTTCCACCAGTATTTCGTGCCCGGCCGCAGCGCGGATCCATGGGATTGGCTGGCCGACACGATCGGCGCCATGCTGGGGGTGATCGCGTATCACGCGTTGATGTATTATCAATCCCGCAAGGCCTCAACGTGGCCGAATTGACAAAACTAGCGGGTTCAGATAGAAAATCACCTTCAGTTTTGCGTTTTCATAAAAACCCACAACCCCTGAAGGACCCATGACCACACAACCCCATCCCATCGTCATCGACGGCAAGGAACTGAGCTTCGAGCCGGGAGAAACCGTTCTCGAGGTCGCCCGGCGCAACGGGATCGACATCCCGACCCTCTGCCACCTCAAGGGCACCATTCCGACGGGCGCCTGCCGGGTGTGCGTGGTGGAGGTGCAGGGCGCCCGCGCACTGGTGGCTTCCTGCGCCATGCCGGCCGCCCCCAGGATGGTGGTGAGCACCGAGTCGCCCAAGGTCGCGGATGCGCGGCGCATGGTGATTCAGCTGCTGCTGTCCTCGGGGAATCACAACTGCCTGATGAAGGGTTCCGACGGCCGCAGCTTCGAGGAGTATGCCGAGCGCCTCAAGCTCGCCGGCGGAGGCATCGAACCCTGCCCGGCCTGGGGCGACTGCCGGCTGCAGGAGCTGGCCTGGCGTTACAACGTCACCGGCGGCCGCTTCAGCCCCACTCCGCCCCGCTACCCGATCGAGGACGTGAACCCCTTCATCGTGCGCGACTTCGCGCGCTGCATCCTCTGCGGCCGCTGCGTGCAGGCCTGCAACGAGGTGCAGGTCAACCAGGCGATCCACTTCGGTTTCCGCGGCGCCAAGAGCAAGATCATCGCCGCATGCAACCGGCCCTACCGGGAGTCCGACTGCGTGTTCTGCGGCGAGTGCGTCCAGGCCTGCCCGACCGGGGCGCTGGTGGAAAAGGACGTCCGCCACAACGTGCGGCCCTGGGAGACCCGCAAGGTGCGCACGACCTGCTCTTACTGCGGAGTGGGTTGCCAGCAGGAGCTGCACGTCAAAGACAACCGGGTGGTTCAGGTCACCGGGGTTGAAAGCACGCCGCCCAACCACGGGAGCCTCTGCGTCAAGGGCCGTTTCGGCTTCGAATTCATCGGCTCCCCCGAGCGGCTGACCCAGCCTCTCATCAAGGAAAACGGCGGCTTTCGGGAATCCTCCTGGGACGAGGCGCTGGGCCTGGTGGCCCGCCGCCTGGGCGAGATCAAGGCCGCTTCCGGCCCCGACAGCATCGGGGTCCTGACCTCGGCGCGTATCACCAACGAGGAGAACTACATCGCCCAGAAATTCACGCGGGCGGTGCTCAAGACCAACAACATCGACCACTGCGCACGCCTCTGACACTCCTCCACTGTGGCCGGTCTGGCCGCAGCGTTCGGCAGCGGGGCGATGACCAACACCATCGGCGACATCGAGCAGGCGGAGGTCATCCTGATCACCGGCTCCAACACCTCTGAAAACCACCCGGTCATCTCGAGCTTCGTCAAGCGCGCCGTGCACCTGAAAGGCAAGCAGCTCATCGTGGTCGACCCGCGGCGCATCACCATGACACGCTACGCCCGCAAGTGGCTTCGGCCCCATCTGGGCACCGACGTGGCATGGATCAACGGCCTGATGCACGTGATCATCGCCGAAAACCTTCATGACCAGGCGTTTGTGGGAAACCGCACCGTGGGCTTTGAAACGCTCCGGAAAACGGTTGAAAAATACACCCCTGAGCACGTCGAAAAAATCACCGGCATCCCGGCGTCGGATCTGATCGAGGCCGCCCGCATGTACGCGGGCGCGAAGCCCGCCAGCATCCTTTATTGCATGGGCATCACCCAGCACACCACCGGTACCGACAATGTCAAATCGCTGGCCAATCTCGCCATGCTCTGCGGCCACCTGGGAATGCCGGGCGGCGGGGTGAACCCGCTGCGGGGCCAGAACAACGTGCAGGGCGCCTGCGACATGGGCGGGCTGCCGGACGTGTTCTCCGGCTATCAGAGGGTGGCGGACGCCCAGGCCCGCCAACGCATGGCCGCTGCCTGGAAGGTCGCCGGTCTGCCGGAGAAGCCCGGCATGAAGGTGACCCAGATGCTGCCGGCCGCCCACGACGGCATGCTCAAGGCCATGTACATCATCGGCGAGAACCCGCTCGTGTCCGATGCCGACCTGAACCATGCCGAAAAATCCCTCCGCAAGCTGGACTTCCTGGTGGTCCAGGACATCTTCCTGACCGAGACCGCGCGGTTGGCGGACGTGGTGCTGCCGTCGGCGTGCTTCGCTGAAAAGGACGGGACCTTCTCCAACACCGAGCGCCGGGTTCAGCGGGTGCGCAAGGCGGTGGAACCGCCGGGCGCGGCGCTGGAGGACTGGCGCATCGTTTGCGACATCGCCACGCGCATGGGTTATCCCATGTCCTACACCGACAGCCGGCAGATCATGGATGAACTGCGCACCGTGACTCCTTCTTACGCGGGAATCAGCTACGACCGGATCGAACAGCAGGGCATCCACTGGCCCTGCCCTAACGAGGAACACCCGGGCACGCCGATCCTGCACCGCGAGCAGTTCACCAGCGGCAAGGGCGTATTCAACGCCATCGACTACGCCCCACCCGCTGAGACGGCGGACCGCGACTTCCCGCTCTACCTCACGACCGGCCGAGTGCTCTACCAGTACCACACCGGCACCATGACCATGAAGACCGGCGGCCTCAACGAGATTGCCCCGGAGTGCTTCGTCGAGATTTCACCGGAGGACGCGCAGCTGTTTGCCGTCCAGGACGGCGCGCTGGTCGGCATCGCCTCCCGCCGCGGCCGCATCCAGGCACGGGTCAAGATCTCCCCGAAGGCGGTTCAAGGGACGGTTTTCCTGCCGTTCCACTACGCCCAAGCCGCCGCCAACCGCCTGACCAACTCCGCGCTGGACCCGATCTCCGGCATCCCCGAGTTCAAGGTCTGCGCGGTCAAGCTGGAACGGGCCGCCTGAGAAGCGGCAAGTGATGAGTGATGAGCAGGTAGTGACGAGGAACTATCAAGAGCCGAAAGCCAGTACTTCACAATAAGAACATGTCGAATAAAAAACCCGATCCTTTGCGGATCGGGTTTTTGTTTTAGCTTTTCTTTTACTCGTTACTCATTACTCATAACTCATTACTTCACTTCAGTTATTCGTTGCTTCACTCCTCCGCCTCTTTTGTTTCCTGCATCAGAAGCTCCGCCAGGTCCTCGCCGAGGTAGGTGCGTTCATTGGGCCCCAAGACCCCCATGGCCAGGCAGATGAGAGTCCAGAGGTGCACGGTGTGGTAATGCCCCTCGAAGTGTTCGCTCAAGTCGTGGACCTGGGCGTGGCAGTTGTGGCAGGGCGTGATGGCATAGGTTGCGCCGGTTGCCATGATCTGGTCAAATTTAAGCTTGCCATAGGCGCGCCGTGCCTCTGGAAAACCCGACTGCAGGAACCCACCGCCTCCGCCGCAACAGTAGTTGTTGGAGCGGTTGGGGGTCATGTCGACGAAGTTCTCCGCGCCCACCACGGTTTTGACCACGAAGCGCAGGTCCTCGGCCACCGGGTCGCCGAAGCTCTTGCGTACCAATTGGCAGGGGTCCTGGACCGTGAACTTTACCTTCAGATCCTTGTTCCAGTCGGAGTTGACCTTGAGTTTGCCCTCGCGGATCATCTCGGCGTAGAGGGTGATGATGCTCTTGATCTCGAACTTGTGGGGGATGTTGAACTTTTTCAGTCCGACCCGGACTGCGAAGAGTTCGTGCCCTCACTCCGTGTTGAGCCAGTATTTGCAGCCAAGGTCGTCTACGGCTTTGGCCTTCACCTCCACGATCTTTTTCCAGTTCGGGTCGTCGGCCATGAACAGGCAGTAGTTCTCGGCCGCCCATCCCTTGGATCCGTAGGTCCAGTCCACCCCGCCTAAATGCAGGATCTTCCACAGCGGGATCATCTCGTCCGGCTCGGTGACCGGCTCGCGCGAGTTCTGGTTCAGGAAGTACATGGCACCCTGCTTGTTGACCGGTGCTTGAAGTTCTTCCCACCCCACCTGGGTGTTGCGTACCTCCTCGGCGACGTCTTCGACCACGAACTTGAAGTCCTCTTCCGTGGCGCCCATGGCGCTGCAGGTGTCGTTCTTCAGCGCCATGTTGCAGGAACCGAGGATGCCCTTGGGAGCCTCTTCCCGCGGCCGGTTCTTGCGGGCGTGGAACACCAGCTGAGGGATGTCGATCTTCATCGGGCACACATACAGACAGCGCCAGCACATGGTGCAGTACCAGCACCAGTTCGATTTCATGATCTCCTCGTCCATGCCCAGGGAGGCCATGCGCAGGAATTTGCGCGGATCCATATCCTCGATACCCGTGGCCGGGCAGCCGGACGAGCAGGCGCCGCAGGTCAGGCAGAGGTTGAGATTGCCTCCCTCGGGCAGCACCTGCTTCACCTTGTCGATGAAGCTGCTTTTCTTTTTACCGCTGATTTTGATTGCTTCTTC
>Ga0209262_10001265_pt1 | contig 10567 bp, 7 predicted proteins | sample Lowcelwee11metaG_FD_187171 | JGI IMG/M metagenome (GOLD analysis project Ga0209262, IMG submission 187171) | Freshwater pond sediment microbial communities from the University of Edinburgh, under environmental carbon perturbations - Low... | ecosystem: Environmental > Aquatic > Freshwater > Pond...
ACGAGCAGCACACGCTTGGCCTTCTTCGGGGCAGCGGCCAGCACCGAAAGTACCTGCGCACCGGGCGCCTCGTAGAGACGTTCGTCCCAGAGCACGCGGTCGAGGGACAGACCCATCGCCTTGCAGGCGGCCTCGGTGGTCGCCTTGGCGCGGGCTGCCGGGGAACTGAGCACAACGTCGGGAACGAGGTCGAGGTGGCGGATCCAGGTGCCCATTTTGCGGGCGCCCTTGCGACCCCGGCCGACGAGTGGTCGGTGAAAATCCTCGAGTCCGGTCGTCCAGTCGGATTTGCCGTGGCGCAGGATGAGCAAAAGCTTGCGTTTCATGGCCTGGCTTAGAGCGCTTCAAGTTGGTTCTGGTAGCGCCGGGCGTTCTCGACGTAATGCGCAGCCGATTTTTCGAGACGGACGACATCCTCGTCGGACAATTCGCGCACCACCTTGCCCGGCGAGCCGACGATCAGCACGCGGTCGGGGAAGACCTTGCCTTCCGGAATCAGCGTGTTGGCGCCGACGATGCAGCCCTTGCCGATCACGGCGCGGTTGAGGATGACCGAGCCGATGCCGATCAGGCTGCCGTCGCCGACCGTGCAGCCGTGCAGCATGACGAGGTGGCCGACGGTGACGTTGGCGCCGATGTGCATCGGGATGCCTTCGTCGGTGTGCAGTACCGCGCCGTCCTGGATATTGCTGTTGTCGCCGATATGGATCGGGTCGTTGTCGCCGCGCAGCGTGGCGTTCCACCAGATCGAGGCGTTGGGCCCGAGGCGGACGTCGCCGATGACCGTGGCGTTGGGGGCGACCCAGGCGTTGGCGCCGAGTTGCGGTTGCTTGTCGCCGAGACGGTAGAGGGACATGCGGGCTCCTTTCAGTTGGAATTTGCACATTTTATGGCGTCGACCGCAGCATGAAGCAATTTTTGCCCGGCAGGGATGGTGCCACTTGGGCTTCCTGGTGGCACGCAAACAAGGTCCTCGAGATTTGGCGGGGGTTCGCGAAATTGCGCCTGTGCTATCTTAATGGCCAATTTATTTGAACGGTTTTGTCACATGCACAATGTAGCCATCAGCGGGACCGGCCTCTGGGTCGCGCCCGAAGTCATCAGCAACGACGAACTGGTCGTTGCCTTCAACGCCTACGCCAGACGCTTCAACGAGGAAAACGCGGCAGCCATCGCCGCCGGCGAGATCAGCGCGGTGCCGGAATCGAGCGCCGAGTTCATCGAGAAGGCTTCCGGCATCAAGCGCCGCTATGTCGTCGACAAGGCCGGCGTCCTCGACCCGGCGCGCATGCGGCCGCATATCGCGCCGCGCCCGGACGATGCGTTGTCGCTGCAGGCCGAAATGGCCGTGGCGGCTGCGCGGGAAGCGCTTGCCGCCGCCGGCCGCGAGGCGGCCGATGTCGACATGGTGATCTGCGCCGCCTCGAACATGCAGCGCCCGTACCCGGCGATGGCGGTCGAGATTCAGGGGGCACTGGGTGCCGGTGGCTACGCCTACGACATGAATGTCGCCTGCTCGTCGGCCACCTTCGCGCTCGAACAGGCAATCAATGCCGTCAAGACCGGCGCCGCGCGCGCCGCGCTGGTGGTCGATCCGGAAATCTGCTCGGCTCACCTGGCCTGGCAGGATCGCGACTGCCACTTCATTTTTGGCGACGTGTGCACGGCGTTGCTGGTCGAGCGTGCAGACACGGTAAAGGTTGCGGGCGCCTGGGAGGTGCTTGGCAGCAAGCTGGCAACCAGTTTCTCGAACAACATCCGCAACAACGCCGGGTTCCTCTGGCGCTGCGAGGATCGCAACCCGGACGACCGCGACCAGTTGTTCCGCCAGGAAGGGCGCAAGGTTTTCAAGGAGGTTTGTCCAATGGCCGCCGAACACATCAGTGCCCAACTTGGAACGCTCGGCATGACGCCTGCCGGCGTGCGCCGCTTCTGGCTGCATCAGGCCAACCTGGCGATGAACCAGCTGATCGGCAAGCGCCTGCTCGGGCATGAAGCCAGCGCCGACGAGGCGCCGGTGATCCTCGACGAATTCGCCAACACCGCGTCGGCCGGTTCGATCATCGCTTTCCACCGCCACAGCGGGGATCTCAAGGCCGGTGACGTCGGCGTCATCTGCAGTTTCGGCGCCGGCTATTCGATCGGCAGCATCGTCGTGCGCAAGCTATGATTCCCGCCGAGTTCACGGCGTGCTACGAACGCCAGCTTGCCGCCTACAAGAAGAACCGCAACCCGGGCCATGCCGAACGGGTTGCCGATCTGCGCACCCTGCACCGGATGCTGGTCGATAACCACGATGCGCTCGTCGCGGCGGTCAACAAGGACTACGGCTGTCGTTGCGCTTTCGAAACGAAGTTCGCCGAAACCTTCATGGCGCAGGATGCCACGCTGGACGCCATCAAACGCCTGAAAAAATGGATGAAACCGGTACGGCGCCATCTCGATCCGACGCAATTTCCGCTGGCCAGCGCGTGGACCTTTCCGCAGCCGGTCGGCATCGTCGGCATCGTCGTGCCGTGGAATTTCCCGATCGCCCTGGCCTTTCAGCCACTGATCGGCATCCTGGCCGCCGGTAACCGGGCGATGATCAAGATGTCGGAAAACTCCAACCACCTGGCCATGTTGCTCAAGGAGATTTCGCCAAAGTATTTCCCGCTCGACAAGCTGGCCTTTTTCGAGGATGCCGGCGGACGTGGCCCGCAGTTCACGACCTTGCCGTTCGATCACATCTTCTTCACCGGTTCGCCGGCCACCGGCAAGTCGGTGATGGCCAATGCCGCGCAGAACCTGACGCCGGTGACGCTCGAACTGGGCGGCAAATCGCCCTGCGTGGTGGCGCCGGACTACCCGATGCGTACTGCTGCCGAGCGCATCATCTGGGCCAAGATGCTCAACGCCGGGCAAATCTGCACCAATGTCGATTACCTGTTCCTGCCCGAAGGCCGGGTCGATGAATTCATTCGCGAAGCGAAGGCCATCGTCAGCAAGCGTTTCCCCGACATCAACAACGGCGACTACACCGCGATCATCGACCAGCGCTCCTGGGAGCGCCTGCAGGCTACCGCCGCCGACGCGGTCGCCAAGGGCGCCCGCCTGGTCGATCTGTATACCGGTCCGGCCGCTGACGGCGAACGGCGGATCATGCCGCCGCGCATCGTGATCGACGTCACCGACGACATGGACATCATGCAGCGCGAAATCTTCGGTCCGCTGCTGCCGATCAAAACCTACAAGACTCGGGAAGAAGTGGTCGACTACATCGGCGACCGTCCGCGGCCGCTGGCCTTCTACCTGTTCAGCAACGACGCTGACCAGCAGCAGTATTATCTCGACAACACGATTTCCGGCGGCGTCGGCCTCAATGAATCCGTGGTTCAGGCCGGTATTCACAGCCTGCCTTTCGGTGGCACCGGCAACAGCGGCATGGGGCATTACCACGGTTACGAGGGTTTCATGACCGTCTCCAAATTGCGTCCGGTTTTCAAGCAAGGCGTCTGGCGCGGGCTCGACCTGTTCGCGCCCCCGTATGCCGGCTGGCCGACCCGCTTGCTGAACTTCATGATCAGGCTGAAAAGTTGAGCGATTCAGCGTTTATACTTTTTCGCCGTCGGCCGTGGTGGCCGGGCGCCGGTTTTGCCGGCAGTGCGTTTCGCAGGCAGGAAAGACAGGAATGATCGCTGGAATTGCCGCCGTTTCGAGTAACGGCATGATCGGGATGAACGGCTGGTTGCCGTGGGATATCCCCGAGGACGTCGCCTATTTCGAGGATATGATCGTCGGCGCGGCACTGGTCGTCGGCAGCCGCACCTACGGCACGATGGCGGTGGTGCCGCCCGATACCTTCGTGGTCAGTCGGCAGCCGGGCCTGCAACTGCGCCCGGGCTGCCGCCAGGTGCAATCGGTCGAAGAGGGGATTGCGGCGGGTGTCGCCACCGGCAAGCCGGTCTTCATCATCGGCGGGGCGCCGATTTATGAAGCTGCCTGGCCCTATTGCGAGCGCTTTTACCTGACCCGCATCGAAGGGTCCTTCGCCGGCGATACGCCGCTTCCCGCGAGCATTCCGTTCGCTCGCTGGCGCGTCGTCAATGAAACGAGCAAGACCTATCGGGAGCGGCGGACCGGGGTCGATGTGGTGTGCCGGTTCATCGAATACGCACAGGACAATCCGCAGGCACTTCCGTGACCTTGTCGTGGTCAACGCTTAAATTGGGCAAAAAACTCTAAAAGTTGACTTGCGGTCGGGGGATATCTTCCCTATGATTCAAACGAACGTATGAATCATGGCCTCCTTTTAGGTGATCCCAATGCCAGAAGTCCGTCACATTGATACCCGTGAGCGCATTCTCGATGCCGCCGAGCAGCTGTTCATGGAACATGGCTACGAGGGAACGTCGATGCGCCAGATTACTGGCGAGGCGGTGGTGAACCTGGCGGCGGTCAATTATCACTTCGGCTCCAAGGAGTCGCTGATGCAGGAGGTTTTCCGGCGCCGCCTCGACTGGCTCAACGAGGAGCGCCTGCGGGTTCTCGACGGGATGGAGCAGGCGGCCGGCGGCAAACCCCTGAAAGCATCGCAGATCGTCGACGGCTTTTTCGGAACGCTGTTGCGTCTGGCCGACGACAAGCGGCGCGGCGGCATTGTCTTTCTCCGCCTCCTTGGGCGCACGCATACCGAACCCTCGGAATTCATCCGGGCCTTTCTTGCCCATGAGTACGCTGGGGTCATGGAGCGCTACAAGCAGGCCTTGTTCAAGGCCTTGCCCGACGTGCCGCGGGCGGAGATCGTCTGGCGCTTCCATTTCATGCTTGGCGCCACGTCCTACGCCATTGCCGGCACCGATGCCCTGCGTATCGTCGCCGATTGGGACATCGAGGAAGCGGATACGGTCGACCGCATCGATCGCCTCGTTCCGCGCCTGATGTCGTTCCTGCTTGGAGGCCTGCGGGCGCCGCTGCCGCAATTCGACGAAGCGCCTGACGATGCGGACGCCAGAGCCGCATAACCATATTTTTCAGTTTCAAAGGAGGCAACAGCATGTCAAATTCGATCATTCCCCTGCTCAGCGTATTGGCGCTCGCAGTCGTGGCCGGCCTGATCCTGGTCCGTCCGCTGCGTCGAGCCGTGCTCAGCCGGCCCATTTTTGCCACCTATCGCAAGGTGTTGCCGCAGATGTCGGATACCGAGCGCGATGCGCTGGAAGCCGGCACCGTCTGGTGGGAAGGCGAACTGTTCCGCGGCAAGCCGGACTGGCAGAAGCTGCATGCCTACCCGCAGCCGAAGCTGACCGCCGCCGAACAGTCCTTCATGGACAATGAAGTGGAAGAAGCCTGCCGCCTGGTCGACGACTGGAAGGTGACCCACGAACTCTATGACCTGCCCAACGAAGCCTGGCGCTACATCAAGGACAAGGGCTTCCTCGGCATGATCATCCCGAAGAAGTACGGCGGCCTGGAGTTTTCCGCCTATGCCCATTCGCAGGTGGTGACCAAGCTGTCGACACGCTCCTCGGCGCTGTCGGTCTCGGTGATGGTGCCGAACTCGCTCGGCCCGGCCGAACTGCTGCTGCACTATGGGACAGACGCGCAGAAGGATTACTACCTGCCGCGCCTGGCCAAGGGCATCGAGGTACCGGCCTTCGCGCTGACCAGCCCGTGGGCGGGTTCGGATGCGGCGTCGATTCCCGATAGCGGCGTTGTCTGCAAGGGCATGTATCAGGGCAAGGAAGTGCTCGGCATGCGGGTGAGCTGGGACAAGCGCTACATCACCCTGGCGCCGGTATGCACGGTGTTCGGCCTGGCCTTCCACCTGTACGACCCGGACGGCCTGCTCGGCGACCAGAAGCACATCGGCATCACCTGTGCGCTGGTGCCTTACGACCACCCGGGGGTCGATACCGGCCGCCGCCACTTCCCGCTCAACGCCATGTTCATGAACGGTCCGACGCGTGGCAAGGATGTGTTCATGCCGCTCGATTTCATCATCGGCGGCCCGCAAAAGGCCGGCCACGGCTGGCGCATGCTGATGGAGTGCCTCGCCGCTGGCCGTTCCATTTCCTTGCCTTCCTCCAATACCGGCATGGCGCAGATGGCGGCGCGTTCCGTCGGCGGTTATGCCCGCGTGCGCAGCCAGTTCAAGATGGCGGTCGGCAGGTTCGAGGGCGTCGAGGAAGCGCTGACCCGCATCGGCGCCTACACCTACATGATGGATGCCACCCGCAAGATGACCGCCGGTGCGGTCGATCTCGGCGAGAAGCCGTCCGTGGTGTCGGCGATTGCCAAGTACCACGTTACCGAGCGCGCCCGCCAGGTGGTCAACGACGGCATGGATGTCGTCGGTGGCAAGGGCATCTGTCTCGGCCCTTCGAACTTCATCGGTCGCGCCTATCAGCAGATTCCGATCGGCATCACGGTCGAGGGCGCCAATATTCTGACCCGCTCGCTGATCATCTTCGGGCAGGGCGCCATCCGCTGCCATCCTTATCTGCTGCCTGAAATGCAGGCGGCGCAGAACAAGGATGTCCGCCAGGGTCTGGTCGATTTCGACAAGGCGCTGTGGGGCCACGTCGGTTATACGATCAAAAATGGCTTCCGCGCCCTGTGGCTGGGCATGACCGGATCGCACTTCGTCGCCGTCGATGTCGATGTGGCGCCCGAAGTTCGCCGCTACTACCAGCAGATGACGCGTTTCTCGGCGGCCTTCGCCTTCCTGTCGGATATCTCGCTGCTGGTGCTGGGTGGCAGCGTCAAGCGTCGGGAAAAACTGTCCGCCCGCCTCGGTGACATCCTGGCCCAGATGTACCTGATCTCGTGCACGCTCAAGCGCTTTGAAGCCGATGGCCGTCAGGCCGCCGACGCGCCGCTGGCGCACTGGGCGATCTGGGATTCGATGTACAAGGCCCAGGAAGCGTTCGACGGCGTCATCGCCAACTTCCCGAACCGCTTCATCGGCGCCTTCCTGCATCGCAGCATCTTCCCGTGGGGCCATCCTTATGTCGTGCCGTCCGACGATCTCGGCCATCAGGTCGCCAAGCTGCTGATCCAGCCGTCGGAATCCCGCGACCGGCTGACCGCGGAGTGCTACCTGCCGCTGACCGAGAAGGAACCCGTAGGCGCCATCGAACTTGCACTCATCGCCACGCTCGAAGCCGAAGCGATCGAGGCCAAGATTCGCGATGCCGAGAAGGCCGGTCGTTTTGCCAACAATCCGCAGGCCAATGTGCGTGATATCGCCGTTGCCGCCGTCGAATGCGGCGTCATCACGGCTGCCGAGTTCGAGAAGATGAAGCGGCGCAACATGTTGCGCGACATCGTGGTCCACGTCGACGACTTTCCGTTCGACTTCAATGTGGCAACGGCCAACAAGCCGGCGCCAGAGCGCAAGGCGGCCTGATGAAGACGATTTACGTGGTGGACGGCGCGCGAACGCCGTTCCTCAAGGCGCGCAGCGGCCCCGGGCCGTTCACCGCCTCCGATCTGGCGACCCAGGCCGGTCGTGCCCTGCTGCTACGCCAGCCGTTTTCTCCGGAAGACCTCGACGAGGTCATCCTCGGCTGCGCGGCGCCGTCGGCCGATGAAACCAATATCGGGCGCATGGTTGCGCTGCGTCTCGGCTGCGGCAACAAGGTGCCGGGATGGACGGTGATGCGCAATTGCGCGAGCGGCATGCAGGCGCTCGATTCGGCGATTGCCAATATCAGCTGCGGCCGTTCGGAACTGGTCCTGGCCGGTGGCGTCGATGCGCTTTCGCATGCGCCGCTGCTGTACTCCGAGACGATGGTGCGCTGGTTCGCCGGCATGATGGGGATGAAGACGGTCGGCCAGAAAGCAGCGCACTTCCTGAAGCTGCGTCCGGCCGCTCTGCTGAGCCCGGTGATCGGGCTGATGAAGGGGCTGACCGACCCGGTCGTCGGCTTGCTGATGGGCCAGACCGCCGAAAACCTGGCGTGGAAATTCGGCATCGACCGCCAGCAGATGGACGCGTTCGCCGTGCGCAGCCACCAGCGCGTGGTGGCTGGTCGCGCTGCCGGACATTACGGCGAGATCGTCCCGGTCGTCGACGACAAGGGCAACGTTTATGCCGAGGATGACGGTGTCCGTCCCGATGCCAGCGTGGCCGGCATGGCCAAGCTGAAGCCGTTCTTCGACAAGAAATACGGCAACATCACGGCCGCCAACAGCTCGCAGATCACCGATGGCGCCGCCTGGCTGATCCTCGCTTCGGAAGAGGCCGTCAAAAAGTGGAAGCTCAAGCCACTCGGCCGCATCGTCGACAGCGAGTGGGCCGGCCTCGACCCGGCGCAAATGGGGCTCGGCCCGGTGCATGCGGCGACGCCGATCCTGCAGCGCCACGGCTTCGGGCTCAACGATCTCGATGCCTGGGAGCTCAACGAGGCTTTTGCCGCCCAGGTGCTGGGCTGCATCGAAGCCTGGAAATCCGACGATTACTGCCGCGAGCAGCTCGGCCTGCCGGGCGCCCTCGGCGCGCTCGATGAGGACAAGCTGAACGTCGATGGCGGCGCCGTGGCGATCGGCCATCCGGTCGGCGCCTCGGGTACCCGCATCGTGCTCCATCTCTTGCATGTATTGCGCGAGAAAAAAGCGAAACGTGGCATCGCCACCATCTGTATCGGCGGCGGCCTCGGCGGGGCAATGCTGGTCGAAGCCGGAGCCTGAAATGACCAACCTCAATCTGCAACACTGGCGTCTTGACGTTGACGCCGAAGGCATCACCTGGGCGGTTCTCGACAAGGCGGGCGAATCGGCCAACTCGCTGTCGCGGGCGGTGATGGATGAGCTCGCGCTGGTGCTTGACGAATGCGAACGACAGCCGCCGAAGGCACTGATCTTCAGTTCCGGCAAAAGTGCCGGGTTCATCGCCGGTGCCGACATCCAGGAATTCACCCAGCTCGACAGCGCCGAAAAAGGGCGCGAACTGGTCGAGCGCGGCTGGAATCTCTTCAACCGCCTGGCTGCCGTACGCTACCCGACGCTGGCGCTGGTTCGCGGTCACTGCCTCGGCGGCGGCCTCGAACTGGCGCTGGCATGCCGCTACCTGCTGGCAGTTGAGGAGTCGGGTACCAAGATGGGCTTGCCGGAAGTCATGCTCGGCATCTTCCCCGGTTGGGGCGGCATGCTGCGATTACCGCAGCGGGTCGGTCCCGCTGCCGCCATGGACATGATGCTGACGGGCAAGACGATCGATGCATGGCGCGCCAAGCGCATGGGTCTGGCCGACGATGCCGTGCCGCCGCGCGTCATGGAACGCGCCGCGCGCATGATGGTGCTGTCCAACGCGCCACGCCGTCCTCTGCCGTTCATGCAGAGGCTGCTCAACGGTCCGCTCAAGAGCGTGGTCGCCAACGGCGCCCGCAAGCAGGTGGCCAAGCGGGCGCGCCCGCAGCATTACCCGGCACCGTACGCGATCATCGACATCTGGGAAAAGCATAACGGCAATGCGCTGGTGGCGCCGGAACTGGTCGACGGCATCGTCCGTTCGCCGACGGCGCGCAACCTGGTGCGCGTGTTTTTCCTGCAGGAACGGCTCAAGGGTTTCGGCAAGGATTCCGATTTCAAGGCCAAACGCGTCCACGTCGTCGGCGCCGGCGTCATGGGCGGCGACATTGCCGCCTGGTGCGCTCAGCGCGGCATGACGGTTACGCTGCAGGATCAGAATATCGAACGAATCGCCCCGGCGCTTAAACGCGCTCGCGAACGCTTCGCCCGGCGCATCAAGGACAAGCTGCCGTTGCGTGCGGTCATGGACCGCCTGATTCCCGATCCCGACGGGGCCGGCGCGGCACATGCCGACGTCGTCATCGAGGCGATCTTCGAGAATGTCGAGGCCAAGCACGCCTTGCTCAAAAAGCTCGATGCGGTGATGCGGCCGGACGCCGTGCTGGCGACCAATACATCGAGCCTCCGTCTGGAAGATCTGCGTACCGTGCTGCAACGACCGGAACGCCTGGTCGGCATCCACTTCTTCAACCCGGTGGCGATGATGCCGCTGGTCGAGGTGGTTGCCGCCGACGGCGCCGACGTCGGCATGGTGCAGGCGGCCTGCGCCTTCGTCAGGCAGATCGACAAGCTGCCGCTGCCGGTTCGCAGCGAGCCGGGCTTTCTGGTCAATGCCGTGCTCGCACCCTACATGCTGGAGGCGATGCGCGCGGTCGACGAGGGAATCAGCCCGGAAACCGTCGACGAGGCGATGCTGGCCTTCGGCATGCCGATGGGGCCGATCGAACTGGCCGACACCGTTGGCCTGGATATCGCAGTCGCCGCCGGCAAGCAGTTGGCGGGCGGGGCGGCAGCGCCGCGTTGCCTGCTGGCCCGCGTCGATAAGGGCGAACTGGGCAAGAAGACCGGGCAGGGCTTTTATGCCTGGACCGCCGGCAAGGCGCAGAAAGGCAGTGCGGGAACGCCGCCGGATGGCCTTGCTGCCCGCCTGGCCAAACCGCTGATCGATCGTGCCGAGTTGCTGGTTGCTTCAGGTGTCGTCGCCGATGCCGATCTGGCCGATGGCGGCGTCATCTTCGGGACTGGTTTCGCACCCTTTACCGGCGGGCCGCTA
>Ga0209262_10001266_pt1 | contig 10561 bp, 6 predicted proteins | sample Lowcelwee11metaG_FD_187171 | JGI IMG/M metagenome (GOLD analysis project Ga0209262, IMG submission 187171) | Freshwater pond sediment microbial communities from the University of Edinburgh, under environmental carbon perturbations - Low... | ecosystem: Environmental > Aquatic > Freshwater > Pond...
CTGGTGTTCGGCGGCGGCAGGCTGGGCATGATGGGCCAGTTGGCCCAGGCCGCCCTGGAAAACGGCGGTGAAGTCATCGGGGTGATTCCCAGGGAACTTTATGAAAAGAAAGTGGCTTTCAGCGGCCTTGCTGATCTGCGAGTGGTGGAATCCATGCACGAGCGCAAGGCGCTGATGGCCGAACTTGCCGATGGCTTCATGGCATTGCCGGGCGGGTTGGGCACCCTGGAGGAGATCTTCGAAATGATGACCTGGGCGCAATTGGGCATGCATGGCAAGCCCTGCGGCCTGCTGAATGTCGCTCATTACTATACCCAATTGCTGGGTTTTCTCGACCAGGTCCTGGCGCAGCGGTTCCTGGATGCGGCGCACCGTTCCATGATCCTGGCCGCCGAACATCCCGAGGAACTGCTCCGACAGTTCGAAGCCTACCGGCCGCCGGCCGCCGACAAGGCGGCCTGGGCGCTGCAAATGGAACAACTGTAAAAACAGGGGCGATTCGCGAATCGCCCATCTTTGTTCTTTCTTATTTCTCCGCCGTGATCTCTGAGATGATCTCCAGCACTCGGGAATGAACGCGGCCGTTGCTGGCCAGGATGCCGCGGTTGTGGCTCAGCGTCTTGCCGGCGGAAAAATCGAGTTTTTTCCCGTCGATGTCGCTGACCCAGCCGCCGGCTTCTTCCACGATCAAGCTGCCGGCGGCGTGGTCCCAGATCTTCTCGCGGTAGTCGGGGGTGGCGGGGTTGGGGATGCGCAGGTAGATATCGGCCTGGCCTGATGCCACGATGCCGTACTTGACCTGGCTGTCCATCTGCTCGGGGGGGCTCGAGATCAGCAGGCGGCGGGATATCTCGAGCTGGGTGTCCTTGTCGCTGTGCGAGGACTCGTAGCTTTCTACGAATTTCATCAGGCGCGGATCGGTTTTGACCGAAGCGCGAATGGGCTCGGCGCTGCCGGTCATGGCCGAGATCCTCCAGCTGCCCTGGCCCTGAATGGCCCAGAACAGGGTGCCGCCGGAAGCCGGCGGCAGGTTCGGGCAGCCCAGGATGCCTAGGCGGACCAGGCCTCCCTGGACCAGCGCCAGGGCGATGGCGAACTGTTCGCCGCGCAGGAAGCCCTTGGTGCCGTCGATGGGGTCCAGGGTCCAGAAAGTCGCGTTGGGTTCCGCTCCGCCAAGATCGATGCAGTCGCAGATCTCTTTTTCCCTCAGGGGTGCGTCGCTCTTTTTCAGGTAATGAATGATCTTGGCGAACAATCCCCAATTTTCGGAACGGCGCAGGGCCAGCGAGTCTTCTTCGCCCACGATGGGCATGCCGGGGAAATGGCTGCTGAGAATTTTGCAGATCAGGGCCTGGACGGCAAAATCGGCGATGGTCACCGGGCTGCGGTCGGTCTTGGTCAGGGTGTCGCCGCTGGTCAATTCCTTCTGTATCGTGCCCGCCATGGCCATGGCCATGCCGACCGCCTGCAGGCCGATTTCCTTTTCTTTTTGCAACATGAGAATTCCTTATTTATGGTTTACGCAAGTGGTTCGGGATGGCTAGCTGCGGTCGAAGTCGTCCTGGTATCGGGTGATGTCGTCCTCGCCCAAATAGGTCCCGGTCTGCACTTCGATAAAGACCAGCTCTTCTTTTCCCGGATTTTCCATGCGGTGCTTGGTCTTTTCCGGAATAAAGACCGCCTGCCTTTTTTCCAGTCTGACAATCTCCTCACCCAGGGTGACCAGGGCCTGCCCCCGCGCCACCACCCAGTTCTCGGCGCGGTGTTCGTGGCTTTGCAGGGAAAGCCTTTTCCCGGGCTTGACCAAGATGCGCTTGACCTTCAGGCCTGTTTCTTCGAACAGGATCTCGAAGCCGCCCCAGGGCCGCTCTTCCTTGTAGTTCATAAGCGGTAGTCCTTTTTAAGCAGGGCCATGTCGGAATCGACCATCATTTTGATCAATTCGGCGAAGTGGACCTTGGGCTGCCAGCCCAGTATTTTTTTGGCCTTGCTGAAGTCGCCGCGGAGCAGGTCGACTTCGGCCGGGCGGATGAATTTGTTGTCCAGGACCACAAAATCTTTGTAATCGAGGCCCAGGTGCGAAAAGGCGATCTCCACCAGCTCCTGCACCGAATGGGTCTCGCCGCTGGCGATCACGAAGTCATCGGGCTTGTCCTGCTGCAGCATCAGCCACATGGCCTCGACATAGTCCAGGGCGAAGCCCCAGTCGCGCTGGGCTCCCAGATTGCCCAGGCGCAGCTCCTGGCTCAAGCCAAGTTTGATCCTGGCGGCGTTGTAGGTGACCTTGCGGGTGACGAACTCGATGCCCCGGCGGGGTGACTCGTGGTTGAAAAGTATGCCCGAAACACCGAAGATGTTGTAGCTTTCCCGGTAATTGACCGTGATCCAATGGCCGTAGACCTTGGCCACGCCGTAGGGGCTGCGCGGATGAAAGGGGGTCAGCTCGGTTTGGGGGATCTCCTTGACCATGCCGAACATTTCCGATGAAGAAGCCTGGTAAAAGCGTATGCGCGGATTGACGGCGCGGATGGCTTCCAGCATGCGGGTGACGCCGATGGCCGTGAATTCCGCGGTCAGCACCGGCTGGTCCCATGAGGTGGGGACAAAGCTCATGGCGGCCAGGTTGTATACTTCGTCGGGTTGGATCTCCGCGATGATCTTGCTGATGGAATACTGGTCCAGCAGGTCGGCCTGCCGGATCTTGATGCGGTCCTTGATGTGTTCGATGCGGTCGAATTTTTCCATGCTGGAACGGCGCACCATGCCGTAGACCTCATACCCTTTGTCCAGCAGGAAATCGGCGAGGTAGGACCCGTCCTGACCGGTGACGCCGGTGATCAAAGCTTTTTTGGCCATAGTCGCTCCTCTGTAAGAAATCATTTTAGCCGAATCACCGCGGCGAGTCAAATCGCTCAGCGGCAGGACCGACTTCGTCCATCCGCCGTTGACATTTGAAATTATTGGCTGCAAATCCTATAATGTGCCTGGAGAAACGGCATGACTCTGGACGATTATATTGAAATTCAGCTGATCAAAGTAAAGATATCCCGCAAGCAGGCCGACCGGCAGCTGCTGCAGTGGCTTCTGGAATTACGAACTCTGCGCGGGCAGGTCAAACAGCTTGAAGCGGACAACAAGCGCCTGAAGCGCGACTATGAAAAAGTCCTTTTGCAAAACCCGCGCGACTGAAGCGTCATCCCGGCGTCAGGACATTTCTTTTCTGAATTCCTCTTTCAACAGCGGCACGACGACGAACAGGTCGCCGACGATGCCGTAGTCGGCTTTCTTGAAGATGGGGGCTTCCGGGTCCTTGTTGACCGCCACGATGATCTTCGAGGTCTTCATGCCCACGAAATGCTGGATGGCTCCCGATATGCCGCAGGCAACATAAAGCTTGGGGTTGACCACCTTGCCGGTCTGTCCCACCTGCATGTCGGATGTGGCGAAACCGGCGTCGACCGCGGCCCGCGAAGCGCCGACCCCGGCATTCAGAACCTTGGCCAGGTCCTCCAGGATGATGAAATTTTCCTTGCCCTTCATGGCCCGGCCTCCGGAGACAATGATCTCGGCTTCGGTCAGATCTATTTTTTGTGAGGCGCTCTTGAGTACTTCGGTGATCTTTGTCCCCAATTCGCCGCTGTCCATGGCCACGGTCCTGACTTCCGGCGTCGCGGCCGCCGCCGTGGTCTCGACGGCGATGACGTTGGGCCTGACGGTGAACAGGGCCGTCCCGGCATCGATCCGGTATTCGGCCAGCAGCTTGCCCGAATAGACCGGCTTGAGGGCTTGGCGCTTGTCCAGGTCGACGGCCAGGCAGTCGCTGACCAGGCTGGCCTTGGCCTTGGCGGCCAGCCGCGGGAACAAATCCTTGCCCTGGGCGGAAAAAATGCCGCAGAAAATGTCGAGTTTGTATTCCTGGATGACCGCGGCCAGGGTGCGGGCGTAACGGTCGGGCTGGTAGGAGAGGTCGGCCCCTTTGACCTGGACGACGGTCTGGATGCCTTTCAGCTCCTCCATGTACGGCTGCGTGTCCTGGCAAAAAAGCACGGCGTGCACTGGCTGGCCACTTTTCCTGGCCAGGCTGAGCAGTTCCCGGTTCGATTTTTTGAAAACCCCGTCCTTCAATTCCATATACAATCCGATATTGGCCATGTTCGTCTCCTACAGCACCTTGGCTTCTTCGCGCAGAAGCCGGACCAATTCGTGCACGGCCGCGGCCGGCTCGCCGGGAATGATCCTTCCCTGAGGTTTTTCGGCCGGCGCCGACAGCTTGAGCAGGCGAATTCTGTTCTGGGACTCGTCAATGCCGATTTCGCTCAGCGTGATTTTCTTTATTTCAACCTTTTTGGCTTTCATGATGCCCATCATCGAGGCGTAGCGGGGGGTATTCAGGCCCTTGGCCGCGGCCACGACGCAAGGAACGGCCATTTCGATCTTTTCCCTGGCCCCTTCGTCGATCTCCCGTTCCACCTTGACCTTCTGCTCCTCGAGGGCGAAAGCCATGACGTTGGTGGCCGCCGGGATGCCCAGCTCCTCGGCGAGCAGGATGTGCAGCTGATAGGCGTCGTCGTCGATGGCCTGCTTGCCCATGAAAATGACCCCGAAATCCTTGTCCATGCGAATGACCTGGGCCAGGGCCCGGGCCGTGTTCTGATAATCCAGGGCCACAGTGCATTCCACGTGCACGGCGCGGTCGGCCCCCATGGCCAGGGCGGTGCGCAGCGCGTTTTGCACCCGCTCCGGCCCAAGGCATACGGCGGTCAGCATGGAAGCGGGAATTTTTTCCTTCAGTTTCAAGGCCTCTTCGATGGCGTATTCATCGTAGGGGCTGACGATCCACTTGATGGCCGCCTCATTGATGGATTTGCCGTCCTTGACCAGAATGCTGGCCTCGGTATCGGGAACCTGCTTGACGCAAACGTAAATATTCACTTTTTCCTCCAAAATATGAAAAAAAAGGTTTGAATACGGGAATCTTGCCTGGAAACGCCTATTTATAGCGCAAAAACGATACAAAGTCAACCGCCCCCCGCTGCCTGACCAACAGCAGGGAGCCTTGACCACTCCGGAGCGAACTTCCTACTTTTTCTGATCTTCGACGATGATCTGGATCTTCACTACATCCAATGACCCTGAATACAGAGTTTGGTTTTTATCCACCTTCAGCAGTTCCCGCCAGAGGTCCGGCAGGTTGTTCATGATGAATTCGCCGTTGCTGCCGCTGCTGCACTCCTTGTCGCCGGCTTTGAGCCGGATGCCAACCAGCCGCGGTTCGTTCTCATCGCAGCGCCCGTTCCGGTCGTCATCCCGGAAAATGAACCCGCGCAGCCGGTGGCAGGGAACCAACGCATAGGTCAACTCCCGGCGCTGGCTGCGGCTGGCAAGCTGGGTGGGCGGAGAGATCAGCACCAGGTCCTCCGGGATGGAACGGAAATCGATCTGCACGGCCACGTTTTCCTGGCCAGCCGGGACAAAGAACCTGCCTTCGGCGTTGCTGCGGAAGAGGCGGCCGCGGTTGTCCTTGAAGCGCATGGCCGCGATGCCGGTTTCGCCGGCATCCTTGCGGCCATTGAGGTTGCGGTCGGCATAGACCAATCCCGGGATCAGGTCCTGGGGAAGCAATCGCAACCGGTCGGTCTGGGCAAAGGCCTCGCAATACTCACCTGACGCCGACTCGGGGCCGAAGGCCTGATAGCCGGTGTAGCCCCGGACCCAGATACTGCCCTGCAGGTAATTCTCCTTGAATTCGCTCGGGATCAGCGCCTGGTAGGTATACTGCAGGTAGGAATCCTTCTGCAGGCCCTGGTAACCCCAGGAAAATTCCTTGAACAGGCTCAGATTGGCCGGGAGCTCAGTCCCGGCGAAAACCAGGCTGGGCGTGAACTCGGCCTTGATGAAAAGCGACGGCAGGTCGGTGGCACTGGCCAGGCCGTTGGGACAGCGGTTTTCCACGCGGACGTTGAAATTCAGCATGTCTCCCGGCTCGGGATATTCCCGGGGCGCTTCCTTGACCAGCCAGTATTCGGCGGCCGGGAGCGTGCCGTATGCTTCGCTCCAGTTCATGCCCCATTCGCTCTCCAACAGGTAGGTGAAATAATCCAGGGTGCGCTTGAATTGAAAGTCGTCGTTGTCTTTCGTGGCCGTCAGGTAGAGCAGGATCTGCCAGGGCTGGTACTGGAAAACCTGGCCGCGGTTCATGTTCTCCACGCGGGCACTCAACGGCAGGCCGGTTTCATGGTCCCAGATATCGGCCAGTTTCTTCCGCGTCGGGGCCATATCCAGCCCCAAGATATTTCGCGCGACGACCTGGGCCGCGATCCCGGCGAAGTCGCGGGCGCGGCCGGACAGGAATTCTCGCAGTTCCTTTTCGAACACGGGCCGCAGTTCCTGCGGCGCCAGGGAAATGAAGAGCAGGTCCTGGGCTTTCAACATGCCGGATTCTTTCTCCAGGATCTGCTGCCAGAATGCGTCCGGAAGCGCGTACTGCAGCTTGGCGACCGTTATTTTATCCGCCTTTTCCCGGCTGGGCAGCATGACCAGTTCTCCGGTTTCATTCTTTTTGAAGGCAGTGAAACTGGCCGGGACGAAGCCGATGATTTTGAATTGGCTGACCAGTTTTTCCTGCATTTCCAGGCTGGCCGCAAGGCGCTGGCGGTCCGCTCCAGGGTTATTCATGAATATCTTTTCGGCGACCAGCTTGTTGGCCAGGACTTCGGTAGAGAATTCATTCTTGCTGTCCAGCGCTTCCAGGTTCACCCCGGAGGGCCGGGAGCCCTTGACCGCCAGCTTGGCCCTCGACAGGAAAACGTCTCCCTGCCATTCCAGGCCCGCATGGCTGTCCAGCAGCAGGCGGACGTATTGTTTCCCGGACTGGTCCAGGCTGCGGCCCTGCTCGCGGATGACGCGCTCCGCGCTGGCGTCCAGATCCTTACCCAGCTGTTGCAGTGAGAACGAGAGCAATCCGATCTGCGCGGTGTCGGTCTCGTATTGCGGGGCAAAGACCTTGGTATAGGTGACCGGGAGCAAATTCTCGGACGTCAGGGCCGTGTGCGGGGATTGTACCATGGCGGTCTCGCTGAATATGGGGGCCATGTCGTCGTAAGACTTGATGAACGTCAGCAGGGGCAACATTTCCTGGGTGAAGGGATAGTTCTTGATCAGGTTCAACGGCGGCCGCTGCACCTGCAGGTTCGTCTTTTTCAGGAACAGGCCCGTTTCCTCGATGGTGCGGTAGATGACCGTTGCGAAGAGGTCTTTTTCGCCCGGCATCTGGCTCTCGAACGCCAGGATCAGCGGCGCCAGGGTTTCCAGACCGATCTTTTGCTTGAAATCGGCCTGGGGCTCGGCGAAAAGCCCGATGTCGCTGGAGTAATATTTTTCCTTCATTTTCGCGAAAAGCGCCGGGAAAATGGTGCCGCCGGCCTTGAAATCCGCATATACCGCCAGGGCGTAAGCGGGCAGATCCGCGGGCATGCCCTTGCCGGCCAGGAACAGTCCTTCGAATTCACGGATCTTTTTCGCCGCCAGCTCGTCTTCACCGTTCTCTTTCAGGGCCAGGATGAACAGGCATTCCTCGCGCAGGTTGCCGCTGTCGAATTTCTCGTTGTCAAGGGAAGACAGTTCCGTCCGGAGTTGCCGGCCCAGCGTGGCCGCCTCGGGCCGCCCATCTTTGCCGAGCTCCACCAGGGAAAGGTACAGCGAAGCCCGGTCGTACAAGTTGGCTTTTTCTTTTTGGCGAACGGCCCGGCCGTCGGCGAATTCCCAGCGTTCAGGCAGGTCGGCAACGTGGGCGGCGACAAAATCGAGCTTGCGGGCGATCAGGCCGTTCAGCTTGTCCTTGCTTTCCGCTTTTTCCTCGCGGGCAACGGCCTTGTTCATGGCCAGCAACTCGAAGGCCACCTGGGCCGGGGTCATGCTGCGCATGGTGTTCTTTTCCTTCCAGCGGCCGATTTCCTTCTGCGGGTAATCCCCGGCGTAGGAGAGCCACAAGCTGCCGTCGGGCAGGGTCAGTCCCAGGCCGGAATGGAAATATAATTCCTCGACATTGGACAGGGCGTAGTTCTTCAGTCTTTCCCTGACGAAATCGGGCAGGCTGCCCTTTTCAAAATCGATGTTCTCCCAAAGATGCAGGGCGGCATAGGAGGCGAACATCGCCTTTTCGGTGTGGAAATACGGCTCGATATAGGCCAGTGCCAGCTCGGGATACTGGACGAAGCCCATGGGGCGTTCCTCGATGACCAGGCAGCAGCCCGCCGCTTCGCGGCGCAGGATGATGCAGCAGGTCGCTTTTTCCGATTCGCTGCGCCTGCCGTCCTGGGCGGTGCCCCGCACCTGGGCCTGGTTGCAATAGCGCCCGGGATCGGCGTCGGCCGGAGCGATCAGGCTGTAGACCAGGAGGCGGGATGTACCGGCCGCCAGGTTGCCGATGTTCCAGGTCAGGGTGGTCGCGCCGCCGGGATCGGCGATGGATTTTCCGTCCAGGGCAGAAGAACCGCTGACATACTGCAGCGGGGCCGGCAGAACGTCCTCGATCTGCACGTCATCCATGCTACTGCTGCCGCTGTTGCGGATCTCGATCTCAAAGCGGTATATCCCCCCGGGTTGCTGGGCGGGCGGGCAGGTTTTTTTGATCTCCAGCCGCGGTTCACCCAGGAAAGGGCAATTGACGGTGACGATACGGGTATTGTTCTCGCCGTTGCACTCGCAGATCTCGTTGGTCTCGTCGATGACCATGCGGAAGGAATGGGCAACTCCCGGCGTGTAGGTGGCACTGGTGAAGTCCAGGCTCACCGTCGCGCCGGCCGCGATGGAGATCCTTTTTTCAAAGATCAGGGCGGGCGCTTCATCGTAGATGCGGATCAAGGTGTTGTTGGCGGCGCTGTTGCCCGAATTGGTCACCTTCAAGTTCCACTGGATGGTGCCGGAAGGCTGGCACTGCCAGGAAATGTCCGCAAAAGCAAGGTCCAGGCAGGCGGCCTCGATGTTAACGCAGCGGTCGTTGTTGCTGCCGTTCCATTCGCAGATGGCGTCATTGTAATCCGCCTCGATGCGGACGGAAAGCCGGCAGCCGGGCACGAGCGTGCAAAGGTCCTTGGAGACGTCACGGGCGCGAACTCTGAAGCTCTGGGTACCGCCCGTGGCGGACATGTTCACTCCGGAGAAGACCTGGGTCCACTGGTCGAGCACGCTGCCGCGGCAGCCGTTTTCGCCATAGAGGGTGAAACGCACGGCAATATTGTCGGTCATGGCCTGGCCGCAGCCCAGGTTGGACAGGCGGACCGTGCCGCCGACGGTGACGGTGCCGTCATTGCTGCAGGCGGCGTTCAGGTTCGCCGCCTCCACCGTGATATCAGGAATGGCCAGGGGCAGTGTGTTGCTGCCGGCATTGTTGCCGCCGTCCAATTCGCAGATGGCGTTATCCGGGTCGATGCTGGCGGTGAAATTGCAAGTACAGCCGACGATGCCGGAGGTGAAGTTGAAGACCACGTCGCGGCTCTCGCCGGCGGCGAGAGAGAGGGTCTGATCGATGAAGGTCAGGCCGCAGTCGGAACTCAAGCGCACCAACACATTGCTGGCGTCAACGCAGCCGGTGTTGGCTACCGTGACGGTGGTGCCGGTGAGGCTGCCGTCGCCCAGGCAGACAACGGCGCTGGCCATGGAAGTGATGGTTAAATCAGGATAGGGCAAAGTATAGGCACCGGTAACTTGATTGTTGGCGCCGGTGCACTCGCAGATGGCGTTCTGCGAGTCCACGGTCACGGCGATGGCCGGGAAGCTGCAGACATACGGGGCGGCGGTGAACGAGCGGGTCCAATTGAAGGTCACGCTGGAGGAGGCGCCCGGGGCGATGGGCAGGGTGCCGCCCAGGTCGGCATTGTAAAAGAGCTCGGAGGTCCAACCCCGGCCGTCGTCCACCAATATGCTGAAATCGCTGTTAATGGCATTGCCGCCGCTGTTGCGCATGGTTACGGTAATGGTGTTGTTAATGGTGGTGTCCGCGGCGCAGTTCGTATTTGCGGTTACGTTTACAGCCTCAAGGTCGAGACAATTCGAGGTTTTATCGGTACAATAGGTATTGTCGGTGCCATCCCATTCGCAGATGGAGTTGGTGTGGTCGGTTTCGATATGGATGGACACCAGGCAGTTGAGGGTGTCGGTACAAAAGTTGGCGGCGATATCCTGCGGCTGGATGGTAAATGTCTGGGTACCGCCGGTAGCGGCGATGCTTACTCCTGTAAATATCTGGGTCCATTGGTTAACCTGGCTGCCGCCGCACCCAGGGCTGTTAAACAAGGTAAAACGCATGGGGATATTGTCGGTAAGGTTCGGGCCGCAGCCGTTATTGATCAAGGTAACGGAACCGGATACCCGTATCACGCCGTCATCCAGGCAGGTCACCAGCAGTGCCTCATCCTGGATTTCCAGGTCCGGGATGGAAATGTTTTGGGAAGAGGTTCGGGTATTGTTGCCACCCTCACATTCGCAGATGGTATCGTTTGGATCGATGACAGCAGTAAAATTACAGGTACAGGTTACAATCCCGGACGTAAAGGGGAAAAAC
>Ga0209262_10001267_pt1 | contig 10554 bp, 9 predicted proteins | sample Lowcelwee11metaG_FD_187171 | JGI IMG/M metagenome (GOLD analysis project Ga0209262, IMG submission 187171) | Freshwater pond sediment microbial communities from the University of Edinburgh, under environmental carbon perturbations - Low... | ecosystem: Environmental > Aquatic > Freshwater > Pond...
CGATTCGGCGCTGGTGCTGGCCATTGCGGTGGACGCGTTGGGCAAGGACCGCGTGCGCACCGTCATGATGCCCTCGCCCTACACGGCCGACATTTCCTGGATCGACGCGCGCGACATGGCCGAGCGCCTGGGGGTGCGGCATGACGAAATCGCCATCGTGCCCGAGTTCGAAGCCTTCAAAGCCTCGCTCGCCCCGTTGTTCGAAGGCCGCCCCGAGGACACGACCGAAGAAAACCTGCAGGCGCGCATCCGCGGCACGCTGCTCATGGCCTTGTCGAACAAGTTGGGCAGCATCGTGCTGACCACCGGCAACAAGAGCGAAATGGCCACCGGCTACTGCACGCTCTACGGCGACATGGCCGGTGGCTTTGCGGTCATCAAGGACGTGGCCAAGACCATGGTGTTTCGCCTGGCGCGCTGGCGCAATGAGCACGACCCGTATGGCACGGGCGCGAACCCGATCCCCGAACGCATCATCACGCGCCCGCCCAGCGCCGAACTGCGGGCCGATCAGAAGGACCAGGACAGCCTGCCCGAATACGATGTGCTCGACACGATCATCGAGCGCTACATGGAGAACGACCAGAGCCCGGCCAGTATCGTGGCCGATGGTTTTGACAAGGTCGACGTTGACAAAGTGGTGCGCCTGATCCGCATCAACGAGTACAAGCGCCGTCAGGCGCCGGTGGGCATCCGCGTGACCCACCGCAGCTTTGGCAAGGACTGGCGATACCCGATCACCAGCAAGTACCGCGCTTGATGCGCGGGTTTGTCCTTCCTGCTCTGAGAACCGGTAGGCCTTGGGCATAATCGAAAGCCATCGACACCCGACCCGCACTGGAGCCCCTCATGAAGCAGATCACCGCCGTCATCAAACCGTTCAAGCTGGAAGAGGTGCGCGAAGCCCTGGCCGAGCAGGGCGTGACCGGCCTGACCGTGACCGAGGTGAAGGGTTTTGGACGGCAGAAAGGCCACACCGAGTTGTACCGCGGAGCCGAATACGTGGTCGATTTCCTGCCCAAGGTGAAGCTGGAAGTGGTGGTCAAGTCGGATGACGTGGAGCGTTGTGTGGACGCCATCGTGCGCGCCGCCCGCACCGGCAAGATCGGCGACGGCAAGATTTTTGTGACGACGGTGGAGCGTGTCGTGCGCATCCGCACCGGCGAAGAGGACGAAACCGCCGTCTGACCGCGCGATCACTGCGCGGCTGGGCCGCCGCCGTGTGACGACCGTTCAGATCGCTTCGAGCTGCGCGGCCGGTGACAGGCCGGCGTCCTGCACCAGACCCGGCAGAAGGCGTTGCAGGTCTGTGTCCATGCGGATCATGTCCATTTGCCAGGTGCCCATGAACTGTTGCTCGACGGTGCTGTGCAGGAACTGCATCAGGCCATCGTAGTAGCCAGCCACATTGAGCAGTCCCACGGGCTTGTCGTGGTAACCGAGCTGGCGCCAGGTCCAGACCTCGAAGAATTCCTCGAACGTTCCAATGCCGCCCGGCAGGGCCAGGAAGGCGTCGGCGTGTTCGGCCATCAGGCGCTTGCGCTCGTGCATGGTCTCCACCACATGCAGCTCGGTGCAGGCGTGGTTCGCCCATTCCTTTTCAACCAGCGCCCTCGGGATGACCCCGATGACGCGCCCGCCCGCATCCAGCGTGGCCTGCGCGACGGTGCCCATGAGCCCGTTACAACCACCGCCGTAGACCAGTTGCCCGCCATGGCGGCCGATCCACTCACCCACCGCCCGCGCCGCTTCGGAAAATTCGGGTTGGCTGCCGGGGCGTGATCCGCAGTACACGCAGAGGGAAAAGTGGGGGGCATTCATCGCGGGTGCTCCGTTTGAGGGGGCTCAGGCCAGGGTCGTCCAGAGCGCTGCGCTCCAGACGCCGGCGCACACCAGCAGGCTCAGCAGCACGGCAGCGCTGCCCATGTCTTTGGCGCGTTTGGACAGATCGTGCCACTCCGGACCGATGCGGTCGATCGCTGTTTCGATGCCGGTGTTGAGCAGCTCCACCACCATCACCAGGATGACCGAGCCGGCCAACAGTGTGACCTCGACCCAGTTGCGGCCCAGCCAGAAAGACAGCGGCACCAGTGCCATGGCCGCGAGGGCCTCCTGGCGAAAGGCTGTTTCGTTCCAGCCCGCGCGCAGACCCGCCATGGAATACCCGAAGGCGTGGCTCATGCGGGCCAGGCCGGTGCGCTGTTTCTGGGCGTTGGTGGGTTCGCGGTGGGGTGTGTCGGTCATGTTTCAGGCGTATCCGCTGCGAGACGGATCCCGGGATGGCTCAGGCGATTCTTTTTTGGGTTTTGACAGGGTGGGGCGGTTTGAAATGAACCAGGCGGGTGCCCGCCAGCGCATCGTGCAGAAACTGCCTCTGCGGATGAAGACGCGAGAGCACCGCCCAGATGGCTACCCAGCCGATCACGATCACCGTCAGCTCGCCACCCGGCAAGCTGAACGCGCCACCCGCGGCCAGCGGCGGCAGGAACCACAACCAGGACAGCACGTAACGCCCCAGTGCGCGCGCTTGCGTGATCGGGCGGCCTTGCCGGTCCACCACACGGATGTTCCAGGTCTTCATGGCCAGCGTCTGCCCCTTGGCCCAGAACCAGGTGAAGTAGATGCCGAACACCACGAACAGAAAGGCCTGCTGCATGTGGCGGTTGTCCAGCGCGTGGCGGGTCTGAGTCAGCGTGGAGAACAGGTAGCCCGCGATGAACACCACGCCGAACATCAGCATGCCTTCGTACAGCCAACAGGCCATGCGGCGGGCAATCGGCGGGGCGGTGAGGGCGCCAGCGGTGGGCGCTGGAGAGGCAGCTTCGGTCATTTTTTTTGCGGTCAGGACAAGCGTTGGATTGTCGCATTGCGGCCGACGCCGACCTGTTTCGTTGCCTCGCCCGAGACGCGCGCTGGCGCAATCGCTTGTTGCAGTGCGATAATGTGCGGCTGCAATTCAAAAAGGCAAACGGGTCAAGGTCCGGCGGGGTATGTGTCCGCTCATGTCCATTGGCCTCAAGTCCTGACACCGCTCCACAAGAGTGGGTGAAGGGGCACCCAAGGTATTTCGTCAGAGAAATTCTCGAAAGGTTCATCATGGAAATCAACAAGGCCGAACTGGCCTCCGCTGCCGCCGCCCAAGGCGCAGCCACCCAAGAACTCCGCGGCGCAGAGATCCTCGTCAAGGCCCTTCAGGCCGAAAACGTGAAGTACATCTGGGGCTACCCCGGCGGTGCGGTGCTGCACATTTACGACGCGTTCTACAAGCAGGACACCATCCAGCACGTGCTGGTGCGTCACGAACAGGCCGCCGTGCACGCAGCCGACGGCTACGCGCGCGCCACCGGCGACGTGGGCGTGGCGCTCGTCACGTCCGGCCCGGGCCTGACCAATGCTGTGACCGGCATCGCCACCGCCTACATGGACTCGATCCCGATGGTGATCGTCTCCGGGCAGGTGCCCACGGCTGCGATCGGCCTGGACGCCTTCCAGGAATGTGACACCGTCGGCATCACGCGCCCCATCGTCAAACACAACTTCCTGGTGAAGGATGTGCGCGACCTGGCCATGGTGATGAAGAAGGCCTTCCACATCGCGCGCACTGGCCGTCCCGGCCCCGTGGTGGTGGACATCCCGAAGGATGTGTCCTTCAACAAGACCGCTTACGCCGGCTATCCCGAGTCGGTCGAGATGCGTTCGTACAACCCGGTGCGCAAGGGCCACGGCGGCCAGATCCGCAAGGCTCTGCAGCTGCTGCTGACGGCCAAGCGCCCCTACATCTACACCGGCGGCGGCGTGCTGCTGGGCAATGCGGTGCAGGAACTGCGCACGTTGGTTGATCTGCTGGGTTACCCGGTCACGAACACGCTGATGGGCCTCGGCGCCTATCCCGCTTCCGACCGCAAGTTCCTCGGCATGCTGGGCATGCACGGTACGGTGGAAGCCAACAATGCCATGCAGAACTGCGATGTGCTGCTGGCCGTGGGTGCGCGCTTCGACGACCGCGTGATCGGCAACCCCAAGCACTTCGCCCAGAACGAACGCAAGATCATTCACATCGACATCGATCCTTCGAGCATTTCTAAGCGTGTCAAGGTCGACGTGCCCATCGTCGGCGACGTGAAAGATGTGCTGACCGAGCTGATCAACATGGTGCGCGAGACCACCACCCGAACCGATGAAAAAGCGCTGGCGGGCTGGTGGGAGGCCATCGAAGGCTGGCGCTCCAAGGATTGCTTGAAGTACGACCGTGGCAACAAGGACGTGATCAAGCCGCAGTACGTGGTGGAAACGCTCTGGAACATGACCAAGGACGCTGATGCCTACATCACGTCCGACGTCGGTCAGCACCAGATGTGGGCTGCGCAGTACTACCGCTTCGACGAGCCACGCCGCTGGATCAACTCCGGTGGTTTGGGCACCATGGGCGTGGGCATTCCCTACGCCATGGGCATCAAGCTGGCCAAGCCCGAGAGCGAGGTGTACTGCGTGACCGGTGAAGGCTCGGTGCAGATGTGCATCCAGGAACTCTCCACCTGCCTGCAGTACAACACGCCGATCAAGATCGTGGCGCTGAACAACCGCTACCTCGGCATGGTGCGCCAGTGGCAGGAACTCGACTACGAGGGCCGTTACAGCCACAGCTACATGGACGCGTTGCCCAACTTCGTGAAGCTGGCCGAGGCCTACGGCCATGTCGGCATGCTGATCGAGCGCCCGCAGGACGTGGAAGGTGCGCTGCGCGAAGCGCGCAAACTCAAGGACCGCACGGTGTTCATGGACTTCCGTACCGACCCGACGGAAAACGTCTTCCCCATGGTGCGTGCCGGCAAGGGCATCACCGAGATGACCTTGGGCGCCGAAGACCTCTGACCCTTTCTCCCTGCCGCTTGCGAGCGGCAGCCATTCGACGAATCTATTTGCAGCCAAGCCTGCGCATTACCGTGCGCAGGGGAGGGCTCAGAAAAGAGGAATCTCATTCATGAAACACATCATCGCTGTCCTGCTCGAAAACGAACCCGGTGCGCTGTCGCGTGTGGTGGGCCTGTTCTCGGCGCGGGGCTACAACATCGAATCGCTCACCGTGGCGCCCACGGAAGACCCCAGCCTCTCGCGCATGACGATCCAGACCACCGGGTCGGACGACGTGATCGAGCAGATCACCAAACACCTGAACCGCCTCATTGAAGTCGTGAAGGTGGTGGACCTGACCGAAGGCGCCTACACCGAGCGTGAGCTCATGCTGGTAAAGGTGCGTGCGGTGGGCAAGGAGCGCGAAGAAATGAAGCGCATGGCCGATATCTTCCGCGGCCGCGTCATCGACGTGACCGAGAAGAGCTACACCATCGAACTCACTGGCGACCAGGGCAAGAACGACGCCTTTCTGGAAGCCATCGACCGTGCGGCCATTCTGGAAACCGTTCGTACCGGTTCCTGCGGCATCGGCCGAGGTGAGCGCATCCTGAGAGTCTGACGGTACCCCTGCGTCGCTGCGCGGCATCCCCCTTCAGGGGACGACGCCAGTGGCCCGGCAAAGCCGGTTCCACTGCGTCCGCTGGAATACAACCCATCTGCCGCTACCATTAGCGGTTTTTCCAAAATTTCAACCGGAGCAACCCATGAAAGTTTTCTACGACAAAGACTGTGACCTGAGCCTGATCAAGGGCAAGACGGTTGCCATCATCGGCTATGGCTCGCAAGGCCACGCCCATGCCCAGAACCTGAACGACAGCGGCGTCAAAGTCGTGGTCGGTCTGCGCAAGGGCGGCGCTTCCTGGGACAAAGTCGGCAAGGCTGGCCTGACCGTGATGGAAGTCAACGACGCCGTCAAGGCCGCCGATGTGGTCATGATCCTGCTGCCCGACGAGCAGATCGGCGAGGTCTACACCAACAACGTGGCCCCCAACATCAAGCAGGGCGCATCCCTGGTGTTCGCCCACGGCTTCAACGTGCACTACAACCAGGTCGTGCCCCGTGCCGATCTGGACGTGTGGATGGTCGCTCCCAAGGCCCCCGGCCACACCGTGCGCAACACCTACACCCAGGGTGGCGGCGTGCCTCACCTGATCGCCATCCACCAGGACAAGTCCGGCAAGGCCCGTGACCTGGCCCTGTCCTATGCCATGGCCAACGGTGGCGGCAAGGCCGGCATCATCGAGACCAACTTCAAGGAAGAGACCGAGACCGACCTGTTCGGCGAGCAGGCTGTTCTGTGCGGCGGCGCTGTCGAGCTGATCAAGATGGGCTACGAGACCCTGGTCGAAGCCGGCTATGCACCCGAAATGGCGTACTTCGAATGCCTGCACGAGCTCAAGCTCATCGTGGACCTGATCTACGAAGGTGGCATCGCCAACATGAACTACTCGATCTCCAACAACGCGGAGTTCGGCGAGTACGTGACCGGCCCAGAGGTCATCAACGAAGAGTCGCGTGCTGCCATGCGCAATGCCCTGAAGCGCATCCAGAACGGTGACTACGCCAAGATGTTCATCCAGGAAGGCCGCCTGAACTACCCGAGCATGACCGCTCGCCGCCGCAACACCGCCGATCACCAGATCGAAGTGGTGGGTGCCCAGCTGCGCGCCATGATGCCCTGGATCGCCAAGAACAAGCTGGTCGACCAGACCCGCAACTGATCAGGCGACTGACCCGTCATGACAAAGGCCACTTCGGTGGCCTTTGTCCTTTCTGCAGGCTATTCGCTGGCTTACACTGCCGGAACTGCCCTTCGGGCTTCTATTGACCTCACATGCACGACGGATCTGATCCCCTGAACGAACCCAGCGCCGACATTCCCCGGCGCCGCAAGGGCATCTACATGCTGCCCAACATGATCACGCTGGCCGCGTTGTTCGGCGGGTTTTACGCCATCGTCATGGCCATGAACGGACGCTTCGATCTGGCCACCGTGGGCATTTTTGCGGCCATGGTGCTGGACAGTCTGGACGGCCGCGTGGCCCGCATGACCAATACCCAGAGTGCTTTCGGCGAGCAGATGGACTCGCTGTCGGACATGGTGTCGTTCGGTGCCGCACCTGGGCTGGTGGCGTATGTCTGGGTTCTCAAGGACATTGGGCGCTGGGGCTGGATTGCCGCCTTCGTCTATTGCGCTTGTGCCGCGCTGCGTCTGGCGCGTTTCAACGTCAACACCGGTGTGGTCGACAAGCGCTACTTCCAGGGGTTGCCTTCACCGGCGGCGGCCGCGCTGGTGGCTGGCTTTATCTGGCTGGCGACCGAGCTGGAGCTGGACCGCTCCGTATTGACCTGGCCGGTGTTCGCGCTGACGCTGTACGCGGGCCTGACCATGGTGACCAATGTGCCGTTCTACAGCTTCAAGGACCTGAGTCTCAAAAAGAGCGTGCCGTTCGCCGCTATCGTGCTGGTCGCCCTGGGCATTGCAGTGATCAACATCCACCCGCCCACCGTGCTGTTCGGGTTGTTTGTTGTATATGGCCTGTCGGGTTATGCGATGTACTTCTGGCGCAAGGCCAAAGGGCGCCCCACCAGCGTCATCAGCACCTCCACCGACGAGCCCGACGAGCGCGGCCTGCACGAATAGAACCACCGCATGATGCCCATGGTTTTCCTCTATGCGGAATGCCCGGGCTTTGTGATACATTGCCAGCCATGAAACAAGTTTCGCTCTCGCTACTACTGGGTGTCCGACACGGGCAGGTCTGGTAACGCGAGAGTGATTTCCAACAACGGCCCGTTTGCACCCGCAGCGGGCCGTTTTGTTTTGGACTGCGGGTTTTTTCAAGCGCTGCCCACGAGGCAACCCACCGGAGAATCACATGACCGACAAGCTCATCATTTTTGACACCACCTTGCGTGACGGCGAGCAGTCACCTGGCGCGTCCATGACCAAGGACGAGAAGCTCCGCATCGCACGCCAGCTGGAGCGTCTGAAAGTCGACGTGATCGAAGCCGGTTTTGCCGCCAGCTCCAATGGCGACTTTGATTGCGTGCATGCCATTGCAAACACCATCAAGGATTCCACGGTGTGTTCTCTGGCGCGCGCCAACGACCGCGACATTGCTCGCGCGGCCGAGGCACTCAAAGGCGCCAACAGCGCCCGCATCCACACCTTCATTGCGACCAGCCCGTTGCACATGGAGAAGAAGCTGCGCATGACGCCCGAGCAGGTTCTGGAGCAAGCCATCCAGTCGGTGCGCTTTGCCCGCAACCTGTGTGCCGACATCGAGTTCAGCCCTGAAGACGGCTACCGCAGCGACCCGGACTTTCTGTGCCGTGTGCTCGAAGCCGTGATCAAGGAAGGCGCCACCACGCTCAACATTCCGGACACCGTGGGTTACGCGATTCCCGAGCTGTATGGCGAGTTCATCCGCAGCCTGCGCGAACGCGTTCCCAACTCCGACAAAGCCATCTGGTCGGTGCATTGCCACAACGATCTGGGCATGGCGGTGGCCAATTCGCTGGCTGGCGTGAAGATCGGTGGTGCCCGCCAGGTCGAGTGCACCATCAACGGCCTGGGCGAGCGCGCCGGCAACTGCTCTCTGGAGGAGGTCGTGATGGCGGTGCGCACCCGCCGCGACTACTTCAACCTCGATGTGGGTGTGGACACCACGCAGATCGTGCCGGCCAGCCGCATGGTCAGCCAGACCACTGGTTTCGTGGTGCAGCCCAACAAGGCGGTAGTGGGTGCGAACGCGTTCGCGCACGCCAGCGGCATTCACCAGGACGGCGTCTTGAAGGCGCGCGACACCTACGAAATCATGCGCGCCGAGGATGTGGGCTGGGCGGCCAACAAGATCGTGCTGGGCAAGCTCTCGGGCCGCAACGCCTTCAAGCAACGCCTGCAGGAACTCGGCATCGAGATGGAATCTGAGAGCGAGATCAACACCGCCTTTGCCGCGTTCAAGGAACTGGCTGACCGCAAGAGCGAGATCTTCGACGAGGACATCCTGGCGCTGTGCAGCGACGAGAGTGTGAGCGCTGAAAAAGAGCAGTACGGGCTGGTTTCCCTCTCCCAGCGCAGCGAAACGGGGGAGCGCCCGCATGCCGAAGTGGTGTTCACCATCGCAGGCAAGGAGTACCAGGGCGTCTCCGACGGCAATGGGCCGGTGGATGCTTCGCTCAAAGCCATTGAGAGCCACGTCAAGAGCGGGGCCGAACTGGTGCTGTATTCGGTCAATGCCATCACGAGTGGTTCGACCGAGAGTCAGGGCGAAGTGACGGTGCGTCTGCAGCACGGCGGGCGGGTGGTCAACGGCGTGGGAGCCGATCCGGACATCGTTGTGGCATCGGCCAAGGCCTATCTGAGCGCACTCAACAAGCTGGAAAGCAAGGCGGACAAGGTTGCGGCTCAGGGTTAAACCCAATGGAATCAAGGACTTGTAACAAAACCCGGTGATTTGAGCGAAACAGATACCAAAAGTAGCACCTGTTCCACCGTTCACTGAAGAAGATGTCGCAAGTTTTTGATATTGCTAGTTTTTTTGACATCTCATATACTCCGCTCCAGCACAACCCGCGCGCTGGAGTGGAGCGATGACCTATTTCCCTGACTGCTTTCAGAAAACCTTGCAGATCGCCGTCTGTTCGGTGCTGGCTGCTGCATTGCTCATGCCGATGAGTGGTCAGGCTGCCTCTGAACGGAAGCAGTCTGGCAAGAGCAAGAAGCCGGTGGCGACCAAGGTGGTCGAGCGCAAGAAATCAACGTCCCGGAAGACGGTCGTGGCCAAGGCGCCTCGCAAGCAGGTGGTGGCGACCAAAAGCAAACGTCTGAGTCGGGAAGAGGCCCGCCAGATCCAGCGCTTGGAGGCGCGCAGACTGGCCACGAAGACGATGACGGCCACGGCGCGTCGCCTTGAAGAACGCAAGGCCGCCCGTCTTGCGCGGAGCAACAAGGGCAGCATGCAGCTTGCGGCGCACCAGCGTGTAAGCCGTGCCAGCGTGGTCCGTGTGGCGAGCCTTCCGAGTCTGTCCAACGGTGAGCGTCTGGGTTTACGGTCGGTGAACGATCCGCTGGAACTCAACTCCAGTGTGGCCCTGGTGATGGACCAGGACACTGGCGAGGTGTTGTTCAGCAAGAACGATTCGGCCGTGTTGCCCATCGCTTCGCTGACCAAACTGATGACGGGGTTGGTGATTGCAGACGCCAATCTGCCCATGGATGAAATGATCACCATCACCCAGGACGATGTGGACACCCACAAAGGCAGCCGTTCCCGTCTGGCGGTAGGCACCACACTGAGCCGCGGTGAAATGATGCACCTGGCGCTGATGTCCAGTGAAAACCGGGCCGCCAATGCCCTCGGGCGCACCTACCCAGGTGGGCTGGCGCATTTTGTCCGGCTGATGAATGCCAAGGCACGCGATCTGGGCATGGTGGACACGCGCTACGTCGAACCCACCGGGTTGATGAGCCAGAACCAGTCCAGTGCCCGGGATCTGGCCACCTTGGTGTCGGTGGCCTATGAGCGCCCGATCCTGCGCGATCTGTCCACGTCGCCCAGCCACCTGCTGGAACTGGGCAACCGCACCCTGCAGTTCAACAACTCCAACCGCCTGATCCGCAATCCGGATTGGGAC
>Ga0209262_10001268_pt1 | contig 10551 bp, 11 predicted proteins | sample Lowcelwee11metaG_FD_187171 | JGI IMG/M metagenome (GOLD analysis project Ga0209262, IMG submission 187171) | Freshwater pond sediment microbial communities from the University of Edinburgh, under environmental carbon perturbations - Low... | ecosystem: Environmental > Aquatic > Freshwater >...
GTAGCGGTCATGTCAGGCTCAAGTTTGCGCGTTTCCGGGCCGTTATCTATTGCGATTATTATCTGTCAAAACCTCACCAATACTGAACGAGGCACGCGTGGACATTTCCGAACTGTTGGCATTTGCCGTTAAAAACAAAGCCTCCGACCTGCACCTGTCGTCGAGCCTGCCACCGATGATCCGGGTCAACGGCGACGTCCGCCGCATCAACCTGCCGCCGATGGAGCACAAGGACGTGCACCGGATGGTGTACGACATCATGAACGACAGCCAGCGCAAGGTGTACGAAGAAACGCTGGAACTCGACTTCTCGTTCGAAATTCCCTCGCTGGCACGCTTCCGCGTCAACGCCTTCAATCAGCAATACGGCGCCGGCGCGGTGTTCCGCACGATTCCGTCCAAGGTGCTGACGCTGGAAGAATTGAACTGTCCGCCCATTTTCAAGGAAATTTCCGACCAGCCGCGCGGCATCGTGCTGGTGACCGGGCCGACCGGCTCCGGTAAATCGACCACGCTGGCGGCGATGATGGATTACGTCAACGAAAACCAGTACGCGCACATCCTCACCGTCGAGGACCCGATCGAATTCGTGCACCAGAGCAAGAAATGCCTGATCAACCAGCGCGAGGTCGGCCCGCACACGCTGTCGTTCAACAACGCCCTGCGCAGCGCGCTGCGGGAAGACCCGGACGTCATCCTGGTGGGCGAATTGCGCGATCTCGAAACCATCCGCCTCGCGCTGACCGCGGCCGAAACCGGTCACCTGGTGTTCGGCACCCTCCACACATCGAGCGCAGCGAAAACCATCGACCGCGTGGTCGACGTGTTTCCGGCGGCGGAAAAGGAAATGGTGCGTTCGATGCTGTCCGAATCGCTGCGCGCGGTGATCTCGCAGACGCTGTTGAAGACCAAGGACGGCGCTGGCCGCGTGGCAGCGCACGAAATCATGATCGGCACCCCGGCGATCCGCAACCTGATCCGCGAAGGCAAGGTGGCGCAGATGTATTCGTCCATCCAGACCGGCGGCAATATCGGCATGCAGACGCTCGACCAGTGCCTGCAGGACCTGGTCAAGCGCAATCTGGTTGCCTCCAGCGTGGCACGCAACGCGGCACAGAACAAGGACGCCTTCTTCGGCTGAGGAATAGAGTAATGAATGCAGAAAAAACCGTCCACGACCTGCTGCGCCTGATGCTGGCGAAGAACGCCTCCGACCTTTTTATTACCGCCGGCTTTCCACCCGCGATCAAGGTCGACGGCAAGATCACCCCGGTATCGAACCAGACCCTCACCCCCGCCCACACCAGTGAACTTGCACGCTCGATCATGAACGATCGACAGTGGGCCGACTTCGAGGCGACCAACGAATCCAACTTCGCCATCAGCCCGCCCGAGATCGGCCGTTTCCGCGTCAACGTGTTCGTGCAACAGGGGCGCGTGGGTATCGTGATGCGGACGATCATCACGAAAATCCCGAAAATGGATAGCCTGAATCTGCCGCCGATCCTGCGCGATGTGGCGATGATCAAGCGCGGCCTGGTGATTTTCGTGGGTGCAACCGGCTCGGGTAAATCGACCTCGCTCGCTGCAATGGTGGGCTATCGCAACGAAAATGCCGCCGACCACATCATCACGGTCGAAGACCCGATCGAATACGTGCATGAGCACAACAAATCCATCATCACCCAGCGCGAAGTCGGCATCGACACTGACAACTGGTTCTCCGCGCTGAAGAACACCCTGCGTCAGGCGCCCGACGTCATCCTGATCGGCGAAATCCGCGACCGCGAGACCATGGAATACGCCATCGCCTTTGCCGAAACCGGCCACCTCTGCCTGTCGACGCTGCACGCCAACAGCGCCAACCAGGCGCTCGACCGCATCATCAACTTCTTCCCGGAAGAGCGGCGCGACCAGTTGCTGATGGATTTGTCGCTCAACCTCAAGGCCTTCATCTCGCAGCGCCTGATTCCGCGCAAAGGAACGACCGGCCGCGTCGCCGCCGTCGAAATCCTGCTCAACTCGCCGCTGATCTCAGACCTGATCTTCAAGGGGCACGTCCACGAGATCAAGGAACTGATGTCGAAATCGCGCGAACTCGGGATGCAGACGTTCGACCAGGCGCTGTTCGATCTCTACGAAGCTGGGATGATTTCCTACGAGGACGCGCTCAGGAACGCCGACAGCCTCAACGACCTGCGCCTGCAGATCAAGCTGCACGGCCAGGAGTCCAAGGGCCGCGACATGATGGCGGGACTGGATCACCTCGATATCGTTTGAGGTATTCCGTCAATGAAAAACAGGGTGCCAGGCACCCTGTTTTTCATTGATGTTCCAGAAGAAAGACCGGCCCTTATTCGGGATTGATCACGACCTTCACCTCCAGCCCCTGATTGCCCGGCAACGCCTTGATCGCTTCGGCCGCAGCTTTAAGGGCGGCCTCCTCGCCGCCGTATTTCACCGCCAGATGATCATCGTCCGGCATCGGTGCGCCGACGGACATGGGAATGATCGAGGATTTGCCGCTGCCCGACGAACCAAAATCGGCCACCAGATAGTAGCTGCGGTAGACCTCCGCGCCGTCGTTGAGGGTGCCGGTGAGTCGGATCGATGCGGTAATCATGGCCAGTCGCTCGTCAGTGGAATGAAGCACAGACACCCATGCAGCGCCGGGGTTCCGCCCTACCCGTAAAGGGCAGGCCGTGGTTGTAAAGACGCTAGTGCCTCAACAACCACGCTCAAACCGCGGGGGCGGAGGGCTTTTTATCTCGCATCGATCCGGCAATCAGCTTGTATTGCAGGAAACGGGTTTCGATCGGCCCGTTGAACAGCGGAATGCGGCGGCTGGCTTTCAGCCCCATCAACTTCGGCAGCAGCGGATCGCCGGAAATGATCCACGCGTCCCAGCCACTGAAGTTTTTCTTCAGCCAGTCTCCGAGCAAGGGATACCAGTCGGCCAGATCCTCGGCTTCGCCCAGGCGTTCGCCGTAGGGCGGGTTGGTGACGATGGTGCCCACGGGCGTCGGCGGCGTCAGTTCAAGCGCATCGGACACTTTCAGTTCAATGGCATCGGCATAGCCTGCGACGACGAGATTGTTGCGCGCCTTGTCGAGCACCCAGCGATCCTGGTCGGCGCCAAAAATCGGCAGCGGTTTCAATGGCTTCTCTTGCGCGCGCGCCTCATCCTTGATGCGCTTCCACAAGGCCGCATCGAAATCGCGGTAATGCTCGAACGCAAAGTGACGGCCGCGCCCCGGCGCACGATTCAGCGCCATGTCCGCCGCTTCGAGCAGGATGGTGCCGGCGCCGCACATCGGATCGAGCAGCGGCGTGCCCGGCTCCCAGCCGGACAGCATCAACAGCCCGGCGGCGAGGTTTTCCTTGATCGACGCCGCGCTCGCCTCGACCTTGAAGCCGCGCTTGAACAGCGGCACGCCGCTGGTATCGAGATAAAAGGTCACCGCGTCCGGGGTGAAGAAGGCGTACACCGGGACGTCCGGCGCCTCGGTGTCGACGCTCGGGCGCTCGCGGGTTTCCTCACGGAAGCGGTCGCAGATCGCGTCCTTGATCTTGAGCGTGATGAAGTTGAGGCTTTTCAGCGGTGCGTTCTGCGCGCCGACCTTCACCGCGATTGTTTTGTGCACATCGAACCAGTCCGGCCACGGCAGGTCGAGTGCGGCGCGGTAGATGTGTTCTTCCTTGTGATAACGCGTGTAGCCCACCTTGCGCAGGATGCGTGTGGCAATCCGTGAAGTGAGATTGGCGCGCATCTCGGCAGCGGCGTCGGCCATGAACAGCACTCCGGCCGGCAGTTGTCGCACGATCTTCGCACCGGCGGCGACCAGTTCCGCTTCGAGCAAGGCTTCCAGCCCACGCGGGCAGGTGGCGAAATGGCTGGCAGGCGGCAACACCTCGCGTTCGGGACGGACGGGGTGCGGTGTCTTGCTGCGGCGAGTTTCGGGTTTCAAACGGGGCTTTCAGAAAGGATTAAAACGGCTTCAATACCACCAGCAGCACGATGACCAGCAGCACGATCACCGGAATTTCATTGAACCAGCGGAACCAGACATGCGATTGGGTGTTCTCACGGGCTTCGAATTGGCGCAGGCGTTTGCCGCACACATGGTGATAGCCGATCAGGCCGGCAACCAGCGCGAGCTTCGCCCACAGCCAGTTCATGCTGAGCGGAAAATACGCCAGCCACAGCCAGCTGCCGGTAATCAGTGTCAGCCACATGATGGGGGTGACAAACCGATACAATTTGCGCGCCATCAGCAGCAGGCGGTCATAGGCTGCATCATGGGTTTCCATCGCCAGATTGACGAAGATGCGCGGCAGATAAAACAGCCCGGCGAACCAGCTCACCACCATCACGATATGAAACGATTTCAGCCACAACATGGATAGACAAGCCCTGATCAAGAAATGGACGCCAAGTCCGCTGACCCTGATTTTACTGGGTTTGATCGCCTGGCTGTGGTTTCGCCCGCCCGCCGAGGTCAGCGAGGACAACCGCGCAGTCTCGCCCTGGCACGTGACCCTGTCCGATGGCCGGGTGCTGACCAGCGAGGCCCTCAAGGGCAAGGTCGTGCTGGTGAATTTCTGGGCAACCTGGTGCCCCTACTGCCGCAAGGAAAAGCCGGTGATCGACGCTTTCTGGCAGGACACGCGCGGCAAGGGATTCGAAGTCGTCTCGATCAGCGTCGACGACCCGCCGGAAAAAATCGCCGCCTGGATGAAGGACAAGGGCTACGATTTCATGGCGGCGCCGACCAACGCCTCGATCGCTGCGGCATTCGGCAATGTGGCCAGCGTGCCGACTTCGTTCATCGTCGATGCCGACGGCCGCATCCGCCACAAGATCGCCGGACAGCTGCACGCTGCCCGGTTGGAAAAACTGGTCACGCCCCTGCTCCCCGGACAATCTCATGAATGAATTACCCGACAGCCTCGCGGCTTGGGCACAAGCCCGCCTCACCGAACTCGAAGCCAAGCTCGCATTCACCGAAGACCTGGTCGATACGCTCAACCAGACGGTCATCCGCCAGCAGGCGCAGCTCGATTCGATCCAGCAGCAACTGCGCTTGCTGCATCAGCGGATGCAGAATGCCCTGCCGGAGGTAGCCCGCAGCCTGCGCGACGAGCTGCCGCCGCATTACTGACGCCGCCTGATTTAACAGGCCCTAGACAGCGATCTTCACCACCAGCTTGCGAATGAACCCCGCACTCACCAGCGGCGCGTGTGCATCATCCGGAAAGAATAGGCAAAACGATCCGGGCGGGGTGGCGACCCAGCTTGACGGCGCATCGTTGAAAAAACGGATGTCGCGCGTGGCATCGTAATCCGTGGCCGGATTCACGCATTCGGCCACGGGCTTCCAGCCCATTTCGTCGATGCCTTCAAGCACCAGCTGGATGTCGATGTAACGACGGTGGCATTCGAGCTTCGCTTCTGACCGGATACGGCCGGCACACGCTTCGGCGATGACGAAAATGTCCTCACCCTGCACCGCATGTTTGCCCGGCGCCAGCGCTTTCAAGTCGGTGTGGCGCAGGAATTCGAACGCGCGCGCAAACAGCGGATGCAGCGCGTAATACCGTTCAGCGTCGGTGAGGGCGGCAATGATCATCAGCGGCTGATCGGCTTGTAGCGGATCCGTTTCGGCTTCGCGCCTTCTTCGCCCAGGCGCTTCTTCTTGTCGGCTTCGTATTCCTGATAATTGCCGGGGAAGAACACCACCTGCGAATCGCCTTCGAAGGCGAGGATGTGGGTGGCGATGCGGTCGAGGAACCAGCGGTCGTGCGAGATCACCAGCACGCAGCCGGCGAATTCCAGCAGCGCGTCTTCCAGCGCGCGCAGGGTTTCCACGTCGAGATCGTTCGACGGTTCGTCGAGCAGCAGCACGTTGCCGCCGGCGATCAGGGTTTTCGCCAGGTGCAGCCGCCCGCGTTCGCCGCCGGAGAGGTTGCCGACGATCTTCTGCTGGTCGCCGCCCTTGAAGTTGAAACGGCCGAGATAGGCGCGCGACGGAATTTCGTAGCGGCCGACGGTGAGGATGTCGCGGCCTTCGGCGACTTCGTCGAACACGGTTTTATTGGCGGCCAGCGCATCGCGGCTCTGATCGACGTAGGCGAGCTTCACCGTCTGGCCGATCTCGACGGTGCCGGAATCGGGTTTTTCCAGGCCGGTGATCATCTTGAAAAAGGTCGATTTGCCCGCGCCATTGGGACCGATGATGCCGACGATGGCGCCCGGAGGCACGCTGAAGCTGAGGTTGTCGATCAGCAGGCGGTCGCCGAAGGCTTTCGACACGTTGTTGAAGTCGATCACCTTGTCGCCCAAGCGCTCGCCAACCGGGATGAAGATTTCCTGCGTCTCGTTGCGTTTCTGGTATTCGACCGAATTCAACTCCTCGAAGCGCGACAGCCGCGCCTTCGATTTGGCCTGGCGCGCCTTGGGGTTCTGCCGCACCCATTCGAGTTCCTGCTTCATCGTCTTGATGCGCCCGAGTTCCTGCTTGCCCTCGGTTTCCAGCCGCGCCTCTTTCTGCTCCAGCCAGCTGGTGTAGTTGCCCTTCCACGGAATGCCGTGGCCGCGGTCGAGTTCGAGAATCCACTCGGCGGCGTTGTCGAGGAAGTAACGGTCGTGCGTCACCGCCACCACGGTACCGGGGTAGCGCACCAGAAACTGTTCCAGCCATTCCACCGATTCGGCGTCGAGGTGGTTGGTCGGCTCGTCCAGCAGCAGCATGTCGGGGTTGGACAACAGCAACTGGCACAGCGCGACGCGGCGTTTTTCGCCGCCCGACAGATTGCCGATCACCGCATCCCACGGCGCCAGCCGCAGGGCGTCGGCGGCGATTTCCATTTGCGTGTCGAGATCGGCGCCGGCGGTGGCGAGGATGGCTTCGCACTTCGCCTGTTCCTCGGCCAGCTGGTCGAAGTCGGCGTCGGGCTCGGCGTAGGCCGCGTAGATTTCATCCAGCCGCGTCTTCGCCGCGACGATCTCGCCCAGCCCGGCTTCCACTGCTTGCCGCACGGTGTGGGTCGGATCGAGCTGCGGCTCCTGCGGCAGATAGCCGATGCGAATGCCCGGCATCGGGATCGCCTCGCCTTCGATGTCAGTGTCGACCCCCGCCATGATGCGGATCAGCGAGGATTTGCCGGAGCCATTGAGGCCGAGCAGGCCGATCTTGGCGCCGGGGAAAAAGCTCAGGGAAATGTCTTTCAGGATATGCCGCTTGGGCGGCACGATCTTGCCGACGCGGTTGAGGGAGTACACGTATTGCGCCATGGGGGATGTCCGGAGAAGTGCGAGCTAGATAGGGATTGGAACGATGTGGCTGGGGGGCTGCTGAACGAACGCTAGGTCAGCTCCTTGTCGAGCAGCGCCTTGAGCTTGACGAAATCGAGCTCGCCGATTTTCTGCTCCAGGATCTGGCCTTGTTTGCCAATGATGAAGCTGGTCGGCGTGAGTTGGACGTTGCCGAACGCCTTCACGTGCTCGCCCTTGACGTCGAGTGCAACCGGAAACGGCAACTGCCGCGTTTGCACGAAATTCACCACGTAGCTGGGCGGATCGTAGGGCATCGCCACCGCAATGATCTCGAAGCCCTTGTCCTTGTATTGCTTGTAGGTTTCGACCATGCCCGGCATTTCCTTGATGCAGCCGGGGCAGGATGTCGCCCAGAAATTCACCAGCACGACTTTGCCGCGCAGGCTGTCGAGCTGGATCGGCCGACCGTCCAGGGTGACGAAGGTGGCGGCGGGGGCGCTGGGTTTGGAGAGCAGGGCGTAAGCGAGTGCGGCCACCACCAGCAAGGCGGCAACGATGAGGGCAGGTTTGGCGAGTTTCATGAGAGGGTGAGCAGTGAGCGGCAAGCGGTGAACGGGAGGTTAGCGATACGACCGGGCGAGCGCGACGTAGTGCTCGGCCGAATAGGCAAAATAGGCGATTTCTTCGGCGGTGAGCGCGCGCACCAGTTTGGCGGGGCGGCCGAGGTAAAGGTGGCCGGATTCGAGCACCTTGCCTTCCGGCACCAGCGAGCCGGCGCCCAGCAGTACGTGCTTTTGGATCACCGCGCGGTCGAGGATGATGCTGCCCATGCCGATCAGGCATTCGTCCGAGAGGGTGCAGGCATGCAGGATGACGGTATGGCCGACGGTGACGCGCGCGCCGATGACGAGCGGGCCGCCCGCCGGGTTGGCCGGGGTCTTGTGCGACACGTGCAGCACGCTGCCATCCTGAATGTTGCTCGCCTCGCCGATCGCAATCGAATTGACGTCGCCGCGGATCACCGCGCCCGGCCATACCGAGGCGTCGGTACCGAGGCTGACCTCGCCGATCACCGTGGCGCGCGGATGCACCCACGCGCCGGGGGCGAGTTGCGGCTGGACGCCGTGGTGCGGGGCAAGATTGTCTAAAGCCATGGTCGACAAGGGGTTGAAACACCGGGGAAGCGGGCTCAAATTATAATCGTCCCTTTGCGTTCGCTGCGCGGTGGCTTTCCTCCGTGCCCTCTGCATTCTCTTTGTGAAAGATTTTCCATGACCGCCCCGATGGACAACCCCCTGCTCGATTTCACCGACCTGCCGCGCTTTGCCGAGTTCAAGCCCGAATACGTCACCCCGGCGATCGATGCCTTGCTGACCGACTGCCGCGCCGCCGTTGCGCACGCCATGGATGCCGCGACGCCCGCCGAATGGGAGGCCTTCGTCAGTCCGATGGACGACGCCAACGAGAAACTCGGCCGTGCCTGGGGCCAGGTATCGCACCTGCATTCGGTGATGGATTCGCCCGAGCTGCGCGAGGTGTACAACGCCAATCTGCCGAAAATCACCATCTACTTTGCCGAACTCGGCCAGAACGAAGCGCTGTTCGGCAAGTTCAAGGCGCTCGCCGCCAGCGCCGGGTTTGCCGCGCTGAACGCCGCGCAGAAAAAGATCGTGGAAAACGAGCTGCGTGACTTCCGCCTCGGCGGTGCCGAGCTGCCGGAAGACAAGAAGGCCCGTTTCATGGCCTTGCAGGAAGAACTGGCGCAGATTTCCGCCAAGTTCGAGGAAAACCTGCTCGACGCGACCAATGATTACGCGCTGGTCGTCGACGATGCCACCGAGCTTGCAGGGATCCCGGACGACGAACTCGCGGCGATGCGCCAGGCCGCCGAAGCCGATGGCAAAGCCGGCTGGAAAATCACCCTGCACATGCCGTCCTACCTGCCGGTGATGCAATACGCCGACAACCGCGCGCTGCGCGAGACGCTGTACCGCGCCTACGTCACCCGCGCCTCCGAATTCGGCAAGGCCGAGCTCGACAACACGCCGCTGATCGCGCAAATCCTCAAGCTGCGCCGCGAAGCCGCCGAACTGCTGGGATTCAGGAGCTATGCCGAGGTGTCGCTGGCCACCAAGATGGCCGACACCCCGGCCGAGGTGCTGAAGTTCCTGTCCGATCTCGGCACCCGCGCGCGGCCCTATGCCGAAAAGGATTTCGCCGAGCTCAAGGCCTTCGCCGCGACCGAGCTGGGGATTGCCGACCTGCAGGCGTGGGACAACGCCTACGCGTCGGAAAAACTGCGCGTCGCGCGCTACAGCTTTTCGGATCAGGAAGTGAAACAGTATTTCCCCGAGCACCGCGTGCTGGCCGGGCTGTTCAAGCTGGTCGAAACGCTCTACGGCCTGCATATCCGTGAAGACAAGGCGCCGGTGTGGCATCCCGACGTCAAGTTCTACACGCTGTCCGACCACGCCGGGCAAAAGGTCGGACAGTTCTACCTCGACCTCTACGCGCGCGCCTCCAAACGCGGCGGCGCATGGATGGACGACGTCATCACCCGCCGCAGGAAAGGCGGCAATACGCAAACCCCGGTGGCCTACCTCAACTGCAACTTCGCGCCGCCGGTAGGCGACAAGCCCGCACTGTTCACCCACGACGAAGTCATCACCCTGTTCCACGAAACCGGCCACGGCCTGCATCATCTGTTGACGCAAATCGAAGAGCTGGGCGTCTCCGGCATCAACGGCGTCGAATGGGACGCGGTCGAACTGCCGAGCCAGTTCATGGAAAACTTCTGCTGGGAATGGGACGTGCTGAAGCACATGACCCGCCACGTCGACACCGGCGCAGCCTTGCCCAAGGAGCTGTTCGACAAGATGCTGGCGGCGAAGAACTTCCAGTCCGGCCTCGGCACGCTGCGGCAGATCGAGTTCTCCAGCTTCGACATGCGCCTGCACGACGATTTCGACCCCAACAGCGGCCGCAGCGCGATGGACCTGCTGAACGAAATCCGCAAGGAAACCGCCGTCATGCTGCCGCCCGACTACAACCGCTTCCCCAACAACTTCTCGCACATTTTCGCAGGCGGCTACGGCGCAGGCTATTACAGCTACAAATGGGCCGAAGTGCTGTCGGCCGACGCCTACGCGCTGTTCGAGGAAAACGGCGTGTTGTCGCCCGAAGTCGGCCACCGCTTCTGGAGCGAAATCCTCGCCCAGGGCGGCGCGCGCCCGGCGCTCGAATCGTTCAAGGCCTTCCGCGGCCGCGAGCCGACC
>Ga0209262_10001269_pt1 | contig 10547 bp, 15 predicted proteins | sample Lowcelwee11metaG_FD_187171 | JGI IMG/M metagenome (GOLD analysis project Ga0209262, IMG submission 187171) | Freshwater pond sediment microbial communities from the University of Edinburgh, under environmental carbon perturbations - Low... | ecosystem: Environmental > Aquatic > Freshwater >...
CCAATGACCTGACCTGGGTGCGCGGTTACGAGGACGTGCTGGGGCCGATGCAGGAAGCGAGCGCCCTCTTCCACGACGCAGTCACCCGCCGGCAGCAACCGACCGGCGAAAGCCGCTATCGCAACGCCCTGCTGCACCTGCTGGCGTCCCAGACGAGCTGCTATCGCTACTGGGGCCACGGCCAATGGACCGACTACGGGCGCGAGATCTGCCGTCGTGCCACGGACATCTTGACCTGCGACTACTGATGAAAGCCCACCCTGCGCACATCGCCAACCCGATCGCCTCTGGCCCCATCGCAAGGTGGCTCGCCGTCGCGATCGTGGGCGTCCTCGCGGCCTGCTCGAGCACTCCACCTTTCAAGCCGACCGCGCCCGTGGGCGGCGTGACCCGCGAAGGTTCGCGCTGGGTTCCGGTAGCGTGGCAGGAGCTGCCAGGCTGGAACGCAGACACCCTGCACGGAGCCTGGCCAGCCTTGCTGCAGAGCTGCCAACGCTCGGCGCCGTCCTGGACCGCGCTCTGCGCCAACGCGCAGCAGCAACCGCCGGCCAACGACAGAGAGCTGCGGGCCTGGCTGATGCGCCATCTGCAGCCCTATCGGGTCGAGTCGCTGGACGGTGGGGCCATCGGTCTCATCACCGGCTACTTCGAGCCGCTCGTCGACGCACAACGCCGGCCGAGCGGACCGTACCGCGTGGCACTGCACGCGCCACCGGTTGATCTCGCCAAGCTACGGCCTTACTGGACGCGCGAGCAGCTGCAGACCCTGCCCCAGGCGCAGGCCGCACTGCGCGGCCGGGAAATCGCCTACGTCGCCGACCCGCTCGACGCGCTGATGCTGCAGATCCAGGGGTCGGGCCGGTTGCGCGTCACGGAACCGGACGGTCGGGTCCGTACGGTTCGGCTCGCCTATGCCGGGCACAACGATCAACCCTACCGCTCCGTCGGCCGCTGGCTGATCGACCAGGGCGAACTGCAGGCCGGCCAGGCGTCGTGGCCCGCGATCAGGGGCTGGGCGCAGCGCAACCCGGGCCGCATCGACGAACTGCTGTGGGCCAATCCGCGTTACGTGTTCTTCCGTGAGGAGCCGCTGCCCGATCCCGCGGTCGGCCCGCGCGGCGCGCAGGGTGTGCCGCTCACGCCCAGGCGTTCGATCGCCGTGGATCCGCGGAGCGTTCCCTACGGCACACCGGTCTGGATCGACACCACCGAGCCGCTATCGAACGCGCCACTGCGTCGGCTGGTGCTGGCGCAGGACACAGGCAGCGCGATTGTCGGTGCGGTTCGCGCCGACTACTTCTGGGGCTGGGGCGACGATGCCGCCGAGCAGGCCGGCCGCATGCGCCAGCCGTTGCACATGTGGGTGCTGTGGCCGCGAGAGCGAAAACACTGACCCGGCCCGCCCCAACCCGGGTGAGAGGCTCACTGATCTGGCATCCGTACTGGTGCCAGCCGGGGCAAGTCAGTCGCCGGCGACTGCTGCCGGCTGCTCGGCCGAAAGTCGTTCCAGGAAATCGAGCACGACCGCGCGCTCCGAAGCATTCGACACTCCGCCCAGGTTCATCAAGGTGCCTGGCGCCATCGCCTTGGGGTCTTTCAGGAACTGGTCAAGCCTGGCACGATCCCAGGTGCCCCCGAGAGCCTTGAGGGCCTGCGAATAGTCGAACCCTTCGGCGCTGGCGACCCTGCGTCCGACCACGCCCCACAGCGGCGGTCCTTCCTGCGCCGGTTCGTCCTGTTCGTACGAGTGGCAGGACGCGCACGCCTCGAACGCGTCCGGAACCCGCAATGGGTCGGCCATGCTGGCTGCGGGCGGGCCGAACGTGGCGACGACGGCTGCAAGCGCCAGGTAGCCGGGCCATAACCTGCCGCGGTGCGGGCTGACGCGGGTCTGCAGGCAGCAATTCATCGTTCGGTCTCCTTGCCCGGCCAGGCTCTGCGCACCAATTCCAGGATCGCGACGGCGAGTGCGCCGGCAACGACTCCGACCACCATGTTCGTCAGCACAGGAGTCAGCGTTGACAACGCGACCTCGATCCCGGATGGCCCGGCTCCCCGCCCTGCGAGCCCCTTGACCCAGTGATCGATCCACGGAATGCCATGGGTCAGGATGCCCCCGCCGACGAGGAACATCGCCGCGGTTCCCAGCACCGACAGCAGCTTCATCAACCACGGCGCGAACGCGAGCAAGCCCTGCCCCATCCCGCGCGCCATCGCGGGCAGCATGCCCTCGCCCTTGCGCTGGCTCAGGTACAGGCCCACGTCGTCGATCTTCACGATCGCCGCGACCAGGCCGTAGACGCCCACGGTCATGAGGATGGCGATGCCGACGAGTACCGCGACACGAACGCCGAAGGTTGCCGCTGCCACGGTGCCAAGTGCGATGACGATGATCTCGGCGGACAGGATGAAGTCGGTACGCACGGCGCCCTTGATCTTGTCCCGTTCAACGGTGCGCAGGTCGCGTTCAGGGTCCGTGAGCGCCTGTCGCAGCTCCTTGCGGTGCTCGTCCACCACCGCGCGATGCGTCAGCCGGTGCCAGATCTTCTCGAATCCCTCGTAGCACAGGAACAGGCCGCCGGCCATCAGCAGCGGGATGATTGCCCACGGCGCGATGGCGCTGATCGCAAGCGCCGCCGGCACCAGGATGGCCTTGTTGACCAGAGAGCCTTTTGCCACGGCCCACACGACCGGCAGTTCGCGGTTGGCCCTGACGCCTGCCACCTGCTGCGCGTTGAGCGCCAGGTCGTCGCCCAGCACGCCCGCGGTCTTCTTGGTCGCGACCTTGGTCAGGATGGAAACATCGTCCAGGATGCTGGCGATGTCGTCGAGCAGTGCGAGAAGGCTGGCGCCTGCCATGGTCGAGCTACGTCCTCTTGCGCACGACTACCGTGCCCGCGAGCTTATCGTGCCAGCCCTGCTTGCGCTTATCGAAGGCCACCCAGACCAGACCCATGAACAGCGGGATCGTGGAAACGTAGTACCCAAGGTAACGGATGATCAGCTGCCTGGTGGTGGGCTTCGCGCCGCTCGCGGCATCCACAATCTGCGCGGAAATCGCCATCTTGCCCGGCGTGGCCTGTCGGTAGACCCAGAACAGCAGGACCGCGATGGCCGGCAGGACCCAGTTGATCAGGAAATCCGCGGGGCCATGGACCAGTGTGTCCGACGTCCAGTAGCTCCGGCCGTAGATCGACGTCACCAGCGGCACGCAGATGAGCGCCACCAGCACGGTGTCGATCAGCGATGCGCCGACCCGCGGCCAGAATCCAACGTATTCGAACTCGCCTGCTGTCAAAGCCATTGCTCCTGCGCCGGGCATCGGGTGACGCCAGGCCATCGACGCTCCGCTAACCCTTGGCTGCCTCGCATTCGACGTAGACGTCCACGTTGAACCACTTCCGCTGGGCGCGGAAGACACTCTGTTCGGTCTTGCCGGGCCCGACGTTCACGCTCGATCGATACGGTGTCTGCGGCGAGGCCTCGTAGCGCAACTTGCAGCGGACTTTCTGATCCGTCGCATTGGTCAGCTTGATGACGAGCATCGCCGTCTGGGAGATGGGCTCGATCCTCACGTCCAGCTCGTTCAGCGTCGGGTGAATGTTGACCGAGTAAGTCTGGGCGACGGCCGCAGGCACGAACAGGACGGCGAGGGCCAGGACTGCGGCCAGCGCGGCAAGGCTGTGCAAGATGCGCCATGCCAGGCTTGCGCCCTGGTCGTGGCGCCGGCAGGGCGCGAAACCGACGTGGATCATGCGAGGCGTGCTCCAGTTCTGCGGTCCAGAGTGTACCGCTCAAGCGTCACGTTTTCTGCCCGGGCCTACCACGACGATCGTGACGCTCGAGTCGAGCGGATCAAACATGATGCGGGCGTCGCCGCGCTCGAGTTGCTGCAGGACCTGTGCAACCTTCTGCTCGTGCGGCACCTGCCGGTCGCCATAGTCAGTGCCCTCGCGCAGCACGAAATTGTCGATCACGCCCCGCAGCGCGTCCGCCGACAGTTCCGTGTGAGGTACGGAGACGGGCTCGGGTCGCGCGCGCGGGTCTTCCCACCAGTCACTCAACGGAATGCCTGCGCGTGCAAACCGGGCGGATGGCATCGAAGGGCGCGGGCTGGCCTGTGACGTCCGGTTCCATGGCGGTTTCAGGTCGCCATGAGCGTCGGCCCACCCTTCGCTTCCGCCCGCTGGTACGCCGGCCGCGCACGCATGCGCTTGTGGTACGCGTCGATGTGCGGGTACCGGTTCCCGGCGCCCGAGCGCGACAGCAGGGCCTCGATCGCAAAGCTCATCTGGAAATCCGCCATGCTCAGGTCCGGGCCCGCGAACCACGCGTTTTTCGCGAGGTGGTCCTCGATGAAGTCGAGCGCGTTCTTCAGGTTAGGATCGATCAGTGTCGCCTGGACCTTCTCGCACAGCCCTCTTGCGATCGGCTTGGCGAAGAACGGCATCGGCCGCTTCGGGATCGTGCTGAAGACCAGTTTCATCACCAGCCAGTTCATCAGCGAGCCTTCAGCGTAGTGCATCCAGTACCGCGACTGCCAGTAGGCCGGAGTCCCGGCGGCCGGCTGCAGGTGTGCGAGCTCGCCCTGGCCAGGATGGCCGTATTTTTCGGCTATGTACTCGATGATGACCGCGGATTCCGCGATCGTCTGGCCATTGTCGGTGATCACAGGCGACTTGCCGAGCGGATGGATGGCCTTGAGTTCCGGCGGCGCCAGCCGGGTCGCCTGGTCGCGGCGGTAAACCTTGAGCTCGTAGGGAACCCCCAGTTCCTCCAGCAGCCAGAGGATGCGCTGGGAGCGCGACGTTTCGAGGTGGTGCACCGTCAGCATCGGCCCTGCCCCGCTCACTTGACCAGCCGGATGATGCCGCACGCCTCACGGGCACCGCCCGCGCAGCCCTTCCTGAGGTCCGATTCCTCGTCGCAGTACGTGTCGGCCTGCGCGTGCACGATGATCGCGCTGCCGTCCGCGTCGAAGATGCTGAGACGACCCGGTGCCAGCGTCACGCGGTTGGTCGTGTGCCTGAGCGTGCCCACGCCATTTTTCACGTCCAGGTTGATGAGGTCACCCATGTGGAACGGATGATTGATGTCCGTGGCCGGCACGGTATCCGCCGAGGTATCCGGTCGCGACTGGCCGGCAGGACCGGGGTCGTGATGGCCTCCCGCCGCCGCGCAAGGCTCGCACGACCCCGCCTCGTGGATGTGCACCGCGTGTTTGCCATCCGGCAGGCCCCTGACGCTGAGCTCGACCGTAACCTCCTTGACGCCCTCCGGCGTGACCTGTTCCTGGAGCGTCGCCTTGCCGGAAATCGCGGCATTCGTGCAACCCTTGAGGTCGGCGACGGCGGCGAGACCCTCCGCCGCCGTGACAGCCGGCACGACCAGCATGCAGGCCAGGATCAGTCTGGCAATGGAACTCACTGGGATTCTCCTTGGGCGCGGACCGCGCGGATCAGCGGTAGACGACCGCAATGTGCGGCACGGTTTTGACGTTCGGTTGCTTGAGCAGGAAGTTGCGCAGGAACGTCGTCAGCTGCTTTTCGCAAAGCGCCAGGATCGCCGGCTCGCCCGCCAGGCGCTCACCGCGAGCCTGCGCACTTTTTGCCGCTTCCGCATACAACTTGAGCGCGCCGGCCTTCTCGTCCGTCAGCAGGCCTCCGGAAAGCACCTTGTACCTCAGATCGGTCACGGCGGGCGTCGCCACCAGGCGCGGCTTGCCGACGACCACCTGGATGCCGTCCGGTCCGGACTTGAGGTCGTACTGGTCCGCAGCGAGGTCGTAGCCGAAGGAATACTCGACCGAATACCAGATGGCGACGGTGCCGGTGGAATGGAAGCCCAGCACCGACTGGTCGATCACCAGAGTGACGGCGTTCGGCTGGCGCACCGTCGCGGCGAGGAACTTCTGCTGCGCGGTGAGTTGCTTCTTGCCTTCCTGCAGGTACCGCACGTAGGTCGTGAAGCCGAGCAGCGTTCGCTCGCTCTCCGTGACCGTGTCCTGCAGCAGCGTCGCCCGCTCGTTGGCAGAGCGGACCTGACCCTGCATCACGAAGAAAGTGACGGCAGCAGCGATGGCTGCGGCGCCAACCAGCCACGGGGTGCTCACGGGTCGCGTCATTCGACTTCTGCCTCGTCCTGGCCGACCGGCCGTTGCGGCCGCAGGGCAATATATCCCGGGACGGGGCCCAGCACGAAACGGCGGTGCCGCCGGCTCAGGGCCGATTGCGTCCCAGCCGGTCGTGACTGCTGACCCAGTCCCCCGCCAGCACGGCCGAACCGAGCGACACGTCGCCGGCCAGCACCACGGCGGCGACAATTTCTGCCAGCCGGTCAGCCTTGTCGGGTCCGTAGCAGTCGAGCATTGCCAGGCATTCGCGCTGCGTGCCGAGTCCGGTGCCGCCGCCATAGCTCGCGACGATCAGCGACGGCAGCGTGACCGACCAGTAGTAGTCGCCGTTCTCCAGCAACTGCGTGTAGGTGATGCCGGCGTGCGACTCGGCCACGTTGCCGGCATCCTGCCCGGTGGCGATGAACATCGCCGCGATGCCGTTGGCCGCGTGCGGGCCGTTGCTCGATGAGCCGGCCATGAACGAGCCCGCCTGGCTGACCTGCCGCGCACGGAACAGGGTCGCCGTGTCGACGCGCATCAGGCGCTGCAGGACCGCGTTGGGGATGGTCGCCTCGGCGATTACGCGGCGGCCCCGCGTTCGCAGCGTGTTCATCGCCGAGTGCTTCTTGTCCGTGTCGATGGAGCCGGACAGGATGTACGACGGGTGTCGCGGGTGCTGTGCCCGGATCCATTCGCAGGCCGCGAGCGTCGCCTTGCCGGTCATGTTCTGCCCGGCCGCATCGCCCGTCGTGTAATTGAAACGCGTATACAGCAGGTTTGCGACCGCGTACTGCTCGATGTCCGTGAGTTTGCCGATGCGGGTCGTGGCTTCCGCTGCGGCGCGGATGCCGTCGAAATGCGCTGCCAGCCATTGGCCGAACTCGCGCGCTGCGCGGGCGTCCGTGAATTCGAAGACCGGCGCACGCTGCATGGAGCGCTTGACTACCGTGGCCGTGACGCCGCCGCACTCGGTAAGCAGGCGCATGCCGCGGCTGTAGCTGGCCACCAGCGTGCCTTCCGTGGTGGCGAGTGGCACGTAGAAATCGCCGGCGGCGTGCTCGCCGTTGATCCGCAACGGACCCGCGAGCCCGACCGGCACCTGTGCGACACCAATGAAATTTTCGACGTTGCCGGCGAGCTGCGCGGGTTCGATCGAAAAGGAACCGGTGTGCGCCAGCGAGGTGCCCGAGCGGGAGGTCACGAAGTCGCGCCGCTGCCGGGCCATCTCGGCCGTGTAGTCGTGGTCAGGGTCGCGCGGGATGGGGACGCGGCTGTTCATCGGAATTCCTCGTTCGGCCGGAGAGCGGGCGCAGGCGCGCGGGCCGCCGGTCAGAACCAGTTGAAGTTGAAGCTGATGCTCACGCGCTCGGCCTTGACCGGGTTTGGCGGCACTTCATGACGCAGCCAGCTCTCGAACAACAGCACGGTGCCGGCGGCCACCGGCATCGTGACCCAAGGCTGGTTCTCGGGCCTGGCGCCGGCCACACGCGGTGGCGCCGCCATGTAGCGGTCCAGTCGTGGGTCTTCGAGCTTCAGGCCCGGCACGCCTTTTGGCGTGCGCACATAGTAGGTTCCGCTGATCGTCGACAGCGGATGCAGGTGCAGGCCGTGGGTCACGCCGCGCGGCATCATGTTGATCCAGCAGTCGGTCAGCGCCAGCTCACGGCCCTCGAGGTCGTACTCGAGGGCGCGTGCGAAGGCCATCGCGTGCCGGTGCAGCTTCCTGCCCAGCAGCGCGAACGTCGGCGACAGCGCGTGCATGCGGTTCAGCGAACCGTACGACGTGTAGCCGCCGGGGTAGCGTTCCTTCGACCACGCCCTCCCGGCCGCGTCGTCCTCCCGGTACTGGGCGCATTCATGCAACAGACGTGCATTGAGGGCTTCGGCGCCAGTTGTCTGCAGGCGCGCCGAATAGATCCGGGTTGGAAACAGCACGGAGAGCGGCATCGGTGATCCTCGTCGCGCGGAAACCTGCCGCCTCAGTATACGAACGGCAACAGTCTGTGCGTGCGGCTGGCGTACTCGCGGTAGCTGTCACCAAGGGCCGCACTCAGTGCCCGCTCCTCGACCTCGTCCACCGTGAAAAAGCGCCCGAGGTGCACGATGGACCACATGCCGAGCAGGTCCGGGCCGGGCAGCCTCACTTCATCAGTCCTCGACCGCCTGCCGCCGGCGGCCCGGCAGTGGATCTTCTTCCTCCGGCCGTGTCCGTTGCAGCACGTCCAGCACGGACTGTGCGGCGCGGTAACGGTATTCGAAGCGGTGGTCGACCGGCGCCGGTCGCGTGCTCAGGTAGAGTTCCAGCGCCTCGCTGAGGATTTCGGCCTCGAGGTCGGGCAGCAGCAGCTTGATGTGACCGTTAGACATCTGGGTTCGCTGCCACGGACTCAGAGCTCGCCGGTCTCGGGCGCCGTGCCCTTGGGCAGTTCGAGTTCGCCCTTCGACGAGAAACGTTGCGTGCCGAACAGGCTCACGCCGTTCAGTTTTCCGGTAAGTGAATACGTGACCTTGTCCACCGGCTTGCCATCGAGCATGCCGATGACCTGGCGCGCCATGCGCATGAGCGAGACCGTCACCGGGACCGCCACGACCGCTTCGCCGAAGCGCGGCACGGTGCCGGCCTGGTCGCTCACGCCGCTCGCGAAATCGCGTCCCATGACGTCGAGGTTGAGCGAGATGCCGTTGAATTCGATCGGCGCGTCGTTGGGATTCTGGATCCGCAGCTTCACCAGCAGGCGCAGTTCCATGCCCTCGCCCGGCATCGATTCGATCCCGGCCACGCTGACCTGCAGCGGATCCTTGCTCGGCATGGAGGCACAGGCGGCGAGCATCACTGCCGCGAGCGCCAGCAACAGCGCCTTGAGTCGGACGGCTTGGATTTTCATGCGGACTGGGTCCCTTCTTACAGCCGTACGAGCGTCTTGAATCCGCCCCAGAACATCCGCTTCGCATCGAACGGCATCGTCTTCGGATCCATCATCGCCTTGAGCCGCGGATCCTGCATCACTGCTGCATTGATCCGGGTGCGGTCCCGGCGCGACTTGTAGACGATGTAGGAAAACACCACGACTTCGCCCGGCTTGAGCTTCACGCTGCGAGGGAACGAGGTGCGCTTGCCGACGGCAACGTCATCCGCGATGCACTCGTGGTAATCGAGCGCGCCGTGTTCGCGCCAGACCTTGCCAGCCTTGCGAGCCATCGTCCGGTAAGCCGCCAGCCTGGCCTTGGGCACCGGGACCACGAAACCATCGACGTACGCCATTCTGGTTGCTCCTGTGTACAAGGATCGCTCAGTGGCGAGTGTAGCTCGTGACCAGTTCATGCAGGAACCGGCGCCGGCGCTCTGTCTGCCGTCCAGGCCGGTTCACTTTTTCACCGCGGGCACTGGCAGCCGTGGCTGCAGGATGGCCGAGAGCACGTTGGGGGACTGCTCGATGCGCTCGAGATACGGGTAACGCAGGCCATCGTGGTAATCGAGGCGCACCGTGCGGAACGTGTCCGCACTGCGCAGCAGCAGTTCGATCGGCAGCTGTGGATCCGCCTTGGCTGCCTTGATTGCATCTTTCATGCGGCCGTGCGTGTACGCCTTGCCGTTGACGGCGACCACGGTCACCTCCGGACCAATGCCGGCCTTGAACGCGACGCTGTCCCAGTACACCTCGCCGACCCTGCCGCCCTTGCCGAGGCTGACGCCAAGCGAATACAGGAAGTTGTGCGTGTCCTCCGCTGCATCGCCCTCCTTCACCGACGCTGACGGTTCGTCCTTGAAGACCAGCCGCCAGCCGCCGCGTTGCAGGCCGTCGAGCGGCGCGCGGGCGCCGTGATCGTCAAGTCGCGAACGCAGCATCGTCGCCCAGTCGTGGGGAGCGACAGCATTCAGGGTCGCCACGACGTCGTCGAACGTGTACGTCAGCGGTTCGATCCGACCGTCCTGAACGCCGAAGAAGGCCCGGGCGAAGTCATCGAGCGAGCGCCTGCCCCGCGTCAGCTCGCGGATCCTGGTGTCGACGTCGAGCCAGAGCAATGCGCCTTCCGTGTAATAGTCCTTGCCCCGCTGCCAGCTTTCGTAGCTCTGGTCGCCGCGGTAGAAGATGACGGGCTGCTGGGTCGTGTCCTGCAGGTTGCGCCACAGCCGGCCGGCCCGCCCGAGGTCGTAGTTGGCGGCATAGCGGGCGAGGATGTCGCGTGCAAGTTCCGGCGACCACAGGCCGGAGCGCCCGGCCAGCACCATGCCCCAGTATTCGGTCAGGCCCTCGTACACCCACAGCAGACTCGTGCCCATGGGCTGGTCGTAGGTTGGAGTCCAGAGATCGGCCGGGCGCCGGAACTTGCCGTTCCAGGAGTGGACCAGTTCGTGCGCCAGCAGGTCCCGACCGTTGCCGTTGCCATCCCAGTCACTGAAGTAGCCGAGACCGACGCCGTTTTCACTCGA